>ERZ795059.3322-NODE-3322-length-15701-cov-15.433721_pt1 | contig 15701 bp, 9 predicted proteins | sample MGYA00375143_ERZ795059 | MGnify/ENA primary metagenome ERZ795059 (study PRJEB30188, sample SAMN05720168) | activated sludge metagenome | isolation source: Anaerobic digester | place: USA | collected 2015-01-07 ... | reverse complement strand
GGGTTAAGTCATCTTGAATGGTTTCAAGCTGCGAGACAAGCCTGGTATTCTGCGTCTTGACTAATTTTGTCATTAAGCATGTGTTCATTAGCGATCCTTTCCAAAAGAGTTACGAGTAGGATAACACCCAGGCTGGGCTACCTCAATCTATTAATTTCGATAGGGTCAAGTACCCTAATACCTATCGAAATTGATATATAGATTTTTCCTTCTTCTACTTGCACAATAAGATAATCTCGCCTATAATTTTACTGAACAGATGTTCTAAAATAAACCCTCAAATTTTCTACTGTTACCTCACTTGCGCATACGACTCTAGAATGACCAACTCCCACTTATACAATCAACCACAAGGTCCTCTCTGGATAGATGCATGCTTGTTCAGGGGGGATTTATGCGTTATGAGCCATTATTTCAGGTCAACATAGGGGAGGATTTCTTCGATGCCATCCATTGTGGTTATCAATGATGAAGGATCTGTTCTTTACCAAAATGTGGTTGAAGACGTTCAGGATTTGGTAAAGATCATCCGGGATGGCAGAAATGTGCCTGGTTACGCGCTGGATGATTGCCCTGAAGTTCAGGTAAATGGTTTGATTGTTCTTGCTGGACAGCTACCCAAACCAAAAAGAAAAGCGCCGGCATTATCCGAGCGGCAGATCAGCGTTTTACAACTACTGGCGAGGGCGTATTCGCCAGATCAAATCGCGCTAAAACTTGGGTTGACCGAAGCGACCATTCGATTACATATCAGTGCTTTGAAGAAGAAATTTGGCACAGATAGCCGTGACCAAATGATGGCAATGGCTGGGCAATTAGGGTTGTGCGATCCTTTTGAAACGAGCACGGTCCATGATCAACAGGAGGATCAAAAACTCTCAAGATGATCTGATGAAATGAAGGGGGATTCGTTGTCAGATTGAAGAAAATATTATATGATTAGAGGCGAACATATTTTTCATATTCCACATCGAAATCCTTGAAAAGTAAAGCCACATGTCCAACTTTCCGGCCTGGTTTAACAGAGCGTACAAACGATGGAGCCGATCCCAGGCGGGAGAGGAAGATTTCATAGCCTTTTGCGATCTGTTAGGCTACCCACCTTCCAAGGTTTTAGGTTGGTTGCATGGTGAGTTTTTACCCGATGGTCCAGAAGTGCTAAGTATTGCTGGAACCCTTGGGTTAGAGGTTTATCTGGTACTGGATCTTCCAAAGCCCGATCCAGAGCTGATAAAGATTTATGGATCATTTGCACATTTAACCGGGCAGGACCGGTCAAATTTGGCTTTAGCCCTTATCGAAGTCGAAAGAGTTTTAAAGGAAGATAAAATCTCTACGAAAGCCCCTGAGGCCAAGGAAATCATTAAAAACACTTTTGAAAAATATGGGTTGAATAGATAGGCCAACAAATAAGTATGAAGAATCAACCTGTAAAGCGCCCATTTCTCCAGGGCGTTTTTTGATACTCAATTTTCATGTAATGCTATAATAAACTCAAGCAACTGTGTTTAAACATAATATTTGGGAGGGTCTTATGGACTCCGAATTCCTAACAGCTGAGGAAGTAGCCGAGTATTTACGTCTCCCGTTATCGACTGTTTATAAATTAGTTCAAGATAAACGATTACCTGGTTTTAAAGTTGGAAAGCATTGGCGGTTTCGAAAGGATTCAATCGAAAAATGGATTAAAGACCAGGAAAGAAAAAATGTCCTTTCCGATGAAGTAAAGTATGGCAATGAAAGGTAGTGTGCAAGCTAGGAGAATCGTTGAAGCATTTGAGAGGATTTTGATTGTCGATTATGCTGTCGAAGTCAACTTACAAGACTTGGATCTATTTGATAGGATCGGGATCTGAATGGCGCAAATAAATACATTGCAACCAGGTGATATTGTTTCCGGACTTGAACCTAACGAACACGTTGAGATTCAAAAAGTTGTGCCGTTCGGAAACAAAACACTAATAGAGGGTGTTGGCGTTACATCACGCCGCCTAGTAAAACGACCATTGAATACCGAAGAGTTTGACAAATTGGTCAAAATTCGCGGGACCGAGTATGCATTTAACGGTGATGCGAAAGCATTTATGCTTGGCGTTGAAGCTCAGCGTATTCGGATCGCCTATCAATTCGATCCCTTATTCGCAGTAAATTCGAGTGTTGTTGATGTCCTTCCTCACCAGGTGGAAGCGGTTTACCGTTACCTCTTACCGCTTCCCCGGATTCGATTCCTATTAGCAGACGATACAGGCGCCGGCAAAACCATCATGACGGGTTTGCTTATTAAGGAGCTCTTATTTCGCGGTGTGCTCAGCAAGGTTTTAATCGTAACGCCTGGTGGATTGACCCGCCAATGGCAAGATGAAATGCAGGAAAAATTCGGATTGTTTTTCCGGCTAATTAATCGCGCTTCTTTTGAGGCCGAGCCTGGTCAGTTTGCCAGATCGGAAGAAGGCTATTTCATCACATCAATAGATTTTATATCCCGACATGAAGGCTGCTTGAATGCTGCGCGAGAAACGCAATGGGATATGGTGGTATTTGATGAGGCACATAAGTTATCTGCTTACGAATATGGCTCCAAGGTGGATCGGAGCGCGAGGTATCACGTCGCGGAGGAACTCTCACCGCACACTGACCACCTCCTTTTCCTTACAGCAACCCCCCACCGCGGACGAAGAGATACTTTTCGCCGATTGTTAATGCTTCTTGATGAAGATCTATTTCAAAAAGATGAACTGGTCACAAAGCGAATCCATGATGCTGTGGCCACTTTCTCCGCAGCTGGTGCCCAGGATGATGAGCTAGCAATCACCAATGCTCGCAATCGTTTCTTCTTACGGCGTCTTAAGGAAGAAATGGTTGATTGGGATAACCAGCAGCTATTTAAGCCGCGCCATACGAAAACAGTCGGTTATGAACTAACTGCAGAAGAACTAGAACTATATAATGCCGTAACAAAATATGTTCGCTCGCGACGAAAAGAAGCGAAATCGAAACGGAATCGCCAGGTCGAACTAACACTTATGGTGATGCAGCGCCGTCTGGCAAGTAGTATCTATGCCATTACGCGTACACTACAGAACCGCTTAAAAGCCCTTGATGAAGTCTTGAAGATTCTCCGTGACACATCGCATAACCTTGCAGAGCGAAAGCGTTTACTTAATCAGCGTGATAATGACTTACCAGAAGATCTTGCAGAATACGAAGATTTGGATGAAACCCAGAGGGAAGATGTTGATAAAAGAATCTTCCGCCAGGTCTTGAGTGATGATCCGGCGGAAGTCGAAAAGGAGAGAGAAGAAGTCGCAGGCTTGCTCCGACTTGCTGAGTCTCTACGCAATCATCCAGAGGCAAAATTTTCAGAGCTACTTGAAGTACTAGATGATTCAGATGTGATTCGACGGGAAGACGAAAAGCTAGTCATCTTTACAGAACACAAAGATACGTTGGATAACCTTACCGACCGATTGACGCGCATGGGATACCATGTAACCATTATCCACGGTGGAATGGACGTGGAAATGCGCAAACAAGCCCAAAGAGAATTCCGTACTCGGTCAAAAATTATGATCGCAACCGATGCGGCCGGTGAGGGAATCAACCTACAATACTGTCGCTTTTTAATCAACTGGGATATCCCCTGGAACCCAAACCGGTTGGAACAACGAATGGGACGTATTCACCGCTATGGGCAAAAAGATGAAGTTTGGGTTTATAACTTGGTCGCCAGTAATACCCGTGAAGGCTCGGTTCTTGAGAAAGTCTTGAAAAAGATGGACATAATGCGAGAGCAAATGGGAGACGACCGGGTATACGACGTAGTGGATGAATTGCTGGAAGAAGTCCCCTTACTCCAATTGTTGGAGAACTCGATCGATTCGGAAACTGCCGCAAATGCTGTATCCACGGTAGAGAGTCAATTAGACAGCGGTTTAGAAAAACGAGCACAGGATTTGGTGGCATTGCAGAAAAAGCAATCGCTGGCATCCAAGTTGGATTTACGAGAAGCGCGTCGTTTAAGAGACACATCAGATGAGCGTAGATTGCAGCCATTATTCATTCAACGCTTCTTTATGACAGCTTATACTGAAGCTGGCGGCACAATCAACCCTGACCACACTTTTCCTGTTTTTCACCTCGGACGCACTCCATCGGGGTTGATGGATGTTGCTCGCTCGCTTCGCTTGCCAATCTCTGAAAAGCTCGATTTTCCTATCGTTTTTGATAAAGAACTGGTCAGCATTGCCAGCAAGGTGCGTGTACCAGAAGGGACCCGGTTGTTAGGCCCAGGACATCCTTTGTTTGAAGCCTTAATCGAATGGGCAATCCGCCGAGCACGCGATTCGTTCACCCGTGGAGTAACCCTTGTAGATCCAAATATCGGTCAACCGCAACGAATCTGGCTAATGCGTTCGAGTATTGAAGATGGACGATTGGAAGAAAAAAGACGTCTCGCCCATCAAGAGCTTAATCTGGTGGTCGCTGACCATCTAGGTCTGCGGGCGACTTCACCAGCCAATATCCTTAATTTTACTGTCCCGGATTTTGATTTTGAACTTCCTGGTATTCCACAACACGGCAACGAAGAAATTCAAATGTGGACGTATGAAAACCAGACCGAAAAACAATTAAAGAGAGTAATTCAGCAACGCGAGATGGAGTGTGAATTACGCAGATCTTATCTGGAAACAACTTTTACAGACCTGATCCTGGATTTACAGGAAAAGCTCAATGAATTTCAACAGCTCCAATTGTACGGCGAGGATGATCCTGAAGAACGCCAGAAATTGGAACAGCGTATTCAACAACTCAAAGATCGCAAAAAAATCCGCCTTGATGAGTTGGAACAAATGCTGAGATTATCATCCAATCTACCTGATATTGTTGCCAGTGGGATTGTCTTACCCGCTCCAACGGCTGTGTTAGAGCCAGATGAAACTGAGCAACACCAGGGCGTGCCAATGCGGCGCGATGATGAGGTAGAACAAATCGCGATGAACGTAGTGATGCAGTATGAGAAGCGGCGCGGATGGACACCTTTTGACGTTTCACAAGATGGTGAACATTACGATATTCGTTCTGAATCGCCAGCCTTTGAGATACGCTACATCGAAGTAAAAGGTCGAGCGGCAAGTGGCCCGATAATTCTCACTAGTCCTGAGATGGACAAGCTGAAACAATTGGGAGCCCGCGCTTACTTATATATTGTCACGTATTGCCGCGGAGAGCGTCCGAGACTGCGGATTATCAATGACCCGATGCGTTTCCTTTCGCCAGAAATGCTTTTCCGTCAGATTCAGTATTTGGTTCAAGAAAATGATTGGTCAAGATTTGGCGAACATACAGAGATATAGGGGGAATTATGGATCAGGCAGCTGTACGCAGATGGGATGAAGGTTTAGATGGAACTCCAAGACGAATCGCTGAAACAGCGGATTCTCCATTAAGAGTCCTGGCTGGCCCTGGTACCGGAAAATCATATGCACTAATGCGCCGTGTTGCTCGTTTATTGCAAGATGGGACAGTGCCTAATCGAATCCTAGTCTGTACTTTTACACGAACAGCAGCTCAGGATTTACGCAGGGATCTAGGAAATATCGGCATGCCTGAGGCCGAAGAGGTAATTGCAGGAACAATCCACTCTATTTGCTTCAGCATTTTATCCAGAAATCATGTATTGCCAATCACAGGTAGGGTTCCTCGCCCACTGCTCAAGTATGAAGAGCGGTTCCTGATCGAAGATCTAAATCATCAAGAATTCGGAGGGGTACGGGCAATAAGTGAGCGTTTATCAGCATTTAATTCCGCATGGGCACGAAGGCAGCATGAAACACCAGGATGGCCTTTAGATCAACAAGACCGCATTTTTCAAGCCGAATTGCTTCGGTGGCTTCAATTCCATCAGGCTATGCTCATTGGAGAACTTGTTCCCGAGACATTACATTTCTTATTAAACAATCCCTTGGCTGATGAACGAACCTTGTTTGATCATGTTCTTGTAGATGAATACCAGGACCTCAATCGTGCCGAACAGGATTTGGTTCAATTGCTGGCCGAGAATGGTACCCTGACAATTGTTGGGGACGAGGATCAATCGATTTATTCCTTCAAGTACGCTCACCCTGAAGGCATTGCTGAATTTGGTGAGCGACACCCTGAAACGCATGATGAATCTCTTGATGATTGCCGAAGATGCCCACAGTTGGTTGTGGAGATGGCAAACTCTTTGATCGTAAACAATCGCAACCGAACCGGACGAGCATTAAACCCATTGCTTGATAGACCCAGGGGAGATGTTTATCTGGTGCAATGGGAAAACTTGAACCATGAAGCAGAAGGAATAGCTCAATTTATTGCTCATCATGTTCAGCAACAGAATGTTCAACCTGGTCAAGTTCTTGTGTTAGCTCCCAGGCAAAAATTGGGCAAGCCGATTTGTGATTCACTTTTACGACTTGGAATACCCTCCCAGAGTTTCTATCAGGATTCCAGTTTAGATGGCAATTCGCACGACGAGCAAGAATCCGCTGCTCAACGAGTTCTTTCTGTGTTAGCACTGCTCGCCAATCCAGAGGATCGGGTTGCGTTGCGATGTTATTGTGGTTATGGGCATCGCAATTTAAATTATGCTGGATGGAACGCACTGCGTAATCATTGCCAGGCTTCGGGTGATTCGCCCATGGTTGCTCTTGAAGCGCAATTTAATGGCATCTTGCAGATCCCGCATATAGATGGAATTGTCGAAAAATATCAATTGCTTAGAGAGCAATTAGGTTTATTAGTCACCATGCAAGGCCATGAACTGGTTGATTCGCTTTTCCCTCCCGATCAGGCCTGGACAGAGTTGTTCCGTAACATTGCAGCTACTATAAGACCTGAGGATCTGGTACCTGCAAAGTTATTTGAAAGTATCCGCACTAATTTAACGCAGCCTGAATTACCAACAGATGTTGATTTTGTACGGGTAATGAGCCTGTATAAATCAAAAGGTTTGACCGCTGATATGGTCATCATCACTGGATTAATCCAGGGTTTGATACCTACTCCTTCGGGTGAGGATCTACCATTTAATGACCAACGTGCCTTTGAGGAGGAGCAGCGTCGGCTGTTCTATGTGGGAATCACACGAACACGACAGACATTAGTGCTTTCAAGTTTCAGACAGATGGATGCTGCCCTTGCTCACCAATTACAAGTACCATTGCCGGTGCAAAAGCGCCGTGTGATCAATACCATTACATCTCCGTTCATTAACGAGCTTGGACCTAATTGCCCCCGCCCAATGAGTGGTCAACAATTTCTGCTAACTTTAGGATAACCATTTATGAAAGCAAACTGCCCTCGTCTTATTGAAGTTGCCCTACCTATTCGTGAAATTTCTGCTGAAAGCGTGAGAGATAAAAATATCCATCATGCTCATATTTCTCATTTGCATATCTGGTGGGCGAGACGGCCATTGGCCGCATCACGTGCAATTGTTTTCGCCTCATTAATTCCTGATCCAGATCACGAAAATTGTCCCGAAGACTTTCGAGAAGCAGTTATTAGGCTATTAAAGAATGAGGTTCCCAAAGAACTGAAAGGATATTGGCGTGGAAGGGTATATCACAATGATCCAGATCCTTATTGCCCATCTGGCGATTTACCAGATACTCCACGGAATCGATTATTAGCATTCATTGCTAAATGGTCTCCAGAAAAAAACAACTACGAAAAGGGGAAAAGTGATAAATCACCATCAGTCGGTGAAGTTTTGGATGATCGCAGCCTTGTGAAATGGGAAACGTCCGATCCTTTGAACGTTCAAGGGAGGATGGTTTTAACGATCGCTGAACAATTAATCAAAATCGCAAATAAAGGAATTCCATCTGTTTTTGATCCGTTTTCAGGTGGAGGTGCAATTCCTCTTGAAGCCTTGCGTCTTGGAGCAAAAGCGATTGCGAATGATTACAATCCAGTGGCATTTACGCTCTTGAAAGCAACAATCGAATATCCCAAAATCCATGGGGTACCAGGCAAAAGATCCACAGGAATCTCGACAGTTACTCAGCACTTTGCTCAAGAAAAGAATGTTGAAAATATTTTGTCTTATGACCTGGAATACTGGGCAAATTGGATATTATCTCAGGCATCAAAACGCCTTTTGCAATATTATCCAATAGGTAGAGACAAACGTCCCGTTATTGGTTATCTTTGGGCAAGAACTGCACCCTGTTCCAATCCGGCGTGTCGAATCAATATTCCTTTGCTAAAGACCTTTATGCTTGCGACCAAGCCGGACCGGCGGACTGCATTGGGATTGGTCATTTCAAACGGAAAAATATCCTTTGAAGTAATAAAGGGTAGGCAAATTGCACAAGAAGAAGGCACATTAGTAAGTAACGGCGTACGTTGCCCAGTTTGCCACCAGATTACACCGACCGAAGATATTAAGAGAGCAACTTTTGAAGGCACGTCAGGGGAACAAATCGTAGCCGTCATTGTTGAGGGAGCGAAAGGTAAAGATTATAGAGCAGCTGAACTTACAGATATTGAAGCTTTTGAAAAAGCGAGACTCGATGCACATGAAGTAGAAATTCCCAGTGAGCCAATGCCAGACAGCCCAGATACTGTGGCTGGTCGTGGTTGGAATTTTAAACGATGGGGAGATTTGTTTAATCCTCGCCAAATACTGGTTATCCAGACTTTCATTGAAATCATGCAAGAAGGGTTAGCGAAGATTCAAGAACAATATGACAAGGATTACGCAGAGGCATTAGCGGTATATCTAGGCCTGTGGATTGACCGGATGGCTTCATTCAGCAACAACGTGTGTCGTTGGCGTGGCAGCCATGAAAAAAGCGAAACTCCATTTGGCGGGCAAGCGATCCCTATGATGTACGATTATCCAGAGGTAAATCCTTTCGCTGACAGTTCTGGTACGCCTTCAACACAGCTTAGGTATATGCTAGGTGTCATTGACCATGAGTCTACGTTCGGTTTTAGGACATTTCCCAAGCCAATAATTACATGTGGTGATAGTTCAAAAATTGACCTACCTACTGGAAGTATCAATGTGGTAGTAACCGACCCACCTTATTTTGACGCCATCGCATATGCAGATTTATCAGATTTCTTCTATGTATGGTTAAAGCGAAGCATCGGTAGTCACTTTCCTAATGAATATAGGACGCCGCTTACACCAAAAACGGGAGAGGCAACGGCACTAAAGCATCATCATGAGGGGAACGCCAGCAAAGCTCGTGACCACTTTACAGCGAAACTAACAGAATGTATCAAAGAGGCTCGTCGAGTTTGTTCTGAGGACGGCATTTTATCCATCATGTTTGCACATCAATCCACAGAGGCATGGACGGCATTGGTAAATACACTTTTCGAAGCAGACTTAACAATTACAGCCACTTATCCAATAGAAACCGAAATGAAATCCACGGCTTTTGCTTTGGATACCGCTTCTCTTGAGTCATCTATTACTGTTGTCTGCCGACCAAGAGTGAAAGAGAATGTAGCGTCCTTCAAGAATATTCGTGGAGAAATCGAGAAAACAGTCACCAGAAATGTCAAGCGCTTTTGGAGCTACGGTTTTCGTGGAGCGGATCTGATTGTCGCTTGTTACGGACCAGCAGTCGGGGTTTTCGGCCGATACGAACGAGTGGAAAAAGCAGATGGCTCGGTCGTTTCAATTACTGATTTGTTGGAACTGGTCCGAGAATTAGCATTAAAAGCTATTGCAGGGGAATTCGAAGGCGATGGACTCTCAAGGTTGTATTTCATCTGGCTCAATCTTTATGGTGTAAATGAACAATCCTGGGATGATGCCAGACTCGTTATTCAGATTGGTAGCGAAGGCGAAGATGCCATGGAAGTTGCCAGGAGAAACGGCTTATTTGTGATTGAGGGTCCTAAATGTCGTTTAGCTCTATTGCGCGATCGTTCTGATCATCGACATTTAGGCGAAGACCTAACATCCCCGCTGATCGACCAACTGCACCAGGCAATGCTGCTATGGAAACAGGAGCGACGGTCGGAACTGGTGCAGTACTTGAAAACCAACAACATTGCAGAACACGAGTCCTTCTGGAAGCTTGCACAGGCGTTGTTTGAAGTCCTGCCGCGCGGCGAGGAAGATTGGAAGTTGATCAGCGCTCTACTGGGCGAACGAGAAACACTTAGACAGGAAGTACGTCAGGCTGAACCGCCCAAAGGTCCAGAGCAATTATCGTTGATCTGATCTAATCGAATTGGCTGAAGGAGTAAAAAAACATGCCCGAAACATTGTCACCCTGGTACGCAATCGCAACCCCCCATGAGGATATTCAGAAAGGCCGCCTGAGCGAAGCCGTTTTTGCCGCCAACCTCTGGGAAGTTACCCAGAATACAGCGCCAGATATTTATTGTGATGCCGAAGCATTCTTTGCAAAAACCTATTTAACCCACGGTCTCACCAGCATTTTAAGCAAGGTCAGTCGCGCGATATCCGGCGGCGCTGAAGCAGGCGACCGGATTATCAGCCTGCAAACCTCGTTTGGCGGTGGCAAAACCCATGTTTTAGTAGCGCTATGGCACCTGGCACGCAACAGCGAGATTTTACGTACTTCTTCCCAATGCGCGGATTTGCGCCGGGCGTTGAAAGAAGAGATACCTCAACGTGTTCGGTCCATTGCAGTTTTCACCAACCAGACCTGTGATGCCACCCAGGGTCGGCAGACCCAGGAGGGAATCCGTACACGGACTTTGTGGGGTGAATTGGCTTTCCAGCTTGGCGGAGTTGAGCTTTACCGTGAGATCGAAGCCAATGATCAGGCACGCACCTGTCCGCAGGGGTTGTTTGAATCCATTTTGCGAAAATCCGCACCTTGCCTGATTTTGTTAGATGAATTAGCAGATTACTGCGTTGGCGCTGCCGGCGTGCAGGTAGGATCGGGTACGTTAGCAGATCAAACCATTTCGTTTGCGCAACAGCTCTGCCAGGCAGTATCCAATGTTCCCGGCTCAGCTCTGGTTGCTACACTACCTGCCAGCCATTTGGAGGTAGCCAGTTCAGAACGCGGACAGGAAATCCTGGCATCGCTCGAAAATCGTTTTGGCCGCATGGCTGCCGACGCCCGTCCGGTTGCTGATGAAGAAATATACCAGGTAGTTCGCCGACGTTTGTTTGAAACCATCGGTGACCCAACGGAAATTGAAAAGGTGGCAGGCGCGTACGCCCGCATGTACCAACAGCACCCGAATGAAGTTCCTCAAGAAGCCACACGCGCTGATTACAAACAGAGCATTATCAATGCCTATCCTTTTCATCCCACATTGATTGATGCCTTCTATAAACGTTGGGGTAGCCACAGTGGTTTTCAGCGTACGCGCGGTGTCTTACGACTGTTGGCATCCATCGTGGGTGATCTTTGGCAACGCCGAAGTACCGAAACGCAATCCCAGGCACTAATTCAACCGGCACACCTGAATTTCACTGTGGATGCGCTTAAATCATCGCTCACACGTTTATGGGGCGCATCTTATGAATCGGTCATCGCAGCGGATGTTATCGGCAAAACAAGTAATTCAGTCCAGTTTGATGAAGAACGTGGCAGCGACTATTTGAGGGAAAAGATAGGGCAAGGTTTGGCTTCCACCATTTTGCTTGGTTCTTTTGGCGCTCAGGGTGATCGAGTCGGTTACAGCACGCGAGAATTAAAATTGTGCACAGCCAGGCCTGGTTTGAACTGGAGTTATACCGATGGTGCTTTACTCGAATTGGAAAACCGCGCTTTTTACATGCGTTTTCCAACCGCTGGAAACCTAGGAAAACGATACTGGTTTGATACACGCCCAACGCTGGTAAATCTGATTGTTCGCTACCGCCAGCAATTTGTCAGTAATGATTTCAATACGGAAATTATCGATGCAGTTCAAACTCAGGTTAACAATTCCAGACTTGAACCTGCAACATGGCGTGTTCTTGTAAACCCTGGATCTGATTTACCTGAACAACGTTCCTTAGCTTTACTTGTTCTTTCACCCGATTTGCCATATGCGGAAAATGGCCAGGCTGCCGCTAACAATCCACCTCTGGAAAGGCGGGTAAAGCTTCTAAGCACTAAATGTGGAGCCCGTGATCGGCTTTATCGAAACACATTACTTTTCCTACTGCCTTCAGTCCGCGGTCTAACAAAATTGCGTAACGCTTTACGCGAGGTAACCACTCTCGACGCCATTAAACGTGACTATGGAACGCAACTTGATCCAGAACAAAAAGGCGATTTGGAAACCCGTCTCACCACTGCCAAACAATCGGTTACCCAGTCGCTGGGTGCAGCATTCTCTTATATTGCTCGAATCCGGGGTGAAGAGATTAGCGTTACGGCGCTCAGCTCCGCCGGCAGCAACTTTGGTGATCATCTGCAAATTGTTTGGAAACAATTGGTGGAAGAAGAGGAGTGGATTTTACGGAAAATCGGCCGGGTGACCATGCAAGAATCTGGACTTGTACTGTCTGATGGGAGTATGCGTCTCAAGGATGCAATCGAATCTTTTCTGCGGTATACCGATAAACCGATGATCGCTACGCGGGATGCAGTCGTTAATGGCCTGCAGGATGCCTGCAAGGAAAGGTTAATCGGTTTGGGTCAGGGGCTTAACGCGAAGGAGTTGCAGAAAAAATGGTGCGGTGGATCTGTCAGCATTGATCCCAACGAAGAAGGCCTTTGGATAATTCCCGCATTTGAACCAGAGCCTGTTCTTCCACCGGTTGTTACTCCTCCGCCCAGTGGTGGAACACCAGCAGACAGTATTTATCCGCCAAGTGATGGATCTGACACGGGCCCAATATCTACGCCACCTTCTGAAGGAGGAGATGTTGTCATACCGCCCGCTGACAACACAATTCGTCAGATGACCATCCAGGGCAATGTGCCCGTTGAGAGTTGGGCAGATATTTTCCGCTCCTTCGTTGGTCCAGCTGCACGAATGGGACTTAAAAAAATGAAATTGGGAATCCATTTTGAGTTTGTAACCCAGGACGGGCAACCTTTGGATGAGAATGATCCTCGATTAAAAGCAATGATCGAGTCTGCGCGACAATTGGGGTTAGATCTTAAGAAAGAGTGAGGCATACCGCTCTCAAAAGAGACGATGGAAATTGCAGAAAATATAAATCAACAAAAAGGGGTCAACATGACTACCAATATTGATGCGAACATTCTAAATCTTGTTCAGCATGTCGAATTGAATAAAATCGGTTGGTGGGATTCCGTTATCCAGCGACTTATCGTGGCTACATTATGGATGGACGGAAAAGTTGACTCCATGTCTGTTGATGACTTGGAAAGAGCCCTTAAATCACATTTTGATTTAGATTTAGGGGCACGGCTAAACTCAGTTATCGACCAAATTGCTGGAATTGGCAACATAATTAAATTATCAGACGGGAAGATTCGATTATCTGAGGCATGTTTAAAAACAATAAATTCAGATGTTCGCGAAGCAGAGGAAATAATTGATAGGGCTAAGAAAGCATTCATCGATACGCTTACCAGTGATGAATTAACTTCGGCTGAAAAAGAACAGATCTGGGCTGATTTTAACGATTCATTTTTACGTCCCTTTATAAAGAACATCGGAGCCAATATTTACGAATTATTAAATGTTCGATCTGTTAACCTCGACCAATCGCTTCTCGACACCTTCTTAGACCACTATCGACCTGAACAAAGAAATTACTTGTTCAATTCTGCTCAACTATTCCTTACCTCGATTGATCAAAATGTCAGATCCTACATTTTGAGATCGTTAAATACCCATTTTTGTGTTGAAGCTTGTGGCCTTGATCAAAAAACTATACGATCCTTACAAAACTCATTAGGCCAAGCAAAAAATGTAACACTCTTTATCGATACAAATTTCCTTTTTTCAATTTTAGAGTTGCATGAAAATCCATCAAATGCTGCTGCATTAGGGTTAATTGAATTAATCAAGAACCTAAGCAAGGAATTAAATATTAAGTTGTATGTTACAAATCCAACATTGGATGAAGCACGTGCTGTGTTGCGAGGAACTATTGATTCATTAAACGGGTCAAGAATTACACCTAATATGGCGGAAGTAGCAGGTAGATATGTGAGCGGTCTCTCAAGGAAATTTTTCTACGAGGTAAATCGCTCAAATACACCCTTGACTCCAAAACAATTTTTCCAACCATATATTGATAATCTGGTTCTAATCTTAAGAACTAAAGGTGTAGAAGTTTTCAACGAGGATATTGCTCAATTAAACACCCGCCAGGATGTTGTGGATGACCTTATTACGCAAACGGAATATGAGGAGAACAAGTGGGGAGAAAAAGCAAAGGCATATAAGCCTTTAGAGCACGATATTGTTTTATGGCACTTAATAAAAGATAAGCGCAGGATTGGGGTAGATTCTCCTTTAGATGCTGAGTATTGGATAGTTACTATTGATTTTCGTTTCCTGGGTTTTGATGATTATAAAAAAACTAATAATATAATTATTGTCCCGATTTGCATACATCCAACCACATTAGTGCAATTGCTCCAATTCTGGATTCCACGTAGTCAATTACTTGAAGACACGCTTTATAGTTCTCTTTGGCTTCCATTTGTTTTTCGTGATTTAGACCCTCAATCTGAAAACATTACGATTGAAATTGTAAAAACTCTTGGGCGGTTTGAGAATGTTGGCGATTTACCTAAAGAAACAATAATTGGCATATTAGTAAATGAAGCATTACGGCAAAGAATAAAAAATGAGACCAATGTAGAAAAACAAATAGAGTTGGTCAGAGAAGCATTAATTGAGCAGAATTTAAAAGCTCAGGCTCAAATTGACGAAGAAAAAAGTAAGAATAAGGGATACGAACAAATTTTGCAAGAAAAGGAAGCAGACATCACCAGGTTGAGAGACGATCTTCAGACTACCCGAACTGAATTGGCTCAAGAAAGAGAGGATAGACAAGGACTATCCAGCGAGTTGGCTTCGATTAGGCAAACCTTGGAAACGAGAGACAAGGACGAGTATAAGAAACGTACTCAACAAAAATACGTTATCATCGGGGTAATTATTCCTTTCGTTTTGTTATTGCTGGCATGGTTTGTTATTACGACAAAATTCGTAAACCTAATCCTTTATGCAGGTATTTTTACGGGTAGTTTCCTAGTTGTTTGGAGTTGGTTATTTGATTATTTTGGCGAAAAGAATAAAATTATTTCGGAAACAAGAAGCTTCAAGGTTTATCATTCCATAATTAAATGGGTATTATCGATTCTTGGTGTCATCCTCATAGGAATAATGACAAATGCTTTATATGATTGGCTAAAAATTGCTGTCACACAATTTTTTGGACAACAAAAACCATAATAAATGGGCTCTTGAAAACCTTAATTTTCAAGAGCCCAAGTTTCAAAATTCCAATCCCATCTGACCCTCCGGTACCATCTCCTTTCTCCTTGTCCGTCTGACCACCACTGTCTTCTGGCTCACCCAATCATCCCAGGTCATCACTTTCGGACCAGGAATGATTACTGCACTCGGGGTCGTCAGGCTGCCCATCGGATTATGGCTAACTTGCAGATCGTCAGCAAACAAGGTCTGTAGATCAGAGAGCTTCGCGCCTTCCAGCACATCACGAGCGAGCTGGGTGAGAAAGTCGCCTTCCTCCTCTGGAACAATCGCACCTCCGACTTCATCCCCAT
>ERZ795059.3315-NODE-3315-length-15720-cov-6.247111_pt1 | contig 15720 bp, 10 predicted proteins | sample MGYA00375143_ERZ795059 | MGnify/ENA primary metagenome ERZ795059 (study PRJEB30188, sample SAMN05720168) | activated sludge metagenome | isolation source: Anaerobic digester | place: USA | collected 2015-01-07 ... | reverse complement strand
GATTGGATGGTGTGACTGGAGTTCAGACGTGTGCTCTTCCGATCTCCTGCCTTGATCCTGGCCGATGAACCGACCGCGAACGTCGATCACGCTCACCAGAACCAGATCGTGGCGCTGATCCGCGAGACCTGCCGCGAAGAGAACATCGGCTTGCTGATGGTCACACACTCGACAGAAGTGGCCGCCCAGTTCGACCGTGTGGATCGGCTGGAGGAGATCAACCGAGCGTAGACCAAGGTGGGTTGGGACTCCGTCCCGACCAAGATAGGCCGACCCGGTCGGGACGGAGTCCCAACCTGCGAAAGAGGAACCGCTCATGAGTCTGTTTGGGATCGCTTGGCGCAGTATTCGACAGCGGCTGCTGGCCTCGTGCTTGACCGCGCTGTCGATGGGCCTGGGCGTGATGCTCGTGGTGGCCGTGCTGTCCATCCACGGCGTCGTGTCCGAGTCCTTCCGCAGCAACGCCAGCCTGGGCTACAACATGATCGTGGGGGCCAAAGGCGGCAAGCTGCAATTGACGCTGAACACGGTCTACTACTTGAGCCAACCGGTGGAAAACATCCCCTACGAATACTACCTGGAGTTTCTCACCGCCGAGCAGCGGCAGCGGGAAGAGGCAGACCCCGGCCGCATCGACTTGAAACGCGACGGCCGATTTGGCCGCTCTGTCGCCTTGGCGATTCCCGTCTGCCTGGGCGACTACGTCGAGGAGTTCCGCCTGGTGGGCACCACGCCCGCCTTTCTGGACGAACTCCGCTTCGGTCCCGACATGGACCGCAAGTTCGAGTTCGCCGCCGGACGCAACTTCCAGCACAAGAGCGACGAGCACGGCTACTTCGAGGCCGTGCTGGGCGCCGTGGCGGCGCGGGAAATGGGCTTGACGCTGGGCGCCGAAATCCATCCTGCGCATGGCGACCCGGAGGGACACGTTCACGCCCAGGGTTTTACGGTCGTCGGCATTCTGAAACGCTCGGGCACACCCCATGACCGCGCCGTGTTCGTCAATATGGAAGGCTTCTACCTGATGGCGGACCACGCCAAACCGGTGGACGAGCATGCCGAACATGAGACCCACGACGGGCATGCGGCGGCCGAGGAGCATTCTGGCGAAGCCGGGCACGAGGACGAACACCAGCACGAGGGTGAGTCGCACGAACACGCGGAGCACGCGAAGCCGGAACAGGCGGGGCACTCGCCAAGTCCCAAGGACCCGGCAAAGGCCGCCATCCCGGAAGCGGCACACGAAGAACACGGCCACGAAGATCATGCTCACGACCACGATCACGCGCCGTCCACGCCGATTCCGATGAACCAGCGCGAGGTCACGGCGATTTTGATCAAGACGGTCGACACCGCGGTCACGCCCGGTCTGCAGAACACGATCAACGAGGGCCGCGAAGCGCAAGCCGTTCTGCCGGTGCTGGAGATCTACAACCTGTTTGAAGCCATCGTGCGCCCGATCCAGACGGTGCTGTTGGTGCTGACGGCCATGATCTGTGTCGTGTCCGGAATCAGCATTCTGGTCAGCATCTACAACTCCATGAGCGAGCGGCGGCACGAGATCGCGGTGATGCGCGCTCTCGGCGCCGGCCGCGACACGGTCATGACCATCATCCTGCTGGAGTCCGTGCTCCTGTCGTTGGGCGGCGGACTGGCCGGCTGGCTGATCGCGCACGCGCTGAACGCGCTGGCCGCGCCCCTGATCGCCGCTCAAACGGGCGTCGCCATCAGTTTTTGGGACATCGAGTTGAGCGAAGCCCTCCTGATTCCGGCGATTCTTCTGTTGGCGATTCTGTTCGGCTTCTTCCCGGCGATTTCGGCCTACCGCACCGACGTGGGAAAATCGCTGTAAGACTCAGAAGTGGGGCAAGCTTCCAGCTTGCCAGCAAGAAATCGCCGTTCGGCGCGGGTCTCGCCGTTCGGCGCGGGTCTCTGACCCCGCCGAAACCGCCGACCGAAGGTCTCCGATTTCGGTTCCAGCGGTTCCAGGCCCTACACCCGCCACGGTTCGCGCAGCGCCCGCGACCGCAGGCGGTTGGCTTCGTCGTCGCCCAAAAACTGGTCGGCGGCCGGGTCCCACTTCAAGCTCCGGCCGGTCCAGTACGCGAGGCAGCCCAAGTGAGAGACGATCGTGGATTGGCAGCCCACCGCCACGTCGCACGCCGGGCGGCCACGGGTGCGGATTGCGTCGAACCAGTTGCGATGGTGGCTCTCGCCCGCGATGATCGGCTCGTAGCCTGCCGGATAGTTCTTGACCACCTCTGCGGGGTACGACTGCAGGAAGCCTTCGCGGCCCACATGGATCCAACCCCGCTCGCCCACGAACAGCGCGACGAACACCTGCAGGGGCGTGCTCTCGTCCCAGCCCTTGGGAATCGCCTGCCGCGTGCGGTTCAGCCGGCCCGGCACGACTTGCACGAGCAAGCCGTCGGGGTACTGGAACGTCAGATCGGGATAGCTCCCGGCGGCGGGCGGACTCACCTCGACCGGCCCGCCGTGATCCATGCCCAGTCCCCATTGGACCACGTCGAACGCGTGGACCGTGCCGCTGGTCAAGTTTCCTCCGCCAAAGTCGCGGCAGAAGTCCCAGGGGACAACGTTCAGCGGCTTGCCCAGGTAGACGAAGCGGTGATTGAACGGCCGCCAAGGGGACGGTCCGAGCCACAAGTCCCAGTCCAGGCCGTCGGGGACCGGCTCGGCCGGCAGGTTGACCTCCCGGCTCGTGCCCGGCCCGGTCACGTACACTGCTTGGAGCTTGCCCAGCGCCCCGTCGCGGACCAACTGGCAGGCGAGACGGAACTCCCGAGTCGATCGCTGCTGCAGACCGCACTGGCAGACGCGGTCGTAACGCCGCACGGCCTGGACCATGGCCCGCGCCTCGGCGATCGTCAGCGAGATCGGCTTTTCGACATAGATGTCCTTTCCCGCCTTGGCGGCCATCACTGTAGCGACGCCATGCCAGCGGTCGCCGGTGGCGATGAAGACCGCGTCGATGTCGTCGCGGGCCAGCAAGTCGCGGAGATCCGTGTAGGTGGCGCATCCTTGATAAGTGCCGCTGGTCCGCCGCTCGGCATAGGCCTGCTCCGTCGTGGCCTGGGCGTTCTCCCGCCGCCACCGGTCGACGTCGCACACGGCAACCACCTGGACGTCCGCCGCGCTGAGGAACCCGCGCAGGTGCCCCTGGCCCACCATGCCCACGCCGATCAATCCCAGCGAGATCCGGTCGCTCGGCGCCGTCGCGCCGTCAGCACCCCGTGCCGACGCCGGGACGATCCGAAACGCCCACGGGGCCAGCACGGCCGCCCCCGCACTCTTCAGAAAGGTTCGCCGACTCTTGCCGGTCTGACGCGCTCGTCGCATAGCTGTCTCCTTTGCTCCAGGCTGTCACGATTGCTGGGTCCGTACCTTCTGCTGCGACCAGCGGAACCCCACGCTGGCCCCACGCTGGCCGCCGCAACGAAGCTGAGTCTTGTCCTCAGACCGGCCCGTGTCAACGGTCTCGCCCCCACAAGTTTTGGAGTGCGGTGCCTTGTCACCGCTTTGGGCAGCGGCCTGGGCGTCGTAGCGGATGGGGTTCAACAGTGCAGGGCATTGGAACACAAATTGACGGTCGTTGCACCGCGGTCGAGCCAAAGCGGCGACAAGGCGCCGCACTCCAAGAAATGATTGTGCCAGTTGCGTCATTCGCAATCGCGTGACATATAATGCCGGTCTTGCTCTGTCGTTCCATGTCGTCTCAGGAGACAACGAAATGAAGTTCCCGCTGATTTCCATCGTCGCGGCCGTGTCTGCCATCCTTGGGCCGGTTTCCTCCACGCTCGCCGCTGGTCCGGCTGTGAACGAATCGGCCAGGGAGATCCCGCTGGCCTACGAGGTCGATGTCGTCGTCGTGGGCGGCAGCACCGGCGCGGTCGCGGCGGCGGTCTCGGCGGCGGAAGCGGGGGCCACGGTCTTCCTGGCCGCGCCTCGGCCGTACCTCGGTGACGACATGACGGCCACGCTGCGATTGTGGCTGGAACCGGGCGAGCAGCCTGCGGACCCGCTGGCCAAGGAGATCTTTCAGGATTTGCACGCGGCCGGCGGGCCCGATCCGAACCGGCTGGTCTTCCGCTACCAGGCGGACCTGGAAAGCGCCGCCCCGCACAAGGATTCGCAACCGCCCGGCGTCTTGACCGACGGCATCTGGGGCGATCCCATTCGGCAGTCGGTGCAGTACGACGGCGACGTGACGATCACCGCCGATCTGCAGACGGTCCAACAGATCGACAAGGTCCGTCTGCTGGTCCATCACGGGGGCGGTCCCAGCGCGTACCAGGTCGCCCGCGTGGCCGTCTGTGCCAGCAGCGATCAGCAGACTTGGACCGAACCTCTGGTGGTCGCAAATGACCTCCAGGGGCCCAGCGGTGCCTGCTTGGAACTGGTTGCGCCGTTGAAGATCAAGGCTCGCTACGTGAAATTCGCGTTCCAGCGGACGCCCGCCGCCAAGCGCATCTTGCTGGGCGAAATCGAGATCGTCGGACCGGTGACGCCCGAAGTGGAAAGGCGTCTGGCGGGCGATCCCATGCCGCGGCCGATGCACGTCAAACGAGTGCTCGATCAGGCGCTGCTGGACGCCGGCGTCAAGTTCCTGTACGGCTGCTATGCCACCGACGTCCTGCGCGACGCTGCGGGCCGTCCGGCCGGGATCGTGATGGCCAATCGCGCGGGGCGGCAAGCCGTGGCGGCCAGGACGATCATCGATGCGACGGAACGGGCCGTGGTGGCTCGCCACGCCGGGGCCAACTTTCGGCCTTTCCCTGCGGGGAGCCATTCGGTCCAGCGGGTCGTCATCGGCGGCGAGATGCTCCGCCATCACAACCTGACCGCACGCGAGGTCACACCGCCGTTCCGCGGGCCGCATCCGAACGCGGCGGGAACGTCCAGCGGCATCTTTTCGGTCCTTGATTACACGCTGAGCGTGCCGCTGCCCGACGACAGCATCGCCTCCTGGTCCGCCGCCGATCAACTGGCCCGCACGGCGACGTATCACCCCGAACAGCAGTTCACCTCCGACGCCTTGTTCCTGGTCCCGCCCGACTCGGTGCAGGGCCGTGCGACCGCCTCCGGTCCCTGGACGGGCGGGGACGCCCTGCCGCTGGACGCCTTTCGTCCCCAGCAGGTCGACCGGCTCTGGCTCCTGGGCGGCTGTGCCGACGTCTCGCGCGACCAGGCCGCCCGGCTGCTGCGCCCGCTGGCGCTGATCGACTTGGGCCGGCGCATCGGTCGGGCGGCTGCCCAGGAAGCGGCAGCGCTGGCGAAACCGACGGACGTGCGACTGCCGGGCGAACCGACTGCGACTCCCGCGGCGGAAGGCGACGTCAGAGAATTTCTGGCTGGCGTCCGCCCGGTCCAGGAGTTGCCCACCGTGCCGCAGGACGCGCGCGCGGTGCCCGTTCTGGGCAGCTATGACGTGGTCGTCATCGGAGGCGGCACGGCCGGAGCGCCCGCCGGCATCGGAGCCGCGCGGCAAGGTGCCAAGACGCTGGTCGTCGAATGCCTGCACGGCTTGGGCGGCGTCAGCACGACGGGCGCGATCAGCAAGTACTACTTTGGCAACGTGGTCGGCTTTACTGCCGAGATCGAGGGCGGATCGTCCTGGGTCATCGAACAGCGGCAGGAATGGTACCGCAGCGAGCTGCGCAAGGCCGGCGCGGACATCTGGTTCGGCGCGATCGGCTGCGGGGCTTTTGTCCGCGACGGCCAGGTACGGGGCGCCGTGATCGCCTCGCACCAGGGCCGCGGCGTGGTGCTGGCCAAAGTGGTGATCGACGCCACGGGCAACTCCGACATCGCGGCCGCCGCCGGGGCCGAGTGCCTGTACACCGGCGCCGGCGAGTTCGCCATGCAGGGCACGGGACTGCCGCCCCGGCAGCTGGGAGCGACGTACACCAACACCGACTATACGTACACCGACGAGACCGATCTGGTCGACGTCTGGCACCTGATGGTGTACGCCAAGCAGCAGTACGCGGCGGCGTTCGATCTGGGCCAGTTGGTCGATACCCGCGAGCGGCGGCAGATCGTGGGCGATTTCACGGTCACGCTCTTGGACCAAATGGCGGGCCGCACCTACCCCGACACGATCGTCCACGCGATGAGCAACTATGACACGCACGGCTTCACCGTCGCCCCGTATTCGCAACTCAAGCACCCGCTGCGGACGCGCTTCTGGAGCTACTTGCCGTACCGCTGCCTGCTGCCCAAGGGCCTGGAAGGCATCCTGGTCTCCGGCATCGGCATCAGCGCCCAGCGCGACGCCCAGCCGCTGGTGCGCATGCAGCCCGACGTGCAGAACCAGGGCTATGCGGCGGGGATGGCTGCGGCCATGTCGGCCCGGTCCGGCTTGCCGCTGCGCAAGATCGACATCCGAGCGCTGCAGCGGTACCTGGTCGAGATCGGCAACTTGCCGGCGGAAGTCCTGGAGCACGAGGATTCCTTCCCCGCCACGGACGACCAGTTGGCGGCGGCCGTCGAGTCGATTCGCGGCGAGTCTGAAGGCTTGGCCATCATCCTGGCTCATGCCGACCGAGCGCTGCCGCTGTTGCAGCAGGCGCACACAGCGTCGGAGGGCCGCGACAAGCTGGCCTATGCCAAGATCCTGGGCATGCTGGGCGACGCCGCCGGGATGCAGACGCTGATCGCGGCGGTCCAGGCGGCGGAGGCGTGGGACGAGACGCCGAGCTATCAGATCAAATCCGACTATCCCGATTACCGCGACGTCGGCTGGTCGATGAGCAAGCTGGACAACACGCTCGTGGCCCTGGGCCGCACGGGCCGCCGCGAGGCGGTGCCGGCGATCCTGGAGAAACTGAAGCTGCTCGAACCCAAGTCCGCGTTCTCCCACTACCGCTCGGTAGCGCTCGCCCTGGAAGCCATCGGCGACCCGCAGGCGGCGCAGCCGCTGGCCGAGTTGCTGCGCCAGCCCGGCATGACCGGCCACGTGCACCTGCCGCTGGACGAAGCCGCCACGGAGGGCGAGCCGGCGCAAGAAATGGACACGTCCGAGCGGGTCCGCACGGCCTGGGACGCCGCCAGCCGCACGGATGCGGTCCGCGAACTGGCGCTGGCCCGCGCGCTGTTCCGCTGCGGCGACCACGAGGGGCTGGCAAAAGGGATTCTCACCCAGTACACCCGCGACCTCCGCGGCCACTTCGCCCGCCACGCCAAGGCCGTGCTGGAGTCGCCACGACGGTGATCCAACGCAGCTTTCGGCCGCAACCGAATGAATCCACATTGAACAGGAGGAAACAGAGAAAACGGAGTGCCGGCTCTTTCTCCGTTGTCTCTGTTTCCTCCTGTTCAAAATGCGCGCAGGGGAGAGAAGAAATCGGGCCAAACCATCGGGCTGACGCTGGTCCCCTTGACAGCCGACGAGGACAAAGTTATCGACAGGCACGGCAAGTGCCGAGGGACGCAGCCGGCCGGTGCAGGGAACTTTGTCAAGAACATTGGGGGTGAACGATGAACCGATTCTCGCTTTCCAGTGCGGTCCGTGGCGGAATGCTGGTCCTGGCGATCGCGGCGTTGGCTGCGGGACAGGCCTGCACCTGTTCGACGGCCGCGCTCGCGGCCGACGTGCTGGCCGACTTCCAGGACCCGCCGCGCGAATTCTCCGTCATGCCGTTCTGGTTCTGGAACGACGACTTGAAGGACGAAGAGATCGTGCGCCAGATCGCCGACTTTGAGGCCCACGGCGTGTACGGATTCGTAATCCATCCGCGGATCGGGCTGCCGCGCGACCTCGGCTGGCTTTCGCCGCGCATGGTCCACGCCATGCACGTGGCCGTCGAGGAGGCGGTCCGCCGCAAGATGTACGTCATCCTGTACGATGAAGGCATGTACCCGTCCGGTTCGTCGGCGGGACAGGTCGTGGCGCGGAATCCCAGCCATGCGGCGCGCGGACTGGCGAAGATCGATCTACAGCCGGGGGAGGAGCCCAAGCTGGAAGCCGGGTGGAAGCTCGTGGTCACGCTCGATCGCCCCAACGGCCAGCGCCTGGCCGTAATCGAGCGGCCCACCGGGGGCGTGATTCGCGGCTTGCACTACCTCGGCGAGGAAACCGGCAAGGTCAAGGAAGAACTGCCGCCCGCCGGCGACATCCTCAATCCCGCGGCCGTGTCGAGCTTCATCGAGCTGGTCTACGATCGTTATGCCCAGGAGTTTGGCCAGCACTTCGGCAAGACGATCCTGGCCATCTTCACCGACGAGCCGTCGCCGACGGGCCGCGGCGGCGCACGCGGCATCGTGCCCGGCAATGCGGCGCTGCTGGAGCAAGTGAACCGCATTCTGGGCTACGACTTCAAACCATATCTGGCCGACTTGTGGTACAGCGACAACCCCAATGCGGCGCAACGCCGCGCCGACTACCACCGGGTGATCGCGATTTGCCTGGAGGAGAACTACTATCGGCGACTGAGCCAGTGGTGCGACCAGCACGGCATCGCCCTGACCGGCCATCCGGGCGGCTCGATGGACATCGGCGCCGAACGCTACTTCCAGATGCCCGGCCAGGACCTGGTCTGGCGGATGGTCGTGCCGGGCGCCAAGGCCCTGGAGGGTCCCGATTCGACGACGGCCAAGTGCGCCTCCAGCGCCATGGTCCATCTCGGCCGGCGCCGCAACTCCAACGAGCTGTACGGCGCTTACGGGCATGAACTCACCTATGAGGAAATGGAGTGGCTGGCCGGTTGGTGTTTTGTGCGCGGGCACAATCTGCTGTACCCGCACGCGTTCTACTATTCGATGCGCGGCCCGCGCAAGGACGAGCGTCCGCCGGACGTGGGTCCGAACGCCGCCTGGTGGGGCAAGTACAAACCGTACGCCGACTATTGCCGCCGCCTGAGCTGGCTGAACACCGATTCGCGGCACGTTTGCCAGGTCGCGATCCTGGCCGAGCCGACCCGGCTGCCCGACCGGTCGGCCAAGGTCTGTTATCAGCACCAGCGCGACTTCAACTACCTGGAGATGCGGCACCTCGGCGAGGACGCCCAAGTCGAACCCGACGGCGTACACCTGGCAGGCATGCACTACCGGGCCGTGATCCTGGACGGAGCGTTGCACGTCCCGGCCGACGCGCTTCCCGCGCTGCAGAAGCTGGCCGGCCACCAGCAGCTGATCGTGCTCGGCGATTCGCCGTATGCGGCCCAACTGCCGGGCGCTCGTGCGGCGGCGACGGCCGCAGAGTTGCCGGCCGCGATCGACGCCCTCGTCAAGCCCGATCTGACCCTGACGCCGCCGTCCACAAACATTCGCTATCGCCACGTCGTGAAGGGCGGACGGCACTTCTACATCCTGTTCAATGAAGAGGAGTCGCCGGTTACGGCCAAGATCGACCTTCCGACACCCGGGACGCGCCAGTGGCTGGATCCGTTCACCTCAGCGGCCACGCCCGCGCCGCCCGCGGAAGCGGTGGTCTTCAAGCCCCACGAGTTGAAGGTACTGACGGCGGCGGTGCTCAGTCCCAGCGAGTGATCGTGTGTGTGAAGCACGACCGAAGTAACTTCCCGACTTTCGATCTGCGTTGCCACGAGCAGAGAAAGACCAAGGAAAAGCTGACAGAAAAATGCAGCGACAGAAAGATGGACGTCCCGGAAAGAGCAGCGGAGCGATGTACACCGCGACTGTGCTTTTCCCTCCCCCGAAATCAGCAATGCCCAGTTTATGCTCTCGCACCGTTTATCGGAGTTGCGACTGCTGACGAATTCGGTCGATCCCGCCCAAGGCGAATTCGGTGATCGTGTCGGCCAGGGGAATCAAGCCCGACTCGGTGCGAGGCACGGGGTAGCCGAAGCGACGGAGGATTTCCTTGCCCTGCTCGTGCATGACGCACAGGGCCAGCACGAAATTGGTACACTGGCCCCGCAGCTTCGGTTCGTCGACGTCTCCCAGCAGCGCGGCGATGACGCGCTCCAGCGAATGCCGCACCGGCCACATCACCTGGGCCACCAACTCGTCCAGCGCGGACGTGGGCTCGCGAAGTTCCCTCGCGATCAGCCGTCCCGCGTAGGGGTGTGCGGGGCGACGCAACAAGAACAGACGCAGCGCATACCGCACCCAACTCCTGAGCGCGGCACGCGGATCGTCCCCTGGCGGCATCTCGGGGACCGGCTCGACGTCGACCAACTGGCGGTGCGCCAAAACCAGCACCTCGCGGTACAGGGCCTCCTTGGTTCCGAAATAATGGCTGACCGCCCCCAGGTTGGCCTTCGCTTCCGCACAAATTTCCCGCAAGCTGGTCTCCTTGAACCCGCGGCGGGCGAACGCGTCCGCGGCGGCCGCCAGCAGGGCGGCGCGGGTCTGAACGGCATCTCTTCGCTTGGGCTGTCGGCTGGCCATACGGGCGACCTTCCAGGCGTTTGACATCATCTCCGAGGGAATTATACTTCAATAAGTCACACAAATGTATGACATAATAACCGGGGCATCAAGAGACGCCGATGAAGAAACGTGTCATCTTTCTTCTCTTTCTGGTCTCGGCGCTGTCCGCAGGCATCGTGTGGTGGCGTTACGGGAGGCCCCAGGGGCAACCGGAACCACTGACGCTGTACGGCAATGTGGATATCCGCACGGCGCAGCTCGCCTTCGACGGCGATGCCCTGGTGACCGAAATGCGGGTCGAGGAGGGCGCGCGGGTCGAGGCCGGCCAGATCCTGGCGACGCTCGATTCCTCGCGCACGCGGGCCGAGCTGGACGAAGCCAAGGCTTTGGTCGAGGCGCAGGAGGCGGTGGTCCGCAGACTGGAATCGGGAACGCGCAAGCAGGAAATCGAACAGGCGCGGGCGAGGGTCGCTTCCCTGGAGGCCCGGCTGGCCAATGCGGAGCAGATCCTGCAGCGATACCAGCGGACGGCCCCCATCGGGTTGAGCCAGCAAGAGCTGGACGGCGCCGAGACGCAAGTCCGCGTGGAGCGAGCGGGTCTGGACGAGGCGAAGCAGGCGCTGGCGTTGGCTTTGGAAGGGCCACGCGCAGAGGACATCGACGAGGCTCACGCCCGGCTCGAAGCAGGCCGTGCCCGCGTGCGGTTGCTGGAACGTCGGCTCGCAGACACCGAGTTGCGCGCCCCGTCCCCCGGCACGATCCGCAGCCGCCTGCTGGAACCGGGCGACTACGCCAACCGCGGCCGGGCGGTCTACACGCTGGCGCTCACCGATCCGAAATGGATTCGCGCGTATGTGCCGGAACCGAGCCTGGGACGGGTCCGGCAGGGAGCACGTGCCTGGGTCACCACCGACTCGTTCCCCGCAGATCGGTTTGAGGGCTGGGTCGGGTTCATCTCGCCGGTCGCGGAGTTCACTCCGAAATCCGTGGAGACCACGGAACTGCGCACCCAACTCGTGTACGAGGTTCGCATCTACGTCCACGATCCTGAAGACCGGCTGCGTCTGGGCATGCCGGCGACGGTGGTCGTCGATGAAGCGTCCCCGCCGTCCGCTGCGCCGGTGCCTGCCGCACAGTCCGGGATTGACCAATCCGCCTTGCCAAAGGGGCCTGTACCGTGAGCCAAACCACCGACGAGTGTGTTTCCGGGCGCTCCGTCGAAACGGTGCTGTGTATTCGGGACCTGCACAAGAGCTTTGCCTCGAAGGGCGGGCCGCCGGTCGAGGCGTTGCGAGGCGTTTCGTTGGACGTGCGATGCGGCGAGGTGGTGGGACTGGTCGGCCCGGACGGAGCCGGTAAGACGACGCTCCTGCGGATCGCGACGGGGCTGCTGGTGCCGGATCGCGGGACGGCGACGGTCCTGGCACTCGACGCGGTCCGTGACACGTTACAGATCCGGGGCCGCATCACCTACATGCCGCAGAAGTTCGGCCTGTACGAGGACTTGACCGTTCAGGAGAACCTCGACCTGTACGCCGACCTCCAGGGCGTGGAGCCGGCCGCACGAGCGCCCCGCTACGCGCGGCTTCTGGAAATGACGGGACTGGAGAGGTTCACCGACCGGCTCGCGGGCAAACTCTCCGGCGGGATGAAGCAGAAGCTCGGCCTGGCCTGTGCGTTGATCAAGAGCCCGGAACTCATGCTCCTCGACGAGCCCACCGTCGGTGTCGACCCGGTGTCCCGGCGGGAACTGTGGCGCATCGTCTACCAGATGGTCGAGCAGGAGGGGATCGGAGTGCTGGTCGCCACGGCCTACCTGGACGAGGCCGAGAAGTGCCATCGTGTCGTCGTACTGCACGAGGGGCAGAAGCTGGAGGAGGGTACCCCCGCGTCATTCCGCCAGCGGGTGCGCGGACACACGTTTGTGGTCCAGCCGCGGCCAGGCGTGCGGCCGCGGGCTATTCAAGGCCGATTGGCCGGACAGCCCGGCATCGTGGACGCCACGATCCGAGGCGGGCGGGTCCGTGTGGTCACCGAAGAAAGCGATAACGCGGCCGTGGCGCGGGCGCTGCCGGACGGTTTGGCCGCCGGGATGGAAGCGGCCGGTCCGACGTTTGAAGACGCCTTCCTGAAATTGCTGGCCGATGCGCGATCCAGCCAGGGTCACGCCGACGTCACTGGCGCAAGGGCCAAGAGCCTCTCCCAAACCGCGCTCGGCGCGGGTCCCGCGTTCGGCGCGGGGCTCCCGACCCCGCCGAAACCGGCGACCGCAGGCCTCCCTCCCTGGACTGGAGACCTGCGGTCGGACTCGTGGCTCGGTCAGAGACCGGCCACAACGCGGTCGGACTCGTGGCTCGGTCAGAGACCGGCCACAACGCATGCAGCGGGTGCTGACAGTGTCGTCCATACGCGCGGCCTGACCAAGCGGTTCGGCAGCTTCACCGCCGTCTCGGAGATCAGCTTCGACGTCCATCGCGGCGAGATCTTCGGGCTGCTCGGCCCCAACGGGGCCGGCAAGAGCACGACTTTCCGCATGCTGTGCGGGCTATCGAAGGTGTCCGGCGGCGAGGTGCGCGTCGCCGGGCGCGATTTGCGCCGCGCCCGTTCGTTTGCGCGGCAGCGGTTGGGGTACATGGCCCAGCAGTTTTCTCTGTACGGCCAGCTTTCGGTGATCGAGAACCTGCGTTTCTTTGGCCGGGCCTACGGGCTGAGCAAGGCCCGGCTGGCGGAGCGGATCGAGTGGGGCTTGGAGGAATTCGATCTCCGCGGCCAGCGTGACGCGATGTCGGGAAAGTTGCCTGTGGGGTACAAGCAGCGGCTGGCGATGGCCGCGGCGATGCTGCACGAGCCGGACATTTTGTTCCTCGACGAGCCGACCAGCGGCGTCGATCCGCTTGCCCGCCGCGATTTCTGGAGGCGCATCAACAGCTTCGCGGAGGGCGGCGTGACCGTGGTCGTCACCACGCATTTCATGGAAGAGGCGGAGTACTGCGACCGGATGCTGATCATGTCGCAGGGCCGCGAACTGGCGACCGGGACCCCCGACGAGATTCGCGCGCTGGCACGCACGGCCACACATCCCGACCCAACGATCGAGGATGCATTTATCGCGCTGGCCGAAGGCACTGCCCAGCCGCCTGCCAGGGAGGGCTCGCCGTGAACGCGTTGCAACGGAGCCTGATGCGATTGCGGGGATTCCTCCGGAAAGAGACCCTGCAGATCCGCCGCGACTTCAGCAGCATCGCCTTGGCGCTGGTGATGCCCGTGGTGCTACTGTTTCTGTTTGGATTCGGCGTCTCGCTCGATGTCCAAAACGTGCCGATCGCGGTCGTGCTCGACGACCCTGGCGCCGAGGCCCGCGACTTGGCCCGGCGGTTCGCGCTCAGCAACTACTTCGATCCCATCCGCGTCCACACTCTGGACGAGGCCAAACAGCTGCTCGACCGGCGGACGGTCGACGCCATTGTCTACGTGCAGTCAGATTTTTCGCAGCGCCTGGCGCGCAACGCAGAGACGCCGGTCCAGATCATCGTCAACGGCACGGACGCCAATCAGGCGCAACTCGTGCAAGGCTACACCCTGGGCGTGCTGAATCTCTGGTCGGGGCAGCGGGCGGCGCGGGGTCTGCCGGCCCAGCCCCCGGCCGTCACGATTCAGCCGCGGATCTGGTTCAACGACGCCGTCAACAGCACGCATTTCCTGGTCCCCGGCCTGGTCGCGCTGGTGATGACTCTGATCGGCGTCTTACTGACGGCCCTGGTCATCGCTCGGGAATGGGAACGCGGCACGATGGAAGCCATCCTGGTCACGCCCCTGCGGGTCGGCGAGATCATGGTCGGCAAGCTGCTGCCGTACTTCGTCTTGGGCATGATGGGGCTAGGGCTGAGCGTAGGGTTAGGCCGCGTGGTGTTCGGAGTACCGTTTCGAGGGTCCTTCAGCGTGTACCTGCTGTTATCGACGCTGTTTCTGCTCGCCTCGCTGGGGCTGGGGCTGTTCATCTCCGCCGCCGCTCGCGTGCAGTTTGTCGCCGCCCAGGCGTCCATCATCGCCGGTTTTCTACCCGCGTTCTTCCTGTCCGGGCTGCTCTTCGATCTGGAGAGCACGCCTTGGCCGATTCAAGCCATCAGCCACGTGATCCCGGCTCGCTACTTCGTTTCGGCCAGCCACACGATGTTCCTGGCCGGCGACGTGTGGTCGGTTCTGGGGTGGGACGCGCTGGCCTTGGGCGTGATGGCCCTCGTGCTGATCGGTCTGGCCCGGTCGCGCCTGGGCCAACGCTTGGAGGGATGACGCATGGCTCCGACCCTGGTCCGCATCGGGACGCTGGTCATCAAGGAATTCCTCGCCATCCTGAAGGATCCGAAGAGCCGGATCGTGGTGATCGGCCCGCCGATCATCCAGTTCTTCGTCTTCGGATACGCCGCCACATTCGACCTGAACAACGTGCGCTACGCCGTGCTGGACGAGGACCACAGCGTTGAGTCGCGAGAGTTGCTTTCCCGCTTTCAGGGTTCCCCGACCTTTCGCCTGGTGGGCCAGCTGGACAGCGATCGCGAGATCGGCGGCTTGATCGACCGGCACGGCGCGCGCCTGGTGCTGCACATCCCGCAGACGTTCAGCCGGGATCTCCACGCCGGCCGGCCGGCGCAGGTTCAGGTGATCGTCGACGGCCGGAACTCCAACGTCGCCAGCGTGGCGCTGGGGTACGCCAACGCGATCGTCGCGCGGTACAATGCGGATCGTGTCAGGACGTTCGCGGGGCGCGCACCGACCGCAGCCGGGCCCACGCTGCAACTGGTCGGCCGCGCCTGGTTCAATTCCAATCTGCAAAGCCGCTGGTTCATCATCTCGGCCCTTGGCGGCCTGATCGCGATGATCGTCGTGCTCCTGCTGAGCAGCCTCTCGGTCTCACGCGAGCGCGAGTTTGGGACTTTCGATCAATTGCTCGTGGCCCCCTTCCGCTCCGGCGAGATCCTGCTTGCCAAAGCGCTGCCGCCGATGGCTTGCGGGATGTTCGACGCCTTGCTGCTGGCGGCCGCGGCGGTGCTCTGGTTCGGCCTGCCGTTCCGCGGCAGCCTGCTGGCGTTGGTCGTGGCGTTGAGCGTCTTCATCTGTTGCGTCGTGGGTGTCGGACTGTTCATCTCGTCGCTCTCGGCGACGATGCAGCAATCGTTGCTTGGCTCGTTCATCTTCATCATGCCCAACGTGATCCTGTCCGGGTTCACCACGCCGATTGCGAACATGCCGCGCTGGCTGCAGTGGGGAACCTAGATCAACCCCTTGCGATATATCGTCGCGGCCTGCCGTGAAGTCTTCCTCCAGGGCGGCACGATCAGATCGGAAGAGCGTCGTGTAGGGAAAGAG
>ERZ795059.3311-NODE-3311-length-15728-cov-4.834748_pt1 | contig 15728 bp, 9 predicted proteins | sample MGYA00375143_ERZ795059 | MGnify/ENA primary metagenome ERZ795059 (study PRJEB30188, sample SAMN05720168) | activated sludge metagenome | isolation source: Anaerobic digester | place: USA | collected 2015-01-07 ... | reverse complement strand
CATTACATCAAATCTATTTCCTTATGAAGTTGCAGGTAGCTTCTATTCTTCCATGGGGACTATCCTTGAGCCTTATTATGACACTCCGGGTGCTGAAATTCTTATAAGAGAAACTCCCTACGGACCCTATAAAAATAATAATCCTTCTTTAGTACTATCTACTTGGGGTGCAGGTAAAATAATCGCTACCACAATTCCCCTAGATAAGAAATCAGTACTTGACACAAATACAACAGTATGTAAATGGTGGGATCCAGATACGATTGGCCAAGGTCATGACTGGCATTTTAGAAGGCTTGTTATTATAGATGCTGGTAATGTTACTAGAGTCAATGAACCTGTTGAATTAATAATTGATCCAACAGCTGAAATAAATAAACTCGCAAAGGATGGACTTGTGAACTTAGAAAATTCATATCTTGATTTAAATTCAATTAGAGTCGTTGAATTACTACCTCCGGACTATTGTTCTAATAAAGTTGCCATTCCTAGTCAAAGTTATATGTATAGGCCCAATCTTGAACATCCCAGATATCAATGCGCACCTATTGACACATTGGCACACCCTTTATTGTTTGAATTGGATGCACCTGCAAAAATAAAAGTTGTTATGACCGTACCCGCTGGCTCTTACTGTAAAGATAGGGATAACATTCGAAATGAGATTAGAGTGAAAGTAAATGATGTATGGGTTACTCATGCTATAGATTCTCAAAGAGACTATGAAATAAATAACAATATTCCATCACCAGGATATTGGAATGCACAAGATGGTGAGTGTGGCGGGGGAGAAGGGTGTCAAGGTCCAAGGAGTTACGAAGTAGAAATTCCAGCTGAATATTTTCATAAAGGAGATAATAAGATTGTTTTATCAATGGAACATCTCACAGGTACATCTCTAACTTGGTATAGAAATGTTGAATTTAGTTTATATTACTACAATCAATCAACTTTACAATATGTATTATTTTGGAAGGAATACCAGCCGATGCATATATACTTTCCGATGGGCGCAACTGCGGCATATGCTGGAGAAACTCCCGGTACAACTAATTCAGTTACCCCAAAAGGAAGCAAAAGATACTACGAAATTTATTTTGATATCGAAAATCCAACAAATCCTTCACTCAATAAACCTGTGCCTCCATATAGAATAGAAGATAATGTAGTTTTTTTGAAATGGAGTAAGAACATCGATAAAGAACCTTCTTTTCCCTTATCTATTTCAAACACTAACTCTTATACTTATCCACATTTACGAAATATTTCTTCGCCAACTACAAAAGATGTTGATGGTGATGGAGATATTGATATTATTATAGGACTTAGGGATGGAAATGTAGCTTTAATCGATGGTCCAACTGGAAACATAATCTGGAAAAAACCATTTGATAAAGTCCAAAAATATATAGGATCTGGCAATGGCCCCTATACTGTCTACGGCAGATCGATTATAGGTTCGCCTGCAATTGCAGATATAGATAATGATGGCGAATATGAAATAATTGGGGGCAGTGCTAATTTAATTGCTTATATTGAATCTACTTCTTCCAAGAATGTTAGAATATCTTTAGACGATACAAACATCACTGTTCTTGACAAAAATGGCAATGTCAAATGGAAAGTACCAGTTAGTGGGAGTGTTGTATCTGCCCCAGCAATAGCAGATGTTGATGGTGATGGATTTAAGGACATCATTGTCCAAACTTTAAAAACTACTACAAGTAATAATTCTGGAATTAGATACACCTATTCCTCTTCTGGAGCATCTATTTCCGATAACAATAGGCCTGTTACTTTGACTGATGTACTTTACGTAATTTCAGGTAGAACGCATGGAATCATATGGCAAGCTACAGTGTCATCTGGAACCTACAGTCAAAAATATTTTGCAACAGTTGATGCAGATAAACGTATACATTTAATGTTTCCAAGTTCTTCACCTGCGATTGGAGATTTGGATGGGGATGGAAAGCCAGAAATTGCAATGGGAAGTGTAGACGGAAGAGTATACGCATATGATCATACAGGGCCCCCATACAAATGGCGTTCAACAATTACTGCTAATATTTCAAATAATTTCTCTAATCTTTTAGGATATATTGTTTCTTCGCCTACAATAACTAGAACGAATAACCAAAAAAATTATGATGATGTCATTGCCTCATTTGTTACAAATGGTGGCGATCAATTACAAATTTACATGTTAGATGGTAAAAATGGTAGCCCAACTCAAATTTCTGATATCACTTCAAAAGCAGCCAAACATCCAGCTGGGCATCCCATAGTTCATTGGCCTGAAGGGTACCATCACAGAGGCCCACAAGTAACAATAGCAATGAACAATTACATTTGTATTGAACATCTCGCACAAACACATACCGTTTATGGAAATATTACCCAAGCAGGTGCTGGAAATAAAACTCAATCTTATGCAACACCTGTGATAGTGGAGACTAATAGCTACAGTACTGATTTAAGAAAACATGAAACAGGAAGATTTGACATAATTATTGGTGCGGAAAATGGGCATCTTTATTGTCATGCTTATACCGATACTAATGGCGAAGCGGATGAAGGAAATAATGAAAATTTGATTGATTTTAGTAATAAACTAAAAAGATTGTGGGATTATACTCATGGCAGCCCAATTAGATCCTCCGTTGCAGTTGATGATATTGATAATGATGGTAAGTCAGAAGTTATTTTCATAGCTGAAAACGGTGTTCTTTCAGCGCTTGACATATCAAATAACTATAGTTCTTGGAATACCGAAAGAGGCAATCTTCATAGGACTGGCGATACAATGACAAAGATAGATTTGCCAACATATACAATGGCATTAACCGAAAATATTGATTATGGAAATAGATTAGATCCATATGATGATAAATTTAGAGTTAATGCTCACTTTAATCTTTCTTATCCTTATGAAACTAATCAATTTGATGCATATATAACAAATAGCTGGCTCAAAATTGATACCAATCATAATAATAATGTAGATGATGAGTTGGTATTATTTAAAAATGATTTAATCCAATTGGGAATTGGAACATATGAGGGGAAAATTGTTGATCGTACTTATCGAGTAGAATCTATATTTGGGAATATTATAAAAGGTGAATATATAGTCACATATTATGATAGGGGATTAATGAAGCTTTTTGATAACATTATGGCTTACACTTCAGCGCCGACAAGAAATATCCAGATAAAAAATGGGATATGGATTACGTTGGATATACCGTCTAAAATTGGTGATCGCGAATATGTAATACAAGGACTCGGAAATAGAATTAGAATCTATTCTCCCAAAAGTCCTGCGATTTTTTTTGAAAAAGAGGTAAAAGAATCAAAGATTTATGGCACTATTTCAAGTATTTCTAAAGATAAATATGTAGTTATAACAAGCTATGGAGCTTATCTTTCTCCAAATCCTGAGGCAGGATAATGTGTAAAATTATAATTAAATTCAAAAAGGCGAAAAGAGGCCAGGACATAATAGATAATATAGTAGCTATGGGGATATTTACAGTAGCTTTTTTGTACATAGTATACACTACCGTTAACACTATAACCCCGTTACTTGAGACTGAAGAGTACATCGATGTTCAACTTACGGCTTTTACAACTATTGAAAAGGTAATCTCTGATCCTGTTTATGGATTGGCATCGAGAGACCATGTAATCTCTTATGATAAATTAGTTGAATTTATTTCTAAAGAAGATACTGCTAAATACCCTCGTTGCCCTTTAGAGAATTCCCAAAATAGCTATATAAAACTTTTAAATAAACTGGGGCTAATAGACTATAAGAATAATTTAACTAAATACAACCTACAATTCATTATTTCTTCTACTCACATTAAAGTTCAAACCTTGGCAAATGTTTCACAGTTAGATATTGATGATTTTAATTATTCCCTGCCCACTGGTTACTCCGTTTCGGATAGGATTTTCTACAACACGGATAAGGCATACCTTGGAAATAAATCCTATGAATTCTTAGTTCTAAGGGGAAATAACGGTAAAGACTACAATAGGGTATATATTGATGCTAACTTTAATAAAAATTTCCAAGATGAAGTTGATAGGGGTTTTTATGGATTTGATAGTGAGGGAATACCAATATCTGGATTATCCAAGAATGATGACTTTAATTTATCCTCTCAAAAATACATACTAACCGATATATACAAAGATGGTCAAGGGCTTGAAATATTGGGCATAGATGCAGCAGATGAAATTTTGGGGTACAGAAGAAGTTATTCGGATATAGTTTTAGTTATCTCAAGACTTGTTTTAGTTGATGAATTTGGCGAGCTAAAAGAAAAAAAAATTACCTTGATAATGTGGGAGGGAAATAGATTTCATTGTTAAATAACAAAGGAGTAATGAGGACATTTGAAGCAATTATTGCAGCAGTAATAATGATACTTGGAATAACATTTTTGATTAGTCAGGGAGGGACTACATATTCCTCTAATCCTTCTTGGGATGTTATCAATGCAAAGAACTCTGCAGAAGATGTATTAGTTATTCTAGAAAAAGGAAGAATTCAAAACGAAGCTGAACTAGCATATTATATTAAAAATAATGATCGTAATAACTTAACTAATAAACTTGATGCACTAATATCAAATTCATACGTGTATCAATTTAATGTATTCGAATTAGAAAACTCAGTATTTATTCCAACAATTGGCGAAGCCATTAGAAGTAGTAGAAATCCTTCTTATTTAACTAATGATTATCTGATAGGCTCCCTCTCCAATAATAAAGATATTTGGCATTATCATGAAAGTGGAGGGGTGGGCGATTATACCTTATTTTTTCCGGATGGCGGGAGTGTTAAGTTTAATTTGTTGATTGTCGATCTAGATAACCAAAGCAATGGATATGACTCTGTATATTTGAATCTTGAGAGTGATATAGATTTTTCTTCATATTCTTCAAAATTATCTAGCAGAACTCCACTAAAAACTGGGGATACTTTGTCTTTTAACTCTGTTCAAGATGGAGTATCTTATGAATATATTTATCAGATATCAAATATTTCAATTGATGGTAATTCCATTTCTCTTGCACTAATATCTGAAAGGATTTCAGTTGATTTTCTTGGCACCAATTCCAAAGAAGTTAAAATCTTTGATGAGACATTTAGATTTATTCTAAAAGATGAAGGTATTATTGACGCATGTGATGTCCAGAAAAAAATATCTGAGCCTTCCCAATTTAGCGGATATATCACAAATATCAAAAGCAATACTTGGATTGATTTAGAAAGCTATAAGGTAAAACTAGTTTCAGTTTCTTACAATGGAACGGACGGGTATATTATTTTAGATTTGATTCCATTTAAAAACAAATCAGCCATTCTTTCTGTTGAAAGCCCGGGTGAAGTGCAAACTACTGTTACTGCAAAAAGAATACTTTCTTTATGGGATGGTGGGAAGGTAAGGGCATTTTATGTTTCTTTGACAATGGGGAGGCGGAAAATGTGAATAACAAAGGACAATTTTTTATATTTGCTGCAGTTTTAGTAATATTGTCTTTTCTTGTAATACAGTATTCTCTCTTATCTCATCAAGAAGTTTCGCAAACTATTTCAGACATACCTTTTTCAGACATACCATTTATTTCTAACTATATAGAAAGTTCAGTTAGAGACACATCAAAAAATGCATTTGAAGAAGTATACCGCACTGGAAACCTCGACTCAATGCATCAAGCTTTTTCTGAGATATATTCTGCACACTATGAAATTGAAGAAAGAGAGCTTAATTATTATTTGTCCAATTTGGACATAGGGGTACAAAATTTAAGAGCAACTAATGTAGATTTTGATAAAAATATTTTGATAACGGGGCCTTCGACTTTTGAAGTAGGAAATTTTAATCGAAAACTATTAGCAAATACTGTGAAAACTGGAGCAAATAAGTATCAAATGCACTCCGATATTGGATTATTTATTGTTGAGCCCCTTGATGGGGCGTTACCTCCTTCATCTTTAAATCCTTTTGTTCTTAAAATTGATTTCAATAAAAATAATATTTTTGAAAACAATGAGATTCTTTACAGAGATAATAACTACACTTCTCAATCTAGACTAATCTACAAAGATAGACTATATACTATTTCAGAATCAAAGATAACTTATGGAGGCATGCATAATATAGAAAATTGGGCCCCTTTTTTAGAAACATATTATCTTGTCATGGGGGCTGATGCAAAAGGAAATTACATAGAAATTAAATACCAAAATGGCAATAATGTAGTCCTTGATGGTATTTCCAGATTTTATGTGGGCGATGTTTTCCTACTAGATGCCCATCTTATAAAGATAACAGACATTTCTTACATGCCCAACGGGCGGATGGATGAATATGTTAAATATATAATATTAAATGTTCAGATATCATTACAGGAGACTGAAAGAAGAAGAGAATGGTTTGATCCCAATGAAAATCCTGGATTACGATATGGCCTAATTGAGATTATTGCTCAGAAAGAAAATGGTATTAAAACTAGCACTATAACTACCAATGATAGAGTAGTTGTTTCTTCTTTGATACATAATGACTTAGAAGGCAATATTTCTGATAAAGATATCCTTGGCATCAAAAAACTAGGTAGTTCTTTAAAAATTTGGGAGATAGTAAACGTGATTTTATATAATAATGAAGGTATTTTCTTTTCCGAATCCTCTCAATATAAAGTTAATGTTAATACAACAAATGAAAAGATCAATGCCATATACGCATGGAATGGATCGCAATATATTTTGATTGATGTTAATACATGCTATAGGGATCCTTTGGGCAAACTGTATTGCAAATCTGCTTATCCTTTAGTTGAAGGAGATAGTTTTAATTTAATTGGTGAAGAATACATTGTTAAAGACATAACAACAACATCGGTAAGTTTTCTCAGAAAAAATACTGGACTGATTGACGTTGTTATAGACAAAGATGAAGATGGAAATCCATCCCAAGCGTATAAATATGAGTATGGACAATTTAAATTGGGAGGTAGGAATTTTAGGATTTATATAAAAAAGAATTCCGGAAACGTTGAGCCATATAGTGTCATTTTGGATCCAGAAACTTCAGGAGAAAACATCAATTTATTAATTGGGGATCCTTTTGTTTTAAATAAAGATCCATTATTTAAAGAAGACTATGGTTTAGTTTTTGAGGGAATGGATTATTTTAACAAAGATGAGAAATGGCATGTTTTTCTTAGATACTTTGATATGGCCTCTGATAAGGGAAAATTTCCTTTAGGGAAAACAAGACTTTTATTTGGATGGGACAATAATTATAAAGTGGTTGATACTTGGACTTACAATTTTAATTCAGATGGCAATATTACAATTATTCATAAAGACTTAAGCCTAGAAAAAACCGTAAACAAGGTATGTTTAACAAAAAATGGAATCCTGTCATTTTTCCCATATTACACCGACAACATATTTGAAGAATTTGATTTATACTATCCAGCTAATGGGGGCCAAATATACCTCGGTGAACAATTAGCTAAATTTGAGATTGACGTATTTAATCAATATGTTAGAATTCTTGTTGATGCTGATCGTGATGGAGATTTATCCAATAATAATGAATATATACACCAAATGGAAGGAAATTCAACTTTTTTGAAACCAGGGGATATATTTTTTTCAGAAGGAGTAGGATTCCAAATAGTTTCAATTATCCCTTATCATGATGGCAAATCAGATAAAATAAATAGGGCACTTATAAAAAGAGTACCTTACTATCAATATTTACCTATATTAAATAGGATTAATAGAACTGGTATTAATGAATTTACTTCAATTTTATCTAATCATAAATTCTACATTAGGAGGCCTGGAGACTATTTAATTGCATATAGCTATTCATTTGAAATAGATGGAATCAAAAAAGAGACTAGTCAATATTATAACTTTAAAGTACATCAATAGCTTTATTTGCTTTCCAATACCGATAACTATTTATATACATTAATAGAAACTAATTATAGAGGAAAGATTATGAGAAAGAGAGGCGCTCTCAAAATAATAAAAAAACTCAAAGAATCTGATATTTTGCTAGATAGTGAACCGAAAACTAACTATGAAAAACTCAAAAAAAAGAGTGAAGTTGAATTTTTAAAGAAAGAAGGCGCAGCACTGGGCGGATCTAAACCTCCTTCAGAAGAGATGTTAAATGAAGCAAAGGATAAAATATCAGAACAAATAAAGAATGAAGTTACAAATCATGTTGCAAAAGAAGTTGCATCTACTGTGGGAAGTGCAACTTTTGTTATATCAGGTCCTGTAACAATTCAGGGAGGCAGACTTCCTTCATTGGAGGAAGAAAAACGAGTTATAATGAAGGATCAAGATATACTGATAATCCCACAGAAATGGAAAACTCAAGATTATACTGGATTTAATGAAAGATACCCATTGATTGAGCCATATGCATATGCGAGAATAAAATGGGATGATAAAATATCAAAATTAGTCTATCTTATTGAAGAACCTGAACTCTCTGAAGTAGAAATGGCTAGACTAGTCACTGTTCAAGGGATCATCCAAGAAGAGTTAGAAGTAGATTTTAAAAGTCTTCAAGAAAAGAGTGAACTAGTTGATTATTTAGAGAATAAAGCATTAGAAGTAGTTGATGAATTAAATCTAAAGTTATCTCCTGATGCTTTTGAAAAAATTATGTATTATTTAAGAAGGAATTATATTGGGCTTGGTTCAATTGAACCTTTATTCCACGACGCACTAATCGAGGATATTAGCTGCGATGGAACAGGAATTCCAATCTATGTTTATCATGCAAAATATGGGTCTCTTCCTTCTAACATTGCTTTTAAATCAGATGATGATGCTAATAGTATTATAATTAAAATGGCACAAAGATGTAATAGGCATATTTCAGTTGCAGAGCCTTTGCTTGACGGTAGATTACCAAACAATTCAAGAGTTCAGGCTACTTTTGGCAGAGAAGTTACCCAACACGGCCCGACTTTTACAATTAGGAGATTTAAAACAGACCCAATGACGCCTATTCAACTAATAAATTACAAATCATGCCCTCCTAGGATATTTGCATATATGTGGTTGGCACTTGAGCATTCTTATACTGCTTCTACAATTATATCTGGGGGAACTGCTACTGGTAAAACTTCAATGTTGAATGCACTTGCTATTTTCTTACCTCCTGAAGCAAAAATAGTAACAATTGAGGATACCCAAGAGTTAAATCTTCCCCAAGAGCACTGGTTGCCCGCAGTTACTAGATCAGGATTTGGATCTTCAACTACTGAAGGAAAGAAGCAAGGGGAAGTTGACATGTTTGATTTGCTTAGGGCTGCATTAAGACAAAGACCGGACTACCTTGTTGTTGGAGAAATTAGGGGTGCAGAGGCTAATGTCATGTTCACAGGTATGGCTACAGGCCATCCTGGGATGGGAACAATTCATGCAGATTCAATGGAAGCATTAATCAATAGGTTACAACTAGGCCAATTAATCTCTCTCCTGCACTTCTTCAGTCACTAAATCTATGTTTCTTATTAACACATGCAAAAATAGAAGGTAAAGCAATCAGAAGAGTAAAAGAAGTAGTTGAAATAACAGGGATGGATTTGAAAAAAGGTGAGCCTATTTACCAGACTGTTTTTAGGTGGGATCCCGGTACTGATGAGTTCATATACGATACAAAAGAGAGTAGTATTGTCAAAAGGATATCAATCTCAAGGGGTATGACTCAAGACGAAGTATGGGAAGAGATAAACAGAAGATCACTAGTCTTAAGCTGGATGGCAGAAAATAATATTGTTAATTTTAAAGATGTTGGAAATATAATCAAAGAGTATATGAGAGATCCAGATAAAATTTTACAAAAAATAAAAAGTTGAATCTATGCTTGGTAAGAAGAAAGAGAAAAATCTTGCAGTTCAAGAAATTGAAAGATACGAAAAAAGAGGCTTCTTCATGAATTATGGGAAGATGGCCCACAAACGATTTGGATTTTTGATAAATAATAGATTAAATGCCTTTGGAGAACTTCATGATCCTCTTAGAAAGGGGGATATTCCCCTAAACCTTGGTGCTTATGTTAGTGCAATGATGCTCACTACTGTGATAGTAGGGGCACTTTCTTTAATAATTTCAATAATAATTGTACCATTATTTTTAGGAGGATTTGTTAGTGGTCTTATTTCATCTGCTAAGCCACTAGATTTTATTTCTAATCTATTATTAATTATCCTTATTCCATTATTGACTTCAGTTTCTACATTTATGATTTTCTGGACTTATCCCTCCTTTAAGGCTGGTGAAAGGGCAAGAAAAATTAATCTAGCACTCACTAATGCAGTAAATACAATGGCAACAATAGCAGGTACTGGTGTGCCTCCTGCAATTATTTTTTGGTCCCTTGTAGAATTTAGGAGATATGGAGAGGTATCAAGGGAATCTGAAAAGATTTTGAACGACATTGAGAACTTTGGGCTTGATTTAGTTCAAGCTCTCCAGAGGGCTGCAAATAGATCCCCGTCCCCTCTATTTAGTGAACTTCTGTGGAAGATGATTGCGACAATTAGGACTGGCGGAAATCTAAAAGAATATTTGTACCTTGAGGGGAATAGATTAATGGAAATTGAAAGAATGAAAACTGAAGCTGCAATAGAAACAATTGGCATATTAGCAGAAGCTTATGTGACAGCTTTAGTTGTCGGACCCGTATTTATCATTATCATGACAACAATTATGGGCATAATGGGAACATCAATGTCCCAGGTAAATTTGATTAATAATCTAGTCGTTTATTTTGGATTGCCAATTGGCTATGCTATTTTTATAATAGCTGTAGATCAAGTAGCTCCTAAGAGGTAATAGTAAGGTGAAAAATTGAGAAAAAATAATTATAATCTGTATATAATGATTGGCGGCATCGCCGCAGGAATTATTGTAGGCTTAGTAGGATTATTTATTTTAGGCTTAAGTGAACTTGCTATTGCGGGAATAGCTATTGCTGTAGGGCCTTATCTTTTTTTGAAAATGAGAGAACAAGCGTGGATTACTGAAATTGAGGATCAGTTCCCTGAATTTTTAAGAGCATTAGCAGATTCGCAAGCTGCAGGAATGACATTGCCTCAAGCAATAAAAATGTCACAAGAGGACGATTATGGAAGGCTTACAGATGAAATTAAAATCATGGCATCAAAAATATCTTGGGGGGTCCCATTTGATGAAGTATTGACATCATTTGCAGATAAAGTAAAAAGTGAAAATATCCAAGGGACCGTTTCCCTTATAGTTATAGCTCACCATGCCGGCGGAAATATTATAAAAATATTAGAATCTGCAGCAGAAAGTGCAAGGATGATGAGGGGACTTGCAAAAGAACAGGCATCTAAGCTTAGTCAATATACTGGTATCATATATATTTCATATCTAGTTTTCTTGTCAGTAGTTTTCTTACTTCAAACCCAGTTCGTAGATATATTCTCAGAGATAACACTCCCAACTGCCAAAGAATCAATAAGTAGGGACGCTTTTAAGACTACTTTTCAAAACATGCTCATCATCCATGGAGCACTAGCAGGATTAATGATTGGAAAGATGACAACAAATTCATTATTTTCTGGTATTAAACATAGTATAATCTTGACAGCAATAGGGTATCTAACATTTAGATTCATTATTGGATCTAATATTCTAACTGGCTTTCTTGGATAGAATTTTTTTCTATCCCCCATCTAGTCCTAACAGCCATTCCTCTTTCAAACTCTTTAACTTCAATTGGGGCAAGCATTAAAGTTCCTGTACCCAAAAGATTGTCATTTGAATCCACAATAAGTACTTCTTCGTAGGCCCTTAGATTTTCATCAATGTCCAAAACAAATTTTGAAAATACATTTGCACCGTCTTTTATAAAACGCGCAGCTTCATCATCAACAATAATCCTGTATTTAGGGAAAGGGATTATTTCTTTCAATCTTCTAAGGCCTTCAATATTTGGAGTAAATAAGCCGTCCCTAGCCCTTAAAGTTGCAAGCATGACTCCATTTTGATCAAATACATATCGTATCATGCCTGTTTTTGATCTCTTTACAACTACGTCATGGAATAGTTTATTTCCAACATTTGGGCCAAATTGGTAGTCAGCAATTACTTTTACTATGTCCTCATCATTTAGCTCAGGGTCTCCTTTATCCTTTCTTTCTTCTTCCATTTCACATTGGCCAAATGGATAAGTAAATTCTAGTTCTTTTGGAAATTTCCCAAAGAAGAGATGCTCATCATATTTTTTGGATTTAATATCCCTTATTCTCTCTTTAGTCCTCTTGACTATAGGCCTTAGATTTGATTCTTCTCCAGTATAGAATATTGAAGATCTTTTTGTAAAAGGGTCATATTTTTCTAGGACACCATAATAATCTTTGATTCTTCTATATGCAAGTAATAATCGTGGGTGGCCCCTGATCCTACTTTCTACTAACTCAAATAACGTTCCTTCATGAATGGCTTCTTTAATTATTTTGATTTCTTCAAAAGTTGCATACAAATTATGGCTTGATAGGAGTTCCAATCTCTTTTGTTCGTTTTCATTAATTAATTCTTGAGCAGTGTATCTTCTACAGACTGGGCAGTTGCATGGCAAATATTTCATTTCATTTAATTTTTTTGTTCCATAAGAAGTGAGATACCTTAAATCTTGTGCATAGAGTACATATGCTGCAGAATCAAAAAGATCGCACCCCAATAAAACTGACAAAGATAGTAGCATAGGATGACCTGCACCGAAAAGATGAACAGGTCTTGAAGAGGAGAGATTTCCTTTTACGGTAAGAATTATATCAACTAACTCACTAAACTTGTATTCCATCATTAATGGAACAACACCACCTATTGGATTTACTGTAAATGGCAGTTTATTCATCTCTTCTGTCGATTTTTTTCTCAAATCTAGATGGGTACCTCCTTGGATTGTTCCATTTAGATTTAGATCAAATTCAATGGCTTCTCGTGCCCGCTCTAGAGTAATTTCTAAATCTGAAAATGTTTTTTTGTGAGACTCGTCAGGATGGGTGGGGATATCTAAAAATGTACCAATGTCGACTCCAATGTCTTTTTGAAATTGCAGTATCTCCTTATTTTCTATTTCTATATCTCCATATGCTGCCATCTGAAAGGAACCAGAATCTGTTTCTATAATGCCCTTGTAGTCAAGCATTTTATGGATCCCTTTCTCAATTGCAGCCTCTTTTAACTTTTGAGTTCTGTAAATAATATAAGAGTTAGTAATTATCATTTCTGCCCCATATTTTTCCATATCTTTTGGAGCAATAACTATCTTATTGGGATTTATTACAGGCATTAATGTTGGAGTTTCAACTTTTTTCTTTTCTAAAGATAAAATACCTATTCTGCCTAATCCGTCTTTTGCCTTTATTTCAAACATTTATCAACCTCCTACAGGAGAAAATAGGGCAATTCAGATCCCTTATTGATTATAGTTTCATCTCCGCCTGTAAAAGAATAGTCTTTTCCATTTACTATAATCCTTATCTCATCCTTTAAAAATGATTCCTTTAAAGAAGAATCTTTTTAGATAATAATCCTTTAAATTTCTTATAGGGATTATATCCTTTTTATAATTTCTTCTACTATTAGTGTAATGCCTTTCAAATCTCTGTAATAAAGAATCTTCATATAATTATATATCTAAATATTTTATAATTTTAAATCAAAATACATTTTTTCAATTTTAACTTTTCTATCCAAAGAATCAATTATTTCAATGCCTCTAGTGGTTGCTAAAATAATAATGCCTGATAGATCGTCTACCGAACAAAGAAGATGTTGATCTGGATGAGTTCCGGCTTCTATACACGAATCTAAAATAATTTTGTCTCCACAACCATAAACCATTTTTAGTCTTTTAGATGCAGGGTGACCTTTGCTAAGTATTACAAGGGGGAATGAAAGCTCTCTTAAAGAATACAAATATGCCATCATTATGCCCTTAATTTTGTTATTATTAAACAAAGAAGAAACAACTAGTATATCATTATTCCCAGTTCCCAAGATTATTTCTTCTTTGTCTGTTTCCAATAAGAAAGATCTTCCTAATGTTTTCACTACTCCCAAAAAGAAATTATTGTGGGATATAAAAACTATCTCATCGTTATTTAAAGGAACGTACATGCTATTATCCAATTTTGACAATCTTGTCTGAAGAGCATTTTGGGCACTTTGGATCTTTTCCAATTCCTTTAAATTGTGAACCGCATTCTGTACATACATACCCTTCTGGGCCTTCTGCCATATCTACCTCAAAACTTCCGCCGACACTACAAATATTAATCACCTATGGTACTATTATTTTTGTTTTTATATATATTTTGATTACACCCCATTTTTATAAAGATATATGGAATGTAGTAAGTACGATAATTGAAAATAAATAATATTTTGAGACTTCAAATTGTAAGAACAGTGCTTTTGGAGAACATTACGAAGTAGCGAGTACTCCCAGATATGCCAATAATTTTGCTAAATTCACCTTTTAGAACTTTATCAATTATATTTGCGCCATCCATACTTAATATTAATACTAATACTTGAGAAATTATTTGATCCTTAAAAATTAAATTTCTTGATTTATTTTTTAATTAGTTCTTATAAGATTAATTGATTAATAACTTATTTTTTATTTTATATTATATAAATAAATTATTGAATATAGATAAAAACAAATGTTAAATTGATTTATAATATGAATCAAATAGTGTCTATTACCCCTTTATTTCCACTGGAAGTTTGTCCAGTTTATTTTATTTGTTTACCTATGGCTACACTCTTCTTTGAGAAGTAGTTTTTCCCATTCTTTATCTACAATTTCTTGTACTTCTTTTATGAAATCTTCAGATAAATGCCTAAATCTTCCTTGTTGTTTATAGTATTCCAGCACATCTTTTGTCTTTTTCTTGTAGTTAATAGTGCATTTACCATTTTCAAATTCATAAAGAGGAAATATCCCACTTTCTGTTGCAAGCCTTCCTATCTCCAAACCAAGTTCTGATTGGCACCTCCAACCAGTAGGGCAAACAGAATAGGCATGTATGTATGAAGGGCCTTTTATATTTTTTGCCTTTTCAATTTTCTTAATGAAATCAATGGGATATGAAGGATTAACCGTAGCTGCGTAAGGAATATCATGTGCCGCTACTATGTCCATCATATTTTTTTTACTTTTAACCCGCCAACCACCTTTTTTACCGACTGGATTAGTTGTTGTTGCAGCACCCATTGGAGTGAGGCTTGAAGTTTGTATTCCCGTATTCATATAAGCTTCGTTGTCATAACATATGTAAATAATTTCATGACCTCGTTCTATTGCACCAGAAAGGGCTTGGATACCTATATCTGCAGTACCGCCATCTCCAGCAAAAGCAACAACATTAATTTTTTCCTTTTTACCTTTTATTTTTAAAGCAGCTTCAACACCTGAGGCCGTAGCTGCACTAGTTTCAAATGCATTATACAACAGAGGTATTCCTAAGGAAGTATCTGGGAATGTACCCGGAACAGCTGCAAAACAGCATGGAGGTATATTCATTATCGTATTTTTTCCTAATACTTTTAAGGCATATCTAGCAACTAACATAGCTCCACATCCAGGGCATGCTGTGTGGCCAGGATACAGAAATTCTTCAGT
>ERZ795059.3305-NODE-3305-length-15739-cov-6.629240_pt1 | contig 15739 bp, 11 predicted proteins | sample MGYA00375143_ERZ795059 | MGnify/ENA primary metagenome ERZ795059 (study PRJEB30188, sample SAMN05720168) | activated sludge metagenome | isolation source: Anaerobic digester | place: USA | collected 2015-01-07 ... | reverse complement strand
AGATTGGATGGTGTGACTGGAGTTCAGACGTGTGCTCTTCCGATCTGCCAGACCGAGCTCCATCGTCATGACGGTCGGCATCGTTGTCGTGATCGAGCCGGCGTCATTCAGGCCGAACATGGCGGCGAAAAGCTTCACGGCATAATCGATCGACGGCGACCGGAAAAAGACGGCCTGAAGCATGAACGCGAGGTTCACGTACGCGATCCCGACCGGCTTCCAGAGACGGTCGAAGAAATTCTTCGGGAGCAGCTGCTCGATCACCATGAGGACGCCGTTCATGAGACCCCAGAGGATAAACCCCCAGCTCGCCCCGTGCCAGAGACCGGTCAGGGACCACACGAATAAAAGGTTGAAGTAGTGCCGGCTCCGGTCGACCCTGCTCCCGCCGAGCGGGAAGTATACGTAATCGCGGAACCAAGCCATCAGCGTGATGTGCCACCGCTGCCAGAACACGCGCATCGAGTTGGCAACGAAGGGATACCGGAAGTTCTCGGGCAGCTTGAAGCCGAGCATGCGTCCCAGGCCTATGGCCATGTCGGTGTAACCGGAAAAATCGTAGTAGAGGTTCATAAGGAAGGTGAATACCGCGAGCCAGCCGACCGCTGCGGAAAACTCGCTGGCCGGGGTGTCGAACAGGCGGTCCACCGTGCCGCCGATGGCGTTCGCGATGATCATCTTCTTGCCCAGGCCGATGATGAAGCGGCGCGCCCCCTCGATAAAGTCTTCGGAGGTGACGTGCCGATCGTACATGTCCTTCGCCATGTTCGAATAGCGCTCGATGGGCCCCTGGAGCATCTTTGGAAAGAACGAGAAGAAAATTCCCAGCGATACAGGGTTTTTCTCCACCCTGCCGTTATCGCGGTACACGTCCATGACGTAGGATATCATGGCGAAGGTATAGAACGAGATGCCGACGGGAAGATGCAGCTGCGGGACGCCGAAAGGAGCGCCGCCGAAGAGCTCGAGCAGGGAGTTGACGTTCCCGATAATGAACGAGGAATATTTGAAAATCACCAGGGGAACGAGATTGAGTATGACCGACAGGGCCAGGACCCTGCTCCGGTTTCCGTCAGAGCGGGCAATCCAGAGGCCGAAGCCGTAGTTCATCGCCATGACCGCGAGCAGCAGCAGGGTGTAGGCCTTCTCGCCCCAGAAATAGAACACGAGGCTCGCCGCGAGAAGCAGGACGTTTCTCCCGACCGGCCTGTTCCTGAGGAGATAGAAAAGCACCAGGGCGATGGGGAAGAAAAAGAACAGGAATGTGACCGAGCTGAATAGCATATACCGTTTATGAACTGGAAGGCGCGGCCATGCGATCGCGCATTCGTACAGGCCCCTTTTCAAATTTAAGCAATAAATGACTTGATGAATGATTAGTCAAGAGAAAATTTTTACGCGGGCGCCGGGGCCGAAAAATCGTACACCAGCTTCATGAGAAGCCCGGGGTTGTTCCCGATGAACCGTTTCATGTCCCCGGACTTGATCCCGAAGAGGGAGACCGTGTCCCAGTGCGAGAAGGTGTAGTCTTCGGGCCTGTTCATCTGGAGAAGCTGGACCGATCCGACCAGGTCGCCCCGCTTTAACAGGGCCACGCGGCCGCCGCCCCGCGACACCTCCACTTCTCCGCTCCTGATTATGTAGACGTATTCGGCCACCCCGCCCTCGCGGATGATCTCGCCCTTTCCCTGCAGGTCAACCGGGACGAACATCGACTCGAGCCAGGTCTTCTGCGACGAGGTGCAGTGGCGGAAAAACGCGCTGGTCGAGAGCAGGTTCCAGGTTTCGCTGTTGCGGATCCGCGCGAGGCGCGTCAGGGTCTTCTCGAACTCGGTGCCGACGATGAAGTTGAGGAACTTGTCCCTGGTTATGGTGTATACCACCAGGTCCGTTTCCGCGATCACGTCCGCGGCGCGCGTCTGCTCGGTGACCAGTGCCACCTCGCCGAAATAATCAAAGGCGCCATATATCTTTTTTTCTTCAAGGCCCCCGCTGTCGACCGAAACGTTTCCGGAATAGATTATATAGAACTTGTCGCCCTGGGTCCCCTTCGATATGATCTTCTCGCCCTTGCGGTAGTGCTCCTCCTCGACGATGTCGAGGAACTCCTGCGCCTTGGACAGCGGCAGGGCCTCGAAGAAGTCCAGGTTCTTGAGCACGCCCATGATCTGATAGGCCGTCTCGAACCGGGGGTGGGACGTTTTGAAATAGAGCGTGTTCTCCATGCCGAACTTGGCCAGGGTGAGCGCCGTCTTGGCCGGGAAGTCCTTCTTCGCGATATGGTATACCACGATGCGCTTCTTGGTCTTCTTCGGCAGCGAGTTCAGGTACGTAATCGGGGTATGGAGCGGCGCGATCCCCGACTCGTGGTATATGACCTTGGAGTCCCAGGGGAAATTGCGGAGCTCGTCGTAGCGCCGCCGTGTGATATGGCCGCCGTTCAGCAGCTCCTCGTGCACCTCCGGGTCGTTGTTATGGTCCGATGAATAGACGAACGTCTGGTCCTGAAAGTTCATCTTGAAGCCGATCGTGGGGATCGAGTGGAGCGTGTAGAACATGTCGAAACGCCCGCCGTGGATAAAGGTCGGCTTTCCGATCTTTACGGGGTGAAAATTGAAGAGCCGCATCAGGTACGAAATGGGCATATTGCTCAGCCCGGAATATTTCCTGAGAAAGCTCATCATGACCGTCTCGGTCGTGTACACGGTGACCTTCTGCTCCTCCAGTATCTTCTGGAAGGTGCCGGCGTCATGGTCGGCGTGGCAGTGCGTCAGGATGATGCTGTCGGTCAGCTTGGGATTTACGTTGGAGGAGACGAGCCACTCGGTCGAGTTGACCGGCGGGTCGACCATGATCCCGCTGTGGTTCAGCCAGACTATGAAGCCGGAGGTGTTCTCCTCGGGATCGAAGCCGTGGCTCGGGCCCAGGCAGGTCACGCCGAATAGGGGCGGCCGGTACGGTTCCGGGAGCCGCTTGCCGATGAGGTACTTCGGCTTGTATTCCACCCGCGCCGGGACCATCGCGATCATGCCGTCGCTGCCGCTCACGCGGAAGCTCCCGCTCTCCGTGATCTCGATGGTGATGCCCTGGTAGGTGAATTTATTGTTCTTGAAGAAGCCGAAGGAGAGGAGGTCCGAGAACTTCAGGTTCCTCCGGAAGAAATCCATCTCATTCCTGATCTCGGGCACGCCGTCTCCGATTACGGCCGGATCATAGTCGCCGGTAATGTTGAACTCCTTCGGCCCGAAGATGGCTTCCTGAAGGACCTTTTTCATCTGCTCGAACTGATCTTCGCGGCAAATGATGGTGGTCCGCCGCTTTTTCAGAAAGAAATTATAATAAATGGGAAACTCGATCTCTGCAATGCTGATGCCCTTCATCCAGTTGAACAGCTCGTCGGTCAGCACGAAGATCTGCGGAACGCCGCCCTGCATACGCATGGTGTCCTTAATGGTCTCGGGCGGAGAACCGAACTGGATATACCCGAGAGGGGTGTCGACGAGGTATCCGCCCCGGGGCAGGATAGTAACATTCTCGTTATTATGCTCTGTCATGACCTGAATGAACCTTCCCCTTTCATGCGTCCGGCGCGTTGCCGGATCGCCCCGGGACCCGGCCTGAATGAAGGCCTGCCCCTCTACATGCGTGCGGAAACAACACGATTATTTTCTAAAAAAAACAGGGATGACGCATCCCCGGCAAAATCTCATGTATTGTTGATAATGAACGAAATAAATCAAGTACTTTTTCGGGACAGGAGGCGTTCCAGCTCTCCGGCCGAATGAACGGGCTGCCGGCAGGAGCCGCCGGTGCAAACATAGGCGGCAGCACCCTCTTCCGGGACCTTCATGTCACCGGTGAACGGAGCGGCGGCCGAAAGGGCCTCTCCGCCGCTGCCGGGCCGCTTGACCAGCACGGAGCAGTCCGGCATATAGGCCCGCCGGACACGGTCCAGCATTCCCCTGAACGCGGGGCTGCCCGGGTCGCCGGCAAGCACCACCTCGCGGGAACCGGCCGTGGCAGCAAGCATCCCCGCGAGAAGCATGCCGTAACCGGCAGGATGGCGCCGCAGGCCGGCCGCCGCTCCCCGCAGAATTCCCCGCGCCGCGCTCTCCCACGCGGGGTCGCCGGTCAGGCGCGAGAGCCGCACGAGGGCGCAGTAGGCGATCGAGTTGCCCGAGGGATACGCGCCGTCATGGTACTCTGCGCTCCGCGCCAGCAGTTCCTCGCCGTCGGATGGCGAAAAATAGAGGCCGCCGCCGGTATCGGAAAACAAACGAAGCATGGCCGCGGCGATACGCAGGGCCTGCCCGAGACGGCCTTCGTCAAAGCCCGCGGCGTACAGCTCGACGAGCCCCCAGGTTAAAAATGCATAATCGTCGAGGTTGCCGGCGATCGACGCGTCCCCCTCCCGGTAGCGGTGGAGCAGACTCCCGTCGGCGCCGGCCATGTTTCGCACAATGAAGTCGGCGGCCCGGTCGGCGGCGGCGCGGTAGCGGTCCTCTCCCGTGATCCGGGCGCCCGCTGCCAGCGCCGCTATCATGAGCCCGTTCCAGTCGGCCAGGACCTTGTCGTCGCGGAACGGCCGCGGCCGCAGACCGCGCGCCGCAAAGAGGCGCCCGCGCACCGATTCGAGCCGGTGCGGGTCGGCCGGCGGCCCGGCGAGATGCGGAATGTTGCCGCCGGTCCTGCTCCCTGCCGCCTCGTCCACGTAGTTGCCGCCTTCACGAAAGGCGTAAGCGCGGCGCGCGAACGCCGCGTCCTCCGGGCCGAGCGCCTCTTCCAGCTCCGCGTCGGTCCAGAGGTAAAACGCCCCCTCCGAGCCGGCGCTGTCGGCGTCCTCCGCGGAATAGAACGCACCCTCCGGCGCGGTCATGTCGCGCAGGACGTACTCGAAGATCTCCCGCGCGGCCGCCTCGCACCACGGCTCGCCGCTGGCGTGGTACGCCTCGAGGTACGCCGCCGCCATCATCGCCTGGTCGTAGAGCATCTTCTCGAAATGCGGCACCAGCCACCGCTCGTCCGTCGAGTAGCGGTGGAACCCGAACCCGACCTGGTCGAAGATGCCGCCCGCGCGCATGCGCCGCAGCGTTTCAAGCGCCATGCCGGTCGCGCCCGTGTCGCCGGTATAATGCCCGTGGCGGAGCAGGAAGATCAGGTTATGCGGCGAGGGGAACTTCGGCGCGCCTCCGAACCCGCCGTGGACGCGATCGTAGACGGAAGCGAACATGGCGCAGGCGGCCTCGGCCTCGGCCCTCCCCGGCTCCTCCTCCCCCGCCTCCGGCGCCTGCCGCGACAGGGCCGCGGCAATGGATGCGGCCGATCCCTCTATATCGGCGCGCCGCTCTTTCCATATCCCGGCGACGCGGCCGAGCAGGTCCACGAGCCCCATCCTCCCGCCCGCGCTCTCACGAGGGATATAGGTCGCCGAAAAGAACGGCTTCTTGTCCGGGGTCATGATGATGGTGAGCGGCCAGCCGCCGCTGCCGGTCATCATCTGGCAGACGGTCATGTACACGCGGTCGATATCGGGCCGCTCCTCGCGGTCCACCTTGATGGAAACAAACGATTCATTGAGGGCGCGCGCGGCCTCCTCGTTCTCGAAAGACTCCCGCTCCATTACATGGCACCAGTGGCAGGTGGAGTAGCCGATCGACAGGAACACGGGCAGGTCTTTGGCGCGGGCGCGCGCGAAGGCCTCCTCGCCCCAGGGGTACCAGTCCACGGGGTTGTGCCGGTGCTGAAGCAGGTACGGGCTTTTCTCCCCGCCGAGGCGGTTTTCTTTTTTCACGTTCCGCTCACCATGACTTGACGGCATCGATGATTTCCATGACAACCTGATAAAACAATAACGCAGAGACCATGATCCCGGATTATTTTTTCGGCTCCGGGGGAGCGAGGAAAATGTACATCAATCAATTACATTGAAGCATAACGGGTCGTTGCAACCGAGTATAAAGCCTGCCATTCATCAATTTTCCCTCTCCGTGATCCGTGTTGAATCCTTTGTATAATATACTGCACGGCCCCCGGCTTGTCAACGCGCACGGGCCCCTAACCCGAAAGTTCTTGACGATAGCGCCAAAATACGTTTAATTATATTCGTCCTGGATCAATCCATGGCCGGGAGGCCGCCCGTGCTGAAGCTGCTCGACATATTTTTCCTCGTGTTCCACAGCGTGTTCACGCTCTTCAACATGACGGGATGGATATGGGAAAAAATGCGCAAAGCGCACCTGGTTACGGTCCTTCTCACGGCATGCTCCTGGTTCGTCCTCGGGATCTGGTACGGGTGGGGATATTGCTTCTGCACTGACTGGCACTGGCAGGTGCGCGCGGCGCTGGGCCGCCCCATACGATCGGATTCGTATATACATTTCCTGATTCTCGAGCTGACCGGCTTCAACCCGCCGCCGCACCTGGTTGATGCGGTCACGCTCGCGGTGTTCATCGGGTGCGCAGTGCTCTCGATAGGGCTGAACCTGAAAGACGCGGTCATGAAGCGCGGAACAGCGCGCCCGGCAGGTTCGTGAGCGACCGCCCGTCAGTTTTTCCCGCAGGGCAGGCAGGTGGGGTTCAGCTTCTTCTTCAGCGCGTGGTACTCGACAGAGGACCGCTCCAGGTAATCCGCCACGTTCTCCTTCGTCACCAGGTAGCCAAAATCTTTCGGCGCTTTCGTATCCCCGCCTGACATTTTTTCCACCAGGAGGCTCCCGATCTTCTTCCGGTAATGTATGATATCGACGTAGTTGAAATTATCCATGGTGATGCTGCTGGGGCGGCTGAAATCCCAGAAATCGGTCAGCGCGGCGAGCTCCGTCCTGACCCTGTTCTGGAACTCGAGGTTGTCGCACAGGTATGACGACGCATGGCCCGGGTTGATGAAAAACTTCAGGCCGATGCCGTTTTCCCTGCATATGGCGATGATCTCCCGTATCTCGGCAATGGTCTCGGGTATCCGGTTGGCGCAGACGACAAACACGGGGAGCCTGAATTTAGGGTCATGCTCTTCCGGGTGGAGCTTCAGGTTTTCTTCTTTCTTCAGAAAATCATATTCCCCGGTCCCCTCCAGGTCGTAGTACGCGCTCTTGCCGTCGAACCGCACCTCGTAGAGCATCCCCGAATCGGGCTCGAGCGTGAGGAACGTGTAGTAGAACTTGAGCTTGTCCCTGAGCGTATCGGGATACAGGATGGTCCTGGTCTGGTTCTGCAGCGGGAGCATCTGGAACGAGAAATAATCAAGCCCGATCATCATGTTCCTGATGGGCACCTTGTGCTTCACGAACAATTTCAATATCTCGAGGTTCTCGGCCACGACGCCGGATATGAAGGACATGTTGTACCAGCGGCCGCCCGTCTTACTGTTGAGCACCGCCATCGGGATCTGGCTCACCCGCGACGAGCCGAACAGGAGCGAGTCGTACTTGCCCGGGTTGCGCAGGATGAAGTCGGTCTTCGCGAAACGCTCGTTGGGGCACACGATCATGTTGCGGTAGTCCTTCCTCAGCACCGAGTAGGGATCCAGCACTATGTTATAGATCATCAGGGGAAGGATCGAGATGACCCCGAGTATGATTATTTTTGATATCAGTCGTTTCACGCGCGCACCTTAAAACCGGAAATAGATGAACTGCTGGGACCCGCGAACTCCCAGGAGCGCTATGCTCGTACAGAGCAGGAAATAACAGGTCCACCGCACCCAGAGCGGTTTCGCGCGGATCATGTCCCGGATGCTGCCGCGCGTTTCCTGTATGTAATGCACGATGTTGATGACAAAAACGAGAAGGATCATGAGCGCGAGCTGGACAACGTCGAACGATTTCAGTACCGCCTGCACGTTCGTTCCCGGGAAATTCTTCAGTATATACCAGGCGTCAGCAACGCTATTCGCCCGGAAGAACACTGCTCCGAGTACGAAGAGGTGAAAGGTCGCAAAAATCATCCAGAGCTTCTTAGCCGCTACAACGGCTCGTTCGTACAGGTCTTTGCGGATCCCGAGGAGGCCAAGCCCTGCCATGAATACCGCAACGACTGCGGCAGAGACCGGCAAGCCGGAGCTCCGGGCAGGCCCGACAACTGCAATTAGCGCAACGGCGACTGAAGCGGCACACAGGACGAAATAGGCCGCGGCCGGAACCTTAAGCAGGGCGGCGAAAACAGTGTTCCGCGTCCAGTCGCGCATGGTCTTCGTCATGCGTCCCAGGATCAGCAGCACGCCGTTCAGCGATCCCCAGATGACGAAGGTCCACTGCGCACCGTGCCAGAGTCCCGACAGAGAAAAAACGATGATCATGTTCAGGTACAGGCGCCACCTGGAGACCCTGTTGCCCCCCAGCGGGATGTAGAGATAGTCCCTGAACCAGGTGATCAGCGTTATATGCCACCGCCGCCAGAGCTCGCCCAGTGTCGACGCGAAATAGGGGCGTTTAAAGTTGGGTGTCAGCTTGAATCCCAGTACCTGCGCCGTGCCGATGGCAACATCGGTGTACCCGGCGAAGTCGCAGTAGACCTGTATCACGAAGAAATAGGTCGCCGCGAGAAGCGGCAGGCCATCGAAGGCTGCCGCCTGCGGATTTCCGTATACCTGGTTCACATACATGCCCAGGCGGTCAGCGATCACGAACTTCTGGAACAGGCCCCAGGCGATGAGCTTGAGCCCATCCGTAATCCGGTCATAATCGAACCGCTGCTCCTGGTATAATTGCGGAATAAGCGAAGTCGATCGCTCGATAGGACCGGACAGGAGCACAGGGAAGAAGCTCACGTACAGGGCAAATTTGCCGAAATTCCGCTCCGGCTCGCGAGTGCCCCGGTACACGTCGATCGTGTAGCTCAATGCCATAAAGGTATAGAAAGAGATGCCCACTACCGGCAAAAGCAAGGTCAGCGCCGGCTCATTATAGCTAATGCCGAACAGGGCGTACAGGTCCGTGACAACCGGGTTAAGGAAACCCAGGCTTTCAGGGATGAGTACTTTTAATGAAGGAACATTGTATGATATGCCGAACAGGCCGAGCAGGCTCCGAACGCTCTGGTTAAAAAAATCGAAATACTTGAACAGGAAAAGAATTCCCAGGTTGGACAGCAAACTAAACGCCACGAGAAGCTTCCTGACGCGGGCAGTCCTGTTGTGCATCAGTATCGCGCTGAAGTACACGATGACGGTAGTGGTCAGGATGAGGACCGCGTATTTCGGGTCCCAGTACATATAATAGAAGTAACTGGCCAGGAGCAGGAGGGCCCACCGGTAACGGTGCGGCAACGTAAAGAAAAGCGTCGCAACAACTACGAAGAATATAACAAATGCATACGAGTTAAAAAACATCCGGGTCCCTGATCACGATTGTACCGGCGGCATTCGGCGCCGCGGCGAAAATATCACAAAAAGAACGTATGTTGCCAAATGTCAAGTATTTTGTACCGGCAGGCAGGCTAAAAACCGGTCTCCTCCTGCTTCATTTCCGGCACGGGTATGGTCTTGATGACCCTGAATGACCCCGGCGGCAGGCTTTCGCTCCATTGTCTCTCGGCCACGATGAGCATCATGTCCCTCTCGTTGAAGCGCACGATAACCTCGCTCCCCCGTCCCATGTTCACGGTGACGAAGCCCGAGATGGTGCCGCCGACCAACTCCGGCGTGATCTCGGACGCGCTCATTATTTTCCTCACCTTTCCATAAAAGACGCCGATGAGATGACGGTGCGCGTTGGCCCCGTTGATCAGGAGTACCGCCTCGGTGTACGGCTCGGAGTCCCGCTCCACGCGGTGGAATTCCCACGTGACCTTGACGGCCCCCTTCTCCACCGTGCGCACGGGCGGCTTTGCGCACCCGAACGGCGCGCCGCCCGCGATAACTGCTATAATTATAATGACACCGATATATCTCATGCGGGCATTACCACTCCAGGTGAATTTTCCGCTGCAAGCGTCAACCGCCGATCTTTGACATCGCGCGGCTTGGCGTCAACGCTGAGCAGCCGCCCCCCTCGGGCCGGCATTCCAGGGTGTGCTCTCCCTTCTTCTCCGACAGGGCCGCCACGATGAAGTCATGGAGCGTCCGGTCGTCCGCCCCGCTCCGCATGAGGCCCTTCAGGTCATACTCCTGCGACGAATGGAGGCACGTCTTGAAATATCCGTCAGACGTGATCCTGAGCCTGTTGCAGGAGGAACAGAATTTTTTCGATATGGCCGGGATGACGCCGATGCGGATGGGGAACCTGCCGCGGTAGCGGAACTCGTACATCATCGCAACGCTCGTGTCGATGGTCATGTTGCGTGCGAGCTCTCCCCGCGTCCCGAGCCCCTCAATCAGCCGGTCGGCGGGAAGGTAGGAGTAGCAGCCGTCTTCTTCCGTGAACGGCATCCGCTCGATAAACCTGAGTGTCACGTTCCGGTCCTTGAAAAAATCGAGGTAGTCATCCAGCGTGTCCAGGGTTTCATTCATCAGGACGGCATTGATCTTGATGTCGAAATCGCCGGTCGAGAGAGCGCGGTCGATGTTTCGGACCACATCCGCCAGTCCGTCCTTCCCGGTGATATCGCGGTATGTTTCCGGGGAGAGCGTATCCAGGCTTATGTTGAGCTTCCGGACCCCGATGCGGCGCAGGTCGTCGATATAGTCTCCCAGTATCGTTCCGTTCGTAGTCAGGCACAGCTCGACGCCGGGGAAGCGCCTGCCCGTCTCGGAGAGAATGTCGACGAGGCCCTTCCTGACGAGGGGTTCGCCTCCCGTGAAGCGCACCTTGACCACGCCCAGCGAGACGAAAAGCCCGATGATCCGTATGAACTCCTCGTTGCGCAGAACCAGGTCGTGCGGCAGGAACTCGACGCCTTCCGGCGGCATGCAGTAGCGGCAGCGAAGGTTGCACTTGTCTGTTATGGAAACGCGCAGGTAATCGTGTGTGCGCAGATAGGAGTCTTTCAGCATGCCTGGTACCATTTACCGTGGGAAACCCCGGGGTCATTGAAGCTTCGGGGAAACATCAGATTCACGGCCATGTGTGCAATATATCAAATTTTAACCATGATTGACAAGTATTTTAGTTACCATATGAAAAATATAAAGGCCCATTATAAAAGAACGACCGCGATAACGCCCGGCAGCAACCGGTCCGGGGGTCCCGGTGAACGTCACTTCATGCCGGCCCCCGAATCCGCGAAGCCGAGGAAATTGTTCCTGAACACCTCGTTGTCGCGCTCCCTGAGGCAGGCGGTTGAATAGCGGTTGAATGCCTCGCCGCGCCTTCCGGTCAGCTCGCACACGACGCCCAGGTTGTTATACGCGGCGGCCATGCCCGGGTCCTCGGCAATCGCCTCCCGCAAGAGTATGTCGGCCTCGCCGTACCGCGCCTGGCCGGCGAGCGCAACCGCCCTGTTGTTGATATCCGCGGCGGGCGACGATGCCCGCACAAGGGCCAGGTAGCGGAATACCGTGAATCGAAACGCCGCTTTTTTCGAGCCGGGGCCTTCCGCCTGCCCGTCAGCGCTCCGGTCCCGGACCGGGGCGGGATATGCGGGCGCGATCTTTCTGTCGAAGGACACGGCGCGGTAGCCATAGCATGACACCGCGAGCAGCAGCGCCGCTGCCGACGCGCCAATGCTTTTCGTCCTGTCAGGGGCCCGGCTCATGACGGCAGGTGATATCGACGGAACGGGCATGTCAATAACAAATCAGGGTCCGGCGGCCCGGGCAATTAACCGGTAACCTTTTTAAATTTTTATTGACTAATTCTTCATAAAAAAAGTCTAATTATTATACTCAGATTATCGAATTGAGGAACATTTACTATCCGGGGTGAAAAACAATGTCTAAAAAGCGGCTGATCTCATTGCTGACGCTGGTTATAATACTCTCCTGCTTTAAAAACTCACAGGGGCTTAAAAAGGCCGAGGTCCCCGCGCTGGTGAACCAGTTCCTGGCCATGCACGTGCGCTACCACCAGCTGGACGACGAGCTGTCCGCCCGCATCCTGGACAATTTCATCCTGTCGCTGGATTACGGCAAATATTACTTCTACAAGAAAGACATCGACAGGTTCGCCGCATATCGCACAAAGATCGACGACTACATCCGCAACAACCAGCTCGATTTCATGGAGGACATCTACTCGGTGTACCGCCAGCGCTATATAGAGAGCAACAAGATGGTCGGCGAGCTCCTCAAGAGCAAGTTCGATTTCACGGCGGACGAAAAGATGGTCGTGGACCGCGAAAAGGTGGACTTCGCCGGCACGAAGGAAGAGATGCGCGAGCGCTGGCGTAAAAGCATCAAGCTCCAGCTCCTCAACTATATCTCGGCGGACCAGAGCCTGGCCGAGGCCAAGAAGAAGCTGGCGAAAAAATACGAGCTGATGAACAAGAGGGTCGAGGAGATCAACGAGGAGAAGCTCCTTGACCGCTTCATGAACGCCTTCTCCACGGCGCTGGACCCGCACTCAAACTATCTGACCCAGGACGAGAACGAGGACTTCAGCATTTCAATGAAGCTGAAGCTGGAGGGCATCGGCGTCCGGCTCAAGTCAGAGGACGGCTTCGTCATCGTTGAATCGATCATCGTCGGCGGCGCCGCGGACAAGCTGCCCGAGAAGATCAAGCTGAAGCCGGGCGACAAGATCATAGCGGTCTCGCAGTCGGACGGCGAGGCGTTCGACGTGATCGACATGGACCTGCGCGACGTCGTCAAGAAGATCCGGGGGGCCAAGGGCACCGAGGTGCGGCTCACGGTGCTTCGCAAGGGCGGCGAGGACAACAAGGCGATACGCATGATCGTTCCGATCGTTCGGGAGGAGATCAGCCTGAAGGACAGCGACGCCGAGTCGGAAATATTCTACCTCGACAAGGAAAAGAAGAACAAGATCGGCTATATCAAGCTCCCCTCGTTCTACTATGACCGCGAGAGCGGCAAGAGCTCGTCCGGGGACGTGCGCGACATACTGGGCCGTCTCAAGACGGAGGGCGTCAGGTGCATCGTACTCGACCTCCGGGGGAATCCCGGCGGGCTCCTTAACGAGGCGGTCGACATCGCCGGGTACTTCATAGACAGCGGCCCCGTGCTCCAGATAGTCGACGGCAGGAACTACCCCCACGTGGTGAGCGACAACGACGAGAACATCGTCTACAGCGGGCCGATCGTGGTGCTGATAGACAAGTTCAGCGCCAGCGCGTCGGAGATCCTCGCCGGCGCCATCAAGGACTACAACCGCGGCCTGATCGTCGGACCGGAGAGCACCTTCGGCAAGGGGACGGTCCAGACCTACAACGAGCTGCCCCAGAAAAAGGGAGCCGTCAAGATCACGATATCCATCTTCTACCAGCCCTCCGGGACATCGAACCAGCTGACCGGCATTGCGCCGGACATCAAGGTGCCGGACATGACCCTGATATGGGACATCGGCGAGAGCAAGAGCAGGTTCCCCCTCTCCTGGGAGAAGATCGAGCCGGCGCCGCACAAGGATTACGCCATGGTGACCCCGGGCATGATCTCGCAGCTGTCCGGCATCTCGACCGCCCGCATCAACGGCAACGAGAAGTATCGCAAGCTTATCGAGAAGATCAGGAACTATCGCGAACAGGTCAACAGCAAGACCATCAGCCTGAAGGAGGAGTCCTCCATCGAAAAGCAGAAGCAGAAGGAGATGGAAAAGACGCTGAACAAGAGGGAAGGGAAAAAGCTCATCGACCTGGAGAATGACCTGTTCCTGGGGGAGGCGTTCAGGATCACCGGAGACTATATCAACAAACTGGGGAAATAAAAACGAAGTGAATAGTTAATAGTTAAGGTAAAAAAAATCCGCTCTCCGAGCGGATTTTTTTTGTTAACAACTACTATTCACTGTTATCCAGCCAACTCCACGTACTCCCTTACCTTCTCGTACGCATCGGATGATTTCACGACCAGCGGGTCCACGCCCGCCCGCATAAGCCGTACCCTGAGCTCGCCGATGTCACGCGCGCGTGCCGGGCAGCAGAGGTCCTCGATGATTATGACCGCCTCGATGCCGTGGCTCTTCAGCATGGAATAGAAAAGCTCCACGCGCTCCCCGAGCGGGCGCACCGAGGGGCACCGGGGGCGGTAGGAGAACGCGTCCAGTATCTCGGCGAACAGGTCCCCCGCCTCGTGGTTGTACGACATGTCGAGCTCCCTCCTCCCGCCGCACAGGTCATCCTCGACGACCAGGCAGCCCGCGTCCTCGATCCCGTCCAGCAGGGACGCGCCGCCGGCGAAGCTCGCGTGCGCCAGAACGGGCACCATGCCGCCCGGCCCCTCGCTCTCCGCGCGGTTCAGCGCGTCGAGGATGGACGCCAGGTGCCCGGCCGCGACGGCCGGAGGGAACACGACAGCCGCCTCGAACACGACGGCCAGGTCCGCGCACGAGAGGCAGTCCGGCTTTTCCTTCCGCACGGACGCGATGCCCCGGGCCAGCCTCCGGTATGCGTTATACTCAATCGTGGCCGCGCGGAGTCTTTCCCGGTCCAGTGATTCCGGGCCGGGGAGCCCTTCAGCCCGGAGCAGGCCTTCGAGCGCGGCCTCCATCTTCCGGCGCGCCTCCCCGCCCCAGCCGGATGGGTACGCGAACTCATGCACCGGGACGCCCGGCTCCCCGATCCCGTGCCTGCCCGCGCACCCGGACGGGACGACCAGGCAGTCGTACGTTTCCGACAGGCCGCCGAGGGCCGGTACACCCGCGGCGACGCACCGGCCCGTTATGAAAGAAGGAAGCCGCAGCGGGACAAGCCCGGGGCAGGAAACAATCTCCGCGGGCAGGAAGTCGCAGGTGACCGCGGCAAGCTTCATGCCGCTCCGCTCGCGAAAGCCGCGAAGGACGAAATCATACTGGCCCAGCATCTCGCGCAGGGGTTCGACGACGTGGGAGAGGGTGGATTTGTTCATGATTTTATATCCACTGCAAAATAAAATCGAATTATGGCGGAACCGTTCCCGTTGTCACCGCGAGGGCAGCGAAGCGCGCCGCCCATTACCCCGAGAAGGCCCATTCACTCTAAATACAACAATTTCCTGTCATTATACAGATTGCTTCGTCGCCACCCGGAGGGCGGCTCCTCGCAATGACACGGATCACGGGGCTCATACACGCAACATTTCAAAAAAAATGTTTGTAATAAAGCAGATACCCCGTTACCCTTGCTTTTTGCAAGAAAAAATTAAGCCAGCTCGCTGTGGAGTACAATCATGCCCGCGAAGAAATCCGCCAGAAAAAGCGTACCGAAGCACCCGTACCTGTCAGTGGTACTGCCCGTATACAACGAGGAGGGCAACATCCGCCTCCAGTACGAGGAGATCGTAAAGGCCCTGAAGCCGCTCGGCGTGACCTACGAGGTCATCTTCATTGATGACGGCAGCAGGGACGCCTCGCCCGACATCCTCCGGGACATAGCCCTTGCCGACCGCAACATCAAGGCGGTCCTGTTCCGCCGCAACTTCGGGCAGACGGCCGCCATGTCGGCGGGCATTGACCATGCGACCGGCGATGTCATCGTGTTCATGGATTCCGATTTACAGAACGACCCGAACGACATTGGCACGCTGCTGCATAAAATCGAGGAAGGGTACGACGTGGTGAGCGGATGGCGGAAGAAGCGGAAGGACAAGCTGATCAGCCGCACAATCCCGTCGAAGATCGCCAACTGGCTGATCGCGAAAGTCACCGGCGTGAAGCTCCATGACCTGGGGTGCTCCCTGAAGGCGTACCGCAGCGACCTCCTGAAGCAGGTGAACCTC
>ERZ795059.3304-NODE-3304-length-15740-cov-5.617660_pt1 | contig 15740 bp, 12 predicted proteins | sample MGYA00375143_ERZ795059 | MGnify/ENA primary metagenome ERZ795059 (study PRJEB30188, sample SAMN05720168) | activated sludge metagenome | isolation source: Anaerobic digester | place: USA | collected 2015-01-07 ... | reverse complement strand
GGCGGTTTCGGCGGGGTCAGAGACCCGCGCCGAACGGTGACCCGCGCCGAACGGTCTTGGTAGCGGTTCAAGCCCCAAGTCTGCAAGAATGCGGCATGGTTGACTACGGGTTGAATCATCTGTCGGCGGAAATCCATCGCGTGTGGGTTTAGGGGCAGCTCCATGCAGGTCGAGAGCCATGGCGGCCAAACGAGTCAGAAGCCCGGTTCTTTCAACAAGGCAGGGCTTCGTGCGTGACGGCCGATGCCCGGATACACGGCATCTTCCGTAATCACCCAATCCATGAACACGTCGCGTCTGCCTGTGGGAACCTCCGCCACCATCTGGCACTCGAACGCCAGGCCGGCGAGGACCGTGTCTCGGCGGACGCGGTGCAGTAGCCGGTCGTAGTAAGCCTTGCCGTGACCCAAACGCGCGCCGCGACGGTCGAAGGCCAGCCCCGGAACCGCGATCAGGTCCAGGTCACGGACGTGGGGGCGCCGATCCGCTTGCGCCCGCAAGACTGGCGGTGGCTCCAAAAGTCCAAAGCCGCTGGGCTGAAGTTCGCTCAGATCGGACAGCAGAAACAGGCCCAACTCGTCGCCCTCGCAGAACGGCACCACCAGACGCCGGCCGCTGGCCAGAATCCGCGGCACGTACTGGCGCGTGCTGACTTCGCTGCGCACGCCGATGTACAGCATCACCGTGCGCGCCTGCTGGTACGCCGGCAACTCCAGCAGCCGGTCCATGATCCTGCGGCTCAGGCCGTCCTTGTCCTGTTGTGCTTTGCGGGCGGCCAGCGCCTGAAGACGCATCTGGCGTTTCTGTTCTCGCAGGTCGATCATCGAGCAACTCCTTCCATCGCCGTCCAGTATGGCGACGATCGGCGGATCTCGCAACCGCGTCAGGTGTCCGCCGTAGGTTGGGACTCCGTCCCGACCTACGGAAATCGGTAGCCAACCCAAAAGTCATACATGGTGTTTCCTTTCGCCGGTCAATCCGCGATAATCGAGCCTACGAGAGTGTCAGTCTTCAGGATGCTCGCGTCGTGCGTGCATCCGGGTTTCGGCCTACGGCCGCGTTCGGAGGTACCGCCATGCACGATCAAGCACAGCAACATTCGCCGTCTGGCTCGAACCGGGCCGTGTCCCGCCGTCAACTGCTGCAGGCCGCCGTGATCGGTGCGGCCAGCCTGCCCTTGTTCCGCACCCCGGCTGCCCGCGAGGCAATGGCCGCCGATCCGCCGCCGCCGCTGCAGCCGCTGAACCGTTTTCCCCGCATGGTCCAGGAGTATTTCGTGGCCCAGGTCCGCGCGGCCGAAGCGATGGGGATGGCCGCCAGGCAGGCGCTGCAGACCAAGGCCGATGCCGAGGCCTACGTCCAGGCCGTCCGGGCCAAGATCCGCGAGTCCTTTGGACCCGAACCGGAACGCACCCCCCTGAATCCGCGCGTCACGGGCGTCGTCGAACGGGAGGCGTACCGGATCGAGAAGGTGATCTTCGAGAGCCGGCCCGGATTCCCCGTGACCGCCAATCTGTACCTGCCCAACGGCCGCACCCAGCCCGTTCCCGGCGTGGTCGGCACGTGTGGGCATTCGACCAACGGCAAGGCGGAGAAGGCGTACCAGTCGTTCGCCCAGGGGCTGGCCCGCCTGGGCTATGCCTGCTTGATCTACGATCCGCTGGGACAAGGCGAGCGGCTGCAGTACGTCAAAGAGGACCTGACGCCGCGTTTCGGGGCCGGAGTGACCGAACACCTGATCGCCGGCAACCAACAGTTCCTGGTCGGCGAGTTCCTGGGCATGTGGCGGGCATGGGACGGCATCCGCGCGCTGGATTACCTGCTGACGCGGCCGGAAGTGGATCCGCAGCAGATCGGCGTCACCGGCAACTCCGGGGGCGGCACGATGACCACCTGGCTGTGCGGCGTCGAGCAGCGCTGGACGATGGCGGCCCCGTCGTGCTTCGTCACCACCTTCCGCCGGAACATGGAAAACGAGCTGCCGGCCGACACGGAGCAGTGCCCGCCGAAAGCCCTGGCACTGGGTCTGGATCACGCGGACTTCCTGGCGGCGCTGGCTCCCAAGCCGATCATCATTCTGGGCAAAGAACGTGACTACTTCGACGCGCGCGGCGTCGAGGAGGCTCACGCCCGGCTGACGCAGCTGTACCGGCTGCTGGGCGCCGAGGACGAGATCGCCGTATTCATCGGGCCGACCACGCACGGCTATACGCAGGAGAACCGCGAAGCTATGTACCGCTGGTTCAACCGCGTGACCAAGATCTCCGACGCCACCACCGAACCGCCGCTGACGATCGAGAAGGACGAGGTCCTGTGGTGTACGCCCAAAGGCCAGGTGGCCGAACAGGGCGCCCGCACGGTCTTTCAATTCACGCGGGACAAGTCCCAGGCGTTGGCGGCTGCCCGCGGGCAAGTCTCCGGCGCGGACTTGACCCGCGCCGTGACGGAAGTCCTCAAGCTGCCGCCGCGCACCGGCGTGCCGGACTATCGTATCCTGCGGTACCTGAGTTCCCGCCGATACCCGTTGCCGCAGGCCGTGGCTTACGCGGTGGAGACCGAGCCCGGCATCCAGGCGCTGGTCTACCGCTTGTACCAGGAGCCGTGGTACTCGCGTCCACCGCGCGGCGGGCCGCGAGCCATCCTGTACGTGTCGCACCATTCCAGCGATGCGGAACTGCGCGACGAGCCGCTGATCCGTGAAGTGCTGCAAGCCGAGCCCGACTCGCCGATCTTCACGTGCGACGTCCGCGGCGTCGGCGAATCGCGTCCCGAGACGTGCGGCGTCAATTCGTTCCTGACCCCCTACGGCTGCGATTACTTCTATGCGATCCACAGCCTGATGCTGGACCGGCCTTACCTGGGGCAAAAGACTCACGATGTGCTGTGCGTGCTGGATTGGCTGGTCAGTCTGGGCCACACCGACGTCCACCTGGTCGCCAAAGGCTGGGGGGCGCTGGCCGGCACGCTGGCGGCGGTGCTGAGTGACGCCGTCAAGCAGGTGACGCTGAAGAACGCCTTGACGTCGTACACCGACATCGCCGAGTCCGAACAATACGGCTGGCCGTTGTCCGCCTTGCTGCCCAACGTGCTGGCCCGTTTCGACCTGCCCGATTGCTACCGCGCCTTGCAGACGAAGGTGCTCCGCATCGTCGAGCCTTGGAATGCGATGGCGAGAAAGATGTAACGTAGACCTCTCGCTCCGCGAGAGGAGAGCCAGGCATCGAGCGGAGCGAGATGGCGGCCCTCACCGAATTGACCCGCGCAACCGTGAACTACGTGCTGATCTCGAAAACGTCGTAATTGCCGCTCGAGAATGTCGGGAGTTGAAATTCATGCAAGGTTACGGCAACGGACCATCGACCGGCTTGGACCAGACCGCGGCGGGGAAGATCCAGACCGGGTTCCGGCGCGAAGACGTGTTCCTGGGACCGCAGGACAAGCAGGTGCTGCGGGCCTTGGCAGAGCGTGTGGCGGAAATCGCCGGCGGCGAGCGGATGGCCGAGGTCCGCCGCCTGTGGACCGCGCACAACGGCCTGTCCCGCCAGCGGCCGTTGGTTTTCTGCGATCCGGAGAACGGCTGGAACGAGATCATCACCGAAGCGCAGATGCAGTGCCGCGGCAAGCTCGCCCGCCGCTGGGAGATGGACCTCCGCAAGGAGATCTTCTGGGCCGAAGGCATGCGGGACGACAAGCCCGTGGAGCCGTTCTTCGAAGCCCCCTACACCGTTTCGCCCGACGATTGGGGATTGCTGGCCGAATACCACAAAACCGACGCCGCGGGCTCGTACGTCTGGGATGCGCCGATCCGCGACTACGATCAGGACCTCCCGCGGCTGCACTCGCCGCACTACGAAATCGACTGGGAAACGACCCGCGGTTGCCTGGCGCTGGCTCAGGAGGTGTTCGGCGGGACGCTGCCGGTCCGCCTCAAAGGCACCTGGTGGTGGTCGTTGGGACTGACGTGGCTGGCGGCGACCTTTCGCGGCCTGCAGAACATTCTGCTCGATTTCGTCGACCACCCCGACGGACTGAAGGAACTCCTGTCCCGGCTGTCGCGGGGGAACATGGAGAAACTCGACTATCTGGAGAACGAGGGGTTGCTCAGCCTGAACAACGACGGGACCTACGTCGGCTCGGGCGGTTACGGCTTTACGGACCAACTGCCGCAGCCCGATTTCGCGGGCCGCGTGCGCTGCTGCGATATGTGGGGCTTTACCGAAAGCCAGGAGACGGTGAACGTGTCGCCGGCGATGTACGAGGAGTTCGTGTTCCCCTACGAGAAGCCCATCATGGACCGCTTCGGCTTGACCTGCTACGGCTGTTGCGAGCCGCTGCATTCCCGCTGGCACGTGGTCCAGCGGCACCACAACTTGCGGCGGGTCTCCTGTTCGCCTTGGGTGGATATCGAGAAGATGGCCAACTACCTGGGCGACGGCTACGTGTTCTCGCTCAAGCCGAATCCGGCGGCGCTGGCCGTGCCGGATATCGACAAGGAAGCCATACGCCGGGAATTGCGCCAGATGCTGGAAAAGACCCGCGGCTGCATCGTGGAGATCATCATGAAGGACAACCACACCCTCGCCCAGCGGCCGGAGAACGCCGTCGAGTGGTGCCGGATCGCCCGGGAGGAAGCAGACCGCATCGCGACGTGAAGGAGTGCCGGTGATCGGTGACCGGTGACCGGTGACCGGTGATCGGTGACCAATGACCAATGACCAATGACCAATGACCAGTGACCAGTGACAAAGGCCAAAGGAACCCTGACCATGAAACTCGGCGTCGATTCTTACACGCTGCGGAATTCGGGGCTGGATCCCGTCGGCGTGCTGCAACTGATCAGCCAACTGGGGCTGGACGGCGTGTTGTTTGAACTCTCGCCGTTCCAGTCGTTTCGCGATCGTGATTTGGCGCAGATCCGCACCACGGCCGGCGAACTCGGCCTGTTCATCGAATTCGGCATGGGTTCGATCTTCTCTTGGCACCCGATGGCGGAGAAGGGCAAGCGGTTGCTGGCCGAAGCAGGCTACGACACGGCCGTCAGCGAAGCACGCGTGGTGATCTATCATTTGGAGATCGCACGCAAGCTAGGATCGAACCTGCTCCGCTGCGTGGCCGGCGACTTGTTCACGCGCGACGCGGGCCACGACATGGCGAAACTGGCCGACGATGCGGTTGCCATCCTCCGCGAGGCTTGCCAGGCGGCCGGCGACATGGGGCTCAAGATCGCCATGGAGAACCACGCCGACTTTACGGTCCGCGAATTGTCCTCAATCCTGGCACGAGTCAACAGCCCGGCGTTCGGCTTCACTGTGGACACGGGCAATCTGGCGTTCGACATGGACGAGCCGCTGCGGCTGGCGCAGATCATGGCCCCGTACGCACTGACGACGCACTTCAAGAACTACCGCGTCATCCGCACGCCGCAGGGACTGGCGTTGGAAAACTGCTCGCTGGGCGAGGGCGACATCGACCAGGTGGCCATCGCGGAACTCCTGGCGCGGTACCATCCCGAGTTGCACTTGAACCTCGAAATCCACTCCCAGTTCGCGCCATTTCCGTTGAACATCCTGACGCCGGGCTACTGGGACCGCCACCCGGCCCCGCCGGGCGACGGCTTGTCGTGGTACCTGGCCCAGTGCTGGTCCAGGAACGATCCTCCCAACCCGTCTGCCAACTTGCCGGACGGCCCGGAGTCGTGGCAAGTGGAACGGCGGGACATGGAGCGCTCGATCGGCTGGGCACAGGAGCACCTGGGACATCTGCTGACGGCCTGACGTCACGACCACCCGTTACCGATCACCGACCACCGATCACCGGTTACCGACCACCGGTCACCGGTTACCGACCACCGGTCACCACCAGAACCACCGTGGAAGCAAAAACATGGCTACGAACAAAATCACCACCGACGCCCGCCAAGAACTCCGCCTGGCGATGCTTGGCTGCGGTTTCATGGGCAAGTGTCACACCAACGCTTACCGCAAGATCCCGTACATTTATCCGGCCGCGGGCGTCCAGCCGCGGCTGCTCATCTTGTGCGACCAAAAGGCCGACCTGGTCCAGCGCGAAGCGGGCCGGTACGGCTACGAGGAGTGCTGCACGGACTGGCACGACGTGGTCGCCGACCCGCGCGTCGAGGTGTTCGACAACTGCGGACCGGACCCGGTCCATGTTGAACCTTGCATCGCCGCTCTGGAGAACGGCAAGCACGTGATCTGCGAAAAGCCGATGGCCGTGCGCGTCGAGGATGCCCGGCGGATGCGCGACGCGGCGACTGCGGCGCGGGGCAAAGCCATGTGTACGTTCAACTACCGCTTTATGCCCGCCGTCCGCTTTGCCAAGGACCTGATCGCGGACGGAAAGCTGGGCGCGATCTATCACGTTCGGATTCACTACCTGCAGATGGCCGGACATGATCCGACGCTGCCTGCCGACAAAGTCTGGGCCTCGGGCTGGCCACACTCCGGTTCCCTACAGGGCATCGGCAGCCACGCGATCGACCAGTGCCGGTACCTGGTCGGCGAAATCAAGAGCGTTTCAGCCTTGGTTCGCGCGTTCAATCCGGAGCGCGCCGTGCCCAGCGTCGGCTGCGGCCCGGAAGTGACCAGCGACGAGGGCACGGCGGCGGTGCTGGAGTTCGGCAACGGCGCCGTCGGCGTGCTGGAGTCCTCGGTCGTCGCCACGGGCCGCAAGAACTACCTGGCTTGGGAAATCAACGGTTCGCACGGCTCGCTCAAATGGGATCTGGAACACCCCAACAGCCTGTGGGCTTGCCTGACCGGTCAGGGCGGACCCGCGCTGTTGGGTTTCACGGAGATCTCCGTCACCGAAGCCACACATCCCTACGTCGGCCCCTGGTGGCCGCACGGTCACAACATCGGCTGGGAGCACGCGCAGATCATCGAGAAGTTCCACTTCCTGGACGCGGTGGCCAACCACAAACCGCTGAGCCCCCACCAGGCCACGTTCGAGGACGGCTACCGCGTGGCGGCGATTATCGACGCGATGCGTTGTTCCAACCGCAGCGGACAGCGGGTGGAGGTGACGTTTTGAGAAAGCCGCCGGCAAAGCCTGACTCACCAAGATCACGGCCAGACGCCGGACGAGGTGGTGCGGCGAGCAGGGCTTGCTTGTTGATCCGAAATCCGAAGATGGGAACCCGAAACAGACTCAGGCCTCGAATGGCGAAAACTCACAAGTTCCTGGTGACCTGATGAGTCGTACGCGTGTCCCGGAATCGCTGCGACCGCAGGTTGCAGACGAGGCTCAGCACGGTTGCGGTTACTGTCTGATGGCCGAGCGCGTCGTGGGCATGCCCATGGAACTCGACCACTTGATTCCGTGCGCAAGTGAAGACTAGCTCGTGCCCTCTGGCCGCACCAATCGCACGATCTCGGCCGCGATGTCTTCGATGGTGCGGCCGTCGGTGTCGATTTCGTGATGGGCGATGCGGCGGTACAGCGGCGTGCGGCGTTGCAGGACTTCCGCGACTTCGTCGGTAAAGCTCTTGGCGCCGGTGAGCGAGGGGCGTTGCGTGTCGCCCTGGATGCGGCTGACGATCGTCGCGGTGGAGGCTTTGAGCCACACGACGGGACCGGCGGCGCGAAGCCGCGCGAAATTCGCCTCGCGTTCGATCACGCCGCCGCCGCAGTCGATCACCTGGCCGTCTTGCACCGCGGACTTCGCCACGACCTGTTCCTCCAGATCGCGAAAGCCCGGCCAGCCTACTTCCTGGACGACATCCGGAATGCTCTTGCCGGCCATGCCTTGCAGTTCCGCGTCGAGACTGACGACGCGCAGGCCCAATTGCTCCGCCAGCAACTGGCCCACGGCGCTCTTGCCCGTGCCCCGATATCCCACCAGCACCACGTTCATAGTTTTTCCTCCAGCACCCGTCGCATCACGTCGCGAGGCGCCTGCTGGCCGGTCCACAACTCAAACTGGACGTAGGCCTGCCCCAGAAACATCTCGATGCCTTCGATCGTCCGGCAGCCGGCGGCCGCCGCTTCCTTCAGCAACTTGGTACGGCGAGGATTGTAGACGGCGTCGAACACGACCAGTTTCGGTCGCAGCAGTTCCGCCGGGACGAGGCTCGCGTCGTCCTTCGGGTGCATGCCGATGGGCGAGCAGTGCAGCAGCAGATCGGCATGGCTCAAGGCGTCCGGCAACGATTGCGGCGTCAATTCGGCGCCTTCGACCAGACTTCGGCCGCATTCGCCCACGTCTTGCACCAGACGTTCCAATTCGTCCAGAACCACGCCCAGGATCGTGATCTGCCGCGGCGGCGATTGACTGGCGATGGTCACGGCGATCGCCCGAGCGGCACCTCCCGAACCGAGCATGACAACCCGCCTGCCGCGCGGATCGGCGTCCGCGTCCCGCAACGCGCCCAGCGCGCCCAGCCCGTCCGAGTTGTAGCCTTTCAGCCGGCCACCATCGTTGACGACCGTATTGATACAGCCGATACCTCGGGCGATTTCATCGACTTCATCCACGCCGTGCATCGCCTCCACTTTGTGCGGAATCGTCACCGACAGGCCGCGGTATCCCATGACCCGGACGCCGTCCAGCGCTTTGGCTACCCGGCCCGGCTCGACGTCATGAGCGACGTAGACGAAAGGCAAGCCCAACGCCTCGAACGCCGCGTTGTGGATCTCCGGCGAACGCGAATGCCCGACCGGATGACCGAACAGGGCACAGACTTGGGTTTTGGCATCGATACGCGGCATGATTGGGCCCTTGCGTTTTCGGTGGATAACCTGACCGCAGCTACGATAGCGGATGGGAAAGCAGCTTTGCAAGACTCCCACCGTACGGTTCAGAGCGTTCGGAAGCGCCGCCTGACTTCTTCCACGACGAAGAACGCCCCCGATCGCGGCACATCGACCGTGATTTCGCCGTAATCGGGCAGCGTGATACGGAGCCCATGACGGTCTTCCAGCGGCGAGTGCGAGTAGACCAGCCACCGGCGCCTGCCGGGCTCGCCTTGGACCAACGCCATACTGAACACCGGGATGTCCGTCGTCATCGTCCATGGCCGCGGGGCGTCCAGATTCGTGTCCAGCAGAAACCAGCGATCGATCTGGCGGTACTTTTCCGGGACGTTGTCCTGGAAGGGGTGCGGGTGAGCGCGGTTGGGCACGAGTTCACCGTGCCGCCAGAACTCGCGGAGCGTCTCGTTTTCGTGGACACGGTCCACGGCGCTCAGCAGTTGCTCGAAATAGGGCCGCCAAGGTTCCAGCGGCACGGTGCTCGCCCGAAACTCGCGAGCGACGCGCGGCCGCAACAGCCACAGTCCAAACTGGACCCAGCCCAGGAACCGTTCGGGCGTGTACGTCTGGCCGTCGCGCAGGTACTGACAGGCCTTTGCCTTCTTGAGCAGGTCCGGCGTACACTCGGCGCCGGGCGTCCAGCCCCCGTTCCCGTCCCAGACGGAGATCTCCCACCAGAAGTTCGGATTCACTTGCCAGGCTTCCTGCAACTGGAAGATCCAGTTCATCGACTCGACTTGCGTGGACCACATCCAGTGGTCGCGGATCTCGCACCAGTTGTGCGTGTAGTAGGAAGGGCTGCCACCGTCCCAAATGTGCCAATCGGGGCTGGTCCAATCGCCGGTGATCAGGGAATAGTCCATCCACTGCGGCCAGCGGCCGAAGTGCGACGGCCCGAAGGCCCCGTAACCGACGAATCGCACGTTCTTCTTCCACGTCGGGCTGACTAGCGCATCGCGCATCGCCTGGAACATCACCGGATAACGTTCCATCCAGCCCTCGGCGACCACTTTCCGCTTGAACTCATCCGGCCGCCCCGTACCGTACTTGGACAGGTACCGCTGGGAGGTTTCCACTTGGTGCCAACGCAAGTCGGGAGCTTCGTTGTTGGATACGAACAGCACCAACGGCGGATCCGGATACAGCGATTGCACTTTCTTCATTGCGGGCGTGTCGACGTATTCCCGCGACGGATCGCGCCACTTGTCCAGCGGCCCGAACGGAGACAGCTTGGCGATGGCCTTGCCCTCGGGCGTAATCACGGCCGGGCACTGGTCCGGCGGCAGTTGGCGATACTCCTTGCCGACCAGCATGGCTTCCCACTGCGTACCGCGAAAGCAGATCGGCAGTTTCAACTGGCGGCAGACGGTCATCAGGTCCGCATAGTACTCGTCGAACCGTTGGGCGGCTTTCGCATCCCGGTCGGGATCGCCCTGCGGCCAGCCGAACCAAGGCAGAATGCGGTGGCCCTGGTTCAGCAGCTCGATCTGGTACTGCGGCGTCCAGCCCCTGCCCTGGCTGCCCATGTTCCAATGGCTGACCAGCGGCAGCGGCCGGCCCGCCGGTCCGCGCGGAGGCAGCATGGCCTCGCGGCAGATGTCCGCCGCGACCCGCTGCGCCGCGTCCGTGGGGCCAGGGTCACGTTCGGCAGCCGGAGTGCGGAATCCGCCGCAACAAGACGAAAGGATGATCGTGATTGCGCAACTGACGATCGGCTTGACGAATGACGCGCGGCAGCTGTCCATGGTTTTGCCTCTTCGGCTAAAGGGAAGAGCGTGAATTCGACATAGCATACCGCCTGGACCGGGGTCTTTCCATTCCGAGACCGGCGAATTCGGCCCGTGGCCCGAACGTCTCGTTCGCTCTCAGAAATCCGGAGCTGACAGAAAGACGGGGTGACAGAAAAATGAAGAGGGAGACTCATCCGAAGCGACGGCCTTCCGAGCCGCCATTTTTCTGTCACACCATTTTTCTGTCAGCTCCTGGACCTATCTGCACTTCCCGTCTCGTAGCTGGTCGCCGGTCGTCGGAGGTTGTACAATCACCGCCGTGCGTGATTGTTTGGCTTCGCTTCCTGCAAACTCACCGTGGAGATATCTGCCATGAGAACGAATCGCCGTGACGCCATGAAACTGGCGGCCGCTGGTGGCGCTGCCGCGATGCTGGCTTCGACCGCCCGCGCCGTTACCCTCCCCGATCCGCCTGTGCCGGCTCGGCTGCGACTGTCCTGCCAGGAAGGTGTGGCGCCGGGCAAAAGTCTGACCGAGAAGCTGGACTTCCTGGAAGCCAACGGCTTCGAGGGCATCGAACCCAGCGGCCGGGGACTGGCCGAACGCATTGAGGAGTTCCAGAAAGCACTGGCGGGCCGGAAGATCAAGATCAGCGCGATTTGCAGCGGCTACGAGGGCGTCCTGATCTCCGAACAAGAGGACGTGCGCCAGAAGTGCGTGGCGACCATGAAAGAGATTCTCACGGCCGCCGGCGCTCTCGGCTCGACCGGCATGATCATGGTCCCGGCCTTCACCGGCCAGACCAAGCTGGAGCACTGGGAATCGCGAGAACTGCTGTTGCAGCTGCTTCCGGATCTGGCGGAACACGCCAAGCAGGCCGGCACCCGGATTCTGCTGGAGCCGCTGAACCGCCGCGAAGCGCATTTCCTCCGCCAGGTTCCCGACGCGGCCGCCATCTGCCGCGACGTGAATCATCCCGGCGTGGGGGTGATGGGCGATTTCTGGCACATGACCTGGGAAGAGACCAACGACATGGCCGCCTTCCTATCCGCCGGCGACTACTTGCAGCACGTCCACATGGCCAGCCGCAAGACGCGAAAGATGCCGGGTGAGGACGAAGGCGACAATTATGTGCTGGGCTTCAAGGGTTTGAAGCTGCTCGGCTACCAGCATTACGTCAGCCTGGAATGTGGCTCGAAAGGCGACCGCGTCCAGACCATCCCTGCCGCCGTGAAGCTGTTGCGCGAGCAGTGGGAAGCGGCGTGAGGCTGTCCAGTTCGGCTTGCCTCTCGCGGATCCGTCCCGGAGCCTCGCCTATGGCAGATCTGGAACAACGCTATCTCCAACGGCTCAGCCGCTACACCGCCGCCATGCGAAACGAGCAGCCGGACTGCGTGCCGATCCGGCCCTTCGTCGCCGAGTTCACTGGCGCGTATGCGGGGTACACGTGCCAGGAAATGGCGCACGATTACGAGAAGGCGTTTGCCGCGGCCCGCCGCTGTGCGGCAGATTTCGACTGGGACGCCGTGGTGCCCAACATGCTGGCCACCTGGACCGGGATGACGCAAGCCATCGGGCTGAAATACTACATGACGCCCGGTATCGACCTGCCGGCCAACGTGGGTCACCAGTACCGTGAGCCGTCGGTGGACGACGCCTGGATGAAGCCGGATGAGTACGACGCCTTGATCGAGGACCCGACCGGATATCTGTACAACGTCTGGCTGCCGCGCGTGGCCGCTCCGCTGAGTCCCGTCGGCGGCCCCGTGACCTTCGAGCACAATACGTCGCTGGTCAAAGGCGCGATGGCGATGATGCAGTTCTTCAGCGCCTGGGGCGTCCAGGAAACTCGACTGCGGATCGAATCCGGCACGGTGTCGGCGATCTCCGGCATGCTGCGGGCGCCGCTGGACTTCATCGCCGACAAACTCCGCGGTTACGTCGGATTGGTGGACGATCTGTTCCAGCGTCCGCAGCAGGTCCGCGCGGCCTGCGAGGCGATGATGCCGCATCTCACCCAGTTTGCCCTGGCCACCGCCGATCCGCACAAGAACGTGCCGATCGGCTTCTGGATGCACCGCGGCTGCGTGCCGTTCATCACCCCCGCACAATTCGATAATGTCTTCTGGCCCACGCTGAAACCAATCGTTCAAGAATTGTGGGCGCACGGGCACCAGACGTTGTTCTATGCCGAGGGAAACTGGGACCGTCACCTGGCATCGTTCGCCGAACTGCCCGACCGCAGCATCGTGTACCACGTGGACCGGGGCGACATCCTTCGGGTACACCAAATGCTGGGCCACAAGTTCTGTCTCAGCGGCGGGGTCCCCAACTACCTGCTGGCCTTCGGCTCGGCCGACGAAGTGCGCCGGCATTGCCGTCAGGTGATCGAGAGCGTGGCCCGCGACGGCGGCTACATCATGGACGCCAACGCCATCGTGCAGAACGACGCGAAAGTCGAAAACATCCGGGCGATGACGGAGGCGACGCTCGAATATGGCGTCTATTCACGGGGACACGCAGCCACGGGGCAGGTGGTTGGGTCCGCGCCGGCGTCGTCCCCGCGGACGCCTCTGTCCGGGCCTTCCGGCCCGCAGCCATTGCCGGAGGACGCGCGGCCGGATGCGTTCGTCTGCCGCACGGAGGGCCGCCGACCGCCGGGCAGTTGTACGCCGTGGGACGAGAAGCGGCTGCAACTGCCTTCGATCCAGGGCGACGAGGCGCTGTGCCAGCGAATCTGGGAATCGATCGACGTTTTGGGCAACATGTACGTGTGGTGGATCGCTTTGGCTTTTTGAACGGAGAGTCTGCAAAGAAGGAAGTACGTTATGCCGACAAGAAAAGAAACCATGACCTCGCGCGAGCGACTGTTGAAGGCCCTGAATCACGAGCAGCCGGACCGCGTGCCGATCGACTTGGGCGGCAACCAGACGGGCATTCACCGCCTGGCTTACGAGGCTCTGATTCAGCACCTGGGCATCCAGGACGAGATCACGATCATGGACGCCGTGCAGCAGTTGGCGCGGCCCTGCGAGGCGGTGCTGCAGCGGTTTCACGTCGACACGCGCTACATCCACGCCGGAGCCGCGGCGGACTTTCGGGGCGAGATCGTCACTCGCCAACGGGACGGCCGCGCATGGCACGATCTGACGGACGAGTTCGGCGTGACGTGGTCGATGCCGAACGACGCGCCGCTGTACATGGACATTACGCACCATCCGCTGGCGGAGGCCAAGATCGAAGATATCTGCGGCTATCCATTCCCCAAGGGCAACGATCGAGGCCGCTTTGCCGGACTGCGGGACCGGGCGCTGCAGATCCGCCGCGAGACGCCCTACGCGGTGATCAGCGGCATCAGCGGCGTGGTGTACGAAACGTGCTGGTACATGCGAGGACTGGAACGTTGGTTCATGGACATGATCGAGCAACCGGAATTCTGCGAAGCCCTGCTTGACCAGACGCTAAAGTTCTGGCTGGACTGGTTCGACGTGTTCCTGGCCGAGGTCGGCGACGTGGTCGACGTGATCATGATCGGCGACGACCTCGCCGGCCAGGGCGGTCCGCTGTTCCAACCGGATTTCTACCGCCGCGTCGTCAAGCCCCGGCACAAGCGGTTGGTGCAGACGATCAAGTCCCGGACGCCGGCCAAGATCTGGTACCACACCTGCGGCGCGTGCCAGTGCTACATCCCCGATCTGTTGGACAACGGCATCGATATCCTCAACCCGATCCAGATCAGCGCCGCCGACATGGACCCGGCCGATCTGAAGTCCCGCTACGGGGACCGGCTGGTTTTCTGGGGCGGTGGCATCGACGCCCAGCACGTCTTGCCGCACGCCGACCCGGAAACCGTACGCCAGCACGTGCGCCGCAACGTGACGGCCTTCAAATCGGGCGGCGGTTACGTGTTCAACAACGTCCACAACATCCAAGCCGGCGTGCCGGCCGAGAACATCGTCGCCATGTACGACGCGGCGTACGAGGCGGGGTTTTACGAGTGACGTTGAGAACAGCGGAATACAATTGCGACAAGTTGATGGGAAGGTTAGACTGGTCAGCGATTTGGCGGCCACAACTTGTCAGGAGGCTCCTACGATGTGGAAGTGTATTCGTACTCTGGCCTGCACGGCGCTCGGCTTGGCAGCCATTTTCATTCGCGCCGAGGCCGGGTTTCCCGCGGCGGCGGACCCATCGCCCGCGCACCAGCCGGGGCCGTTGTTGCAGTCGATGCTGGAGGGTGATTTGCGCGGTGTTGACGAGATCGTGTTTGCTGTGCGCGTATCGGGGCGAGACCACTGGTACGTGAACTTCGGGTACTACAGCTGCGACTACGGACCTCCCGCCGACCATTGTTTCGGCACCTATCCTGACGGCGAATCGCTGCGCGGCTATGGCGACGGCGGCCGTCTGTGCCGGCTGAATCTGCGGACCGGGCAGTTGACCACGCTGATCGACGATCCGACCGGTGGGGTGCGCGATCCGCAAGTGCATTACGACGGGCAGAAAATCCTGTTCTCGTACCGCCGGGGCGGGACGGCGACTTATCACCTGTACGAAATCAACATCGACGGTTCGGGACTGAAGCAACTGACGGACGGCCCCGACGACGACATCGAGCCGGCTTACTTGCCGGACGGCGGGATCGTGTTCTGCTCCAGCCGCTGCCGGCGGTTCGTCAACTGCTGGTACAGCCGCGTGGCCACGCTGTACCGCTGCGACGGCGACGGATCGAACGTCCGCATGCTGTCCAGCAACAACGATCACGACAACACGCCGTGGGTGCTGGCGGACGGCCGCATCTTGTACATGCGGTGGGAGTACGTCGACCGTTCGCAGGTTCATTTCCACCATCTGTGGACGGTCAACCCGGACGGCACGGGGCAGATGACGTTCTACGGGAACTCGTTCGGCGGCATCGCGATGCTGGACGCCAAGTCCATTCCCGGCAGCAAGTCGGTGGTGGTGTCCTTCTCGCCGGGGCACGGCATGCCGGAGCACACGGGCCACGTGGCCATCGTCGATCCCACCCTGGGACCGGACGACCGCCGCGCGGAACGGCAGATCAGCAAAGGCCCGGCCGTCTGGCGCGACCCCTACGCGCTGTCGGAGAAGTGTTTTCTGGTCTCCAGCCGCCAAGGGATTTTCGTGATGGACGGCGAGGGAAAGACCGAGTTGGTGTACCAGCTGCCGAAGTCAGATCGGAAGAGCGTCGTGTAGGGAAAGAGTGTACCATCCAGTG
>ERZ795059.3302-NODE-3302-length-15746-cov-7.747753_pt1 | contig 15746 bp, 12 predicted proteins | sample MGYA00375143_ERZ795059 | MGnify/ENA primary metagenome ERZ795059 (study PRJEB30188, sample SAMN05720168) | activated sludge metagenome | isolation source: Anaerobic digester | place: USA | collected 2015-01-07 ... | reverse complement strand
ACTCCGAGAAAGGTTAGGAAACGCCATCTCAAACGGCCCCAGCACCGGAACCAGGGCAATACGAACAATAGTAACGCCAACACCACTAACATGCCGGCCAAGGGAATACATTCCATCACCCGGGATACAAACAAATCCTTTTCCCCCATGGCATGCTTTGAATTAACCAGAACATACATTAGCACAAGGAAGGCCGCATCAAGCAGAAGTGCCAGAATAAGAAGGGCGGCATGAAAAACACGGCTTCCCCCATTTAGCGTCCACTTTCTCCGCCGGGCCATCACCAGACAGAAAAAACAGAATAACGCCACCACCAGCAATATCAACATTAGACTGATGGGGAGTGGTTTTTGTGTGTAGCGTTGAAGATAAACGTCCCCAAGATGGGAAAACGGATACAGCAGCAAACACATGCCGCCAGTCAATGCCAGCGCCATCATTGCTGACATATACACCACCTGTAAGAAACGACGCATCGTTTTACCTTATATATTACTTTCTTGTGATAGAAGATACCTTATGGTTTTTCCGAAGTCTTGCCATGGGATAGTACGTCAGCATATGGATGCAGAGCGAACCAGCGTTGACTGCCCGCGCCGAGCGAGGTAACGGTGAGCCGGCAAGGCTTTCCAGGTTTGACAAGATCACGGGGAACGCCGAGATAGAACAGACCGGCGGCGTCTTCCGAAGTCATGCGCTTGGGTTCAAAACTGAGGGTGACGCGTCCGGTTCCATCGCGCCAAATTCCCCGTCCAATACATACATCAAAACGAAGCGCTTCCTTCCCATTGATACTGAGTTCAAAGCCGCTGGTGGCGGGTTGTGAAATCCAGCCTACTCCTCCGGCAAATACAAGTGTCACTGACTCCTCCGGGATGGATTCGGGCAGAGGCGCGGTTTTCCACTCAATCGCCTTGTTTACTTCGGTCTGACGGAGCACTTCCGCACGGTCCCGCTCTTTGCGATAGGTGAACCACTTGCTGGTCTCTCCCTGATTGCTGGTCAGATGCGCAAAACCCTCTACAAATGGCGGATTGAACTGTAGTGCTTCGACCGCGTGTTTACGAAGAAAGTCTTCCGGGAATGCAGCGTTTGGGTGGGGAAAGGTTGCGGCATAGTCGATAAGTTTTGCCGTGAGCCATTCGGCTTCTGGGGCAGGGCCGCCATTTTCCAGTGTCGAATCGATGTTCAGACCACAAACGATCAGACTGCCCTTTCCAATCGAGGTCTGGAACAACATCGATTTATTACGGCAAACACATGCCACCTCAATGCCACGCACGAGAGATTCGGGTTGGGCAGGAAGGGCATCACACAAATACCCTTCACTGCTTTCCAAAAGCCGGTACCATGAATTGTCACACCAACCCTCCGGGGCCATGGCCTGTGTTACAGGATGATCATAGACCACCGTCCCAGCGTTATTGTCTCCTTCACTGCCCAGCCACCACGCCGTCTTGAAACGTGTTTTGGCCGAGGGAAAAACACCCTGGGGCTTATACAGAATGAGGGAAGCGCCTGCAAGGGCCGCATCGAGTAATTCCGGCGTCAATTGATTGCTAAAATAGACCGCCTCGGCAGGGTAGGGTTTCTGCTGCGGCAAAGCCTTTGCTCCACGCGGTTCAAGCCAAGGCAGAAGCTCACCATTGGCATAAAAGGGCGCTTGTGTATTTTGCGAGGAAATTTGGGCGGGATACACCCAGGTGAACCATTCGTTTGAATACGTTACTCCTTCCGCCTGAAGTTGGGCCTTGATAGTGATGCGCGCGGGAGAACCCAGGTTAGGCAGCGGGAAACCGATTTTCGCCAATTCCGCCACGATTCCTTGCTCCACGGAAACTACCGAGTGTGTTTGTTCCATGAGGGTATCCGTGCCTTGCATTACCTTGTACGATAGCTTAGGTTGAACCAGATTCACCGGCCCAAAATTGGATACGAACAACGCTATTTGTAAGGGATCCCCGCCCCGATATACATTTTTCAGGGCATCTTGCAGTAATACAACGGCGTTGTTGAATTGCACAATGGCATCCCGGCTAATCCCAGGCTTCGGTCGGAAATACGTATCGATGATCCCATTGGAGGTGGTCCAATAGTCTTGCAACAGCCACCAATGGTATCCGGAAATTTTTGGGCTTTTCCGCAATGTTTCGATGTCGATTTTACGTAAAAGCGTGTATAAGCGCTCTGTATTCTCCGCCCACCGGGTCGATTCGTTGAGAAGTCCCATTTTCTGCACTTTATCACGGGCGGAAATGAGCCAGAAGGGGATGAAGTTATCTTTAAAAAGATCTATCTGATCGAGGCGTGGAAAGGTGACATAATTCCCCGTTTCATGGGAAACCACGGGTTTTTTGGGGGACGGGCACTCATAAAGTTGCGGTTTATCCAACGGATTGTTAAACACATCAAATTGGGTAAAGTAGAGATCGAGGGTATCGCGATCCTTCGTGCCGTCCACAAATCCGGTTTGCGGCAGGCCATCGCTATCCACCACGGGCCGCGTGGGGTCCAGTTCCTTTGCAATACGATACAGATCGGGGGATATGGCCACGCCCTTGTACATCTCGTTGCCCATGCACCAATCGAAAATAGAGGGATGATTGCGGAGACGCAGGATCGCAGCGGTCCATTCGGACGTATACAGATCCAGGGCAGGACCTTTCGCCTTTTTATAAAACGGCTCATACCCAATTGGAAATTCCGCGGAAACAAGCATGCCAAGTTCATCACAGACATCGTAATATTCGGGCGGAAGCATGTGGCTGTGATGGCGGACATGATTGAAGCCATACTCTTTGGCGATGGCGACCTTCTTGCGGTACACCGCTTCATCGGAGGGTGGGGCCATCGTTTCAGGATAAATGGCATCATCGCCATAGCCCCGGAGAAAGAAGGGTTGTCCATTAAGCAAAATACGTGAACCCTCAATGGTGATTTGGCGAAATCCAAAACGGGTTTCACATCGGTCAATAATTTCACCGCCTTTCATCAATGCCAGGCGGGCGATATATAGATTTGGGGTATCCGGGGTCCAAAGCTGTGCCGCCGGAGCGTCGATTTGCACGGAGACTCGTTTTTCTTTGGACGCAAGCGTTCCGTCCGTTTGCCACACAATATCGCCGCGCTTATCAAGAATATCGAGATGCAGGGAAGCCCCTTCCGGCGGATTTCCTTTCACTGTAGCTGAAACACGGCAATGGGGAGGAGCAATGGCGGGTTCCACAAAGAGATCTTCGAGATAGGCGTTGTTGCGGGCTTCAATATGCACATGCCCCCAGATCCCGCCCCAATAGGTATCCATGTAATCGATGATATCAAAGCATCCGAGCAGCGTATCGACGTCCCAGCGCTGTTCGGAATCAATGCGGACCGCAATAAGCGCTTGCGTGCCGGGCGTGGCACAGTCCGTGATGTCAAATTCAAACGGCGACATATAACCGATGTGTTCGCCAAAGGACTTGCCATTCACCCACACGGCGCCATAGCGGTGCACGCCGCCAAAGCAAAGGAAGACACGCTTTCCCGCCCATTCGGCGGGAATATCAGCCTGACGCTTATACCACCCCTTGCCAATGAAATGGTGATGAAGCTTATCCGTAGCTTCGCCAAACCCTTGGGCTTCCCATGCTCCCGGCACCTGAATCGTATCTACGAATGTGACGGTGGGAGAAAACCACTGTTCGCTTTCCCCTGCCTTTTCCGGATCCATTCGGAACGACCACGCGCCATCGAGAGATATCGTGGGACGCCCCTCGCTAAAACCTAACATGGCCGTACAACAAAGAATTGCAACAATTGCCCAATGCATATTCTGGCGCTTCATATCGCTTCTCCTCCTGATCGTTTGTGGATGCTTCCTTTTCTGACGCCGGCATGACAATTAATGTCCAGGATTTATTGATTGGGATCGTATCGTAGAGACGTTTATCAATAAGCGACTGAGGTTGTTTCATGTGCTTGTCTCTGACTAAGGTCAATTGTGGTGTGCCTGATTGTGCCTTTATGAGTATATCCCCTGCATCTTCAATACGGATTTTGTCAATGCGTTCACGATTCAAATAAAACTGGAGTCCATAAAGCGGGTCCTGTTTAAGCACATGTAATTCATGAGTGGGATAACGGTCGAGTATCGGTTTTACGGCATGCGCGAGGCGCTCCATGTCATTAGGCGATTGTATAAGGTAAGCCCCCACGCCCTTGGCGGCAATCAAAAGCAGCGCCATGCCAACTGTGACCCGAATCACCGTCCGAAATTGCAGGTGGTCTTGTTTCGCGAGGAAATCAAGTCCTTTGCCCGCTGCAAGCGCCATCAAAGAAAACAATGGCAACACGTACATTGGCAAACGTGAAGTGCTGAAGCACAGAATCACTAACGGGATAAAAAAACCCGTTACAATAAAGAGCCATTCCGCCGGATAGGGCCACGAGGTCACCCGGAACCATCGGCCTCGTGGCCAGGGAATGCGCTTAAAATGCCATGCGAGGAATCCGGCCCAGGGAAGCAATCCTCCCAGCAATATGGGGCCATAGATGGTGAAGGGCTTATAAAACTGTGCGTTACGATGAAATTCCCCAAGAACATTTCGCCCAACGCCTTCCTCCATAACCCAGTATCGAAGCAATCCGGGATGTTCCACTGCTTTGACGATGTACCAGGAGAATCCGATTACAATGAAAAGCAATAGCCCCACCGGATTCAAGAATCGGGGGATTTTTTGTCCTGACCGGCGCAAATAAATATTGGTGGCGACGGGAGCCACCATGCAAAGAATCGCGGGGAATCCCTTTGTCAGGAACGCAAGGCCAAGAGATATCCACATCATGACTATAAAAACCCAATGGTTTTTGCGCACGGCCATCCAGAAGAAAAGGAAAACCAGGGCCTCCCACAGGGCCAAATAGGTATCGGTGGACACTATCCATGCTGCACCGGGAGGGAAACCCGAAAACGCATACACGATACCGCAAAACATTCCCGCGCGTTTTCCCCACATCAATACGCCGGTCTGATACACGGCCCATACGGTGAAAAAAAAGGCCACGGAAAGGCCTATACGAACCCCCCATGTGTTCGTACCCAATACCGCCATGCCCGCCGCCATGCAATAATACGCCAGCGGGGGCTTCGTCCAATGATTCTCTCCGTTGAGCACTGGCTCGCTCAGACGGCCTTGTTCCATGCTTTGCCTGGCACATTCCGCATACCGCCCCTCGGTGGACTCGTACAATCCGCGGCTGCCTTGAAAGCAAAACGCCACCAGCAACGCCAATCCGCCCAGAAAGAGGAGCAGCCGTTTGGCCGGCACAGCGTCATTCATCATTTCGGAGACGAGGGGCATACAAGATCCTTATCCAAATCCGCGACTTTCCGATATCTTACTCGATCCACGCCCAATAAACCCAATATTGCACGTTTTGTTCTTGGCCATCAAAGTTCAAAAATCCCCCGACAAGAATGCGCGATAGATACTCTTGTCCCATGCGAATGCGGGACGACTTTTTCTGCCTGCTTGACATATGAACTGTTGCCTAGTAGCATTGGAAACGGCCAACAAAAAATGATGGTGCTTCGTGGCAGTGGTTAAAATGCCCAAATGCACTGATCAGCGGAGAGAGTGTGTGAGCGCGCAGGATATTCGATGGATTCAACGGCTGAATAACTTTTCCAAGGCATTGCATCAGTTACAGAAATTCATGGAAAAGAGCACGCTAAATGATCTTGAAAAGCAGGGATTAATCCAAGCATTTGAGTATAATTATGAGCTTGCCTGGAATACAATTAAGGATTATTTTGAAGACCAAGGGGAAACCAACATCAATGGCAGCCGTGATGCTTTTCGTATGGCCTTCAAGCGTGGGCTTATCGAAGAAGGTGAAGTTTGGATGGACATGATAAAAAGCCGCATGTTGACCACTCACACCTATAATGAAGGCGTAGCCAAACAGATGGTAACAGCTATCACCACCCAGTACTTTTTTGAATTTTCCAAATTGCATGCCAAATTGCTTTTGTTGAAAGAAAAGACGAAATGACAACGCGATTTGGTCTGAAAGATGCCACTATAGATAGAATCCATTCCGTGCTTGGTCATTATTCGCAAGTAGAGAAGGCAATTCTATATGGCTCACGCGCGAAAGGCAATTATAAGAACGGGTCGGATATTGATTTGACCTTGCAGGGTGGCGAAGACTTGACACTGAATATCCAATATCGAATTATGGAAGAACTTGACGACTTGCTTCTCCCTTATACAATTGATCTTTCCATTTATTCCATGATTCATGATCCCGATTTGATTGAACACATTCAACGGGTGGGCGTGACGTTTTATGAACGAGTGGGGGAGACTGCCGCGCCGATTGGCATAACATGATGTTTTGAGATCTTATCCTGCGCTTGGCGGGTCAATCCGAATCTCAAAAATGTGTTCCACATCGACATCGCTCGTGATCGTCAATTCGGGGCCGGTTTGGGAGAAGGAAGACCAAGGGGCTCCATCTCTAGAAACCGAAGCGGTTCCTGGAATTTGGGTGCATCGGAATTCGGTAGTTCCGGAAAATACGGGATTCTCCTTGCGTATGACAAACCGCAATACAGGGGCATGATACTCCGCGGCGCGCACCATGACGTTCGGGTAGTCCACATGAGCCAGCGCAGGCTCGGAAAGGATTGGTTTGCGGGAAGTCCTGTAAAGCTGGCGCATGGAATCTCCATCCGTGGCCAAGGCCGTTGCGATAACGCCTGTGGCGGGAATGCGGTGCTTGGGACACACCACATATGCGTAGCTCTCTGTGAACCCGTCACCATCGGTGTCCAGTTCTCTGCCATACGTGGTCTCCAGCCAATTTAATACCTGCTGCGCCTTTTTGCAGTCCTTACCTTCGGCTTGAACCCCCACCAAGGGAACAAAACTATTGGCCATGCCCAGCGTGCTGCCACCACAGCAGCCGACTACGGTGTTATTCTTGGCGTAACATTGATTTTCCGCGGATTCAATCCATTTGCTTCGCTTTAATAGTGTTTTCCAGCCTTCCTCCAGGAGTTTCTTGTCTGGGAACCAGGGATAGCCAAAACCCAGCGCCCAACAATCCGCGCCGATATCGCCTGCGGGATAGAAGAAGTCCTTTTTTGTGTCATAAATTACATAAAGGAAATCGGGTGTGAAAGGGACCTTATTCCGGAAATGGACATTCATCCAGTCGAACCAGCGCTGGTTGCAGCCGCTATAGGACGCGCCATGGACCACGTCAAATACAACAAACGAACTGGCGCTGTGCGAATTGCAGTCCGCGAAAATAAGACCGGGTTCGCAACAGATGCCGCCCGAGGCACTGGCCATGCTCTGATCATGCAACCCGCGAATTGCATCCTCCAGCCGATAATGGATCGAGCGTCCATCTTCCCATGTGAAGTCCCACCCCGCATCCGAAAAACGCATGTCACCCGTCATCAATTCATAGAGGCTCATCAACTGCGTCAAGTGGCCCGTATACATCACATTTTCATATTTGCACGGGTCCGGAGGATTTTCCCCATACTTCCAGTACGCCGTCACATAGGGCCATGTCCTCCGGTCAATCATCCGCAAGCATAAATCCAGCAACTGCTGTTGAATTAATTCACGATACGCCGGTGTTTTCGCAGCCATCGCGGCACACCCATATCCGCAAAACGCGAACTGATACCGTAACGCTGTCACCCCAAACTGGTCGCCATCATCAAACCATTCGGTCCATGGTTTCGCTTCATGCCCCTGCATATACGTCAACGACGAAAACCACCGCTGAATCGCGAGTTCACGGTCGGAGAGGCCTGACAGCCAGGCGGTTTCATCGGCTGAAGCCGAACCGAATAGTGTGCTAGTAACTACAAACAGCATTAGAGAGTTCACCCGCATATTCTGCCTTTCCTACTATCCGTGGCTATTTTGAATAAGCACATATTGGGTTGTCAAAGATAAACCATGGACATTGCGAGTGTGAGGCTCCAACCGAGCCATGAGACAAAATGTCAAGAGGCCCTATCACCTCAATCCCCAAACATCCACTCTATACTTCCTGCGGGGTTCGGCAAAGTTTTGCGAAGAGCGGAATATGGTCGATTCCCGTCGACAGCACACCGATAACCACCAGCCACGCCAGACCAGAATGTGCTAACTCCGCTCCAAGTAAATACCCAATCACGAGGGGCAGGACGACCGCAATCAGAAACCCAATCCAGGTGACCGCGATGGCGGTTCGGAGATACTTCCGCTCAACAAGCACCTGACACGCCCATGACAAGAGGATCATCCCCAGAAACAGAAGGGAAGCATAGCCGAAAAACACAAATTGTGGTTCTTGATGCAATTGTCCGAGGTGTTCTGATCCTATCATGCCCAATATCACAAGATACAGGAAATATAGATATATCCGGCGTTTCCATCCCTTCCAGGTGATCACCTCGTTTAACAGCCAGGACTGACGTTTGGTCAGGTTTGTTTTCAAGAATCCGCGCCGCGCCTTTCTGGAACTGCCCAGCGCCACCAGCGCAGATCGTTCCGCTTCCGACTGTGCCTCTCCGCGATCTAATACTTCCTGCAACGCATCTGCATAATGCCCCCGGATTTCTTTTTCCACTCGTTCCCGCGCCTCGTCACACAGTCCGCGTGTGGCCCGGCGAATCCAAACGGTCACCACATCGTTCTCTCTGTCCCACGAATAACTTTTTCTGCCAAACATGTTCTGTTTTCTCCCATTAAACCCTTTTCAATTCCTTTTTCTTTCTTTTCCTGTGAAAAGAAAGAAACAAAGAAAAGCGGTTATTTGTGCTTACACAAGAAAACATCGTCATATTTATTTTTAGTAAAGCAGGTTCTCACGCTTTCTCAAGAAACATTGTTACGGCACCGGACAACGCTTTCCATTCTTCCCGTTCTTTGGCCATGACTTTCCGGCCCTTTGCTGTCAGGCGGTAGTAACGCCGCATCCGCCCTTTCTCCATTTCCTCAAATGATTCAATCATGCCCTTGTTTTCCCGGTCGTGCAGCGCCGGATACAACGCGCCCTCCTGGAAATCCAAAATTCCTTTGGAATTGGCCTTAATCTCCGAGGCGATGCGATAGCCATGCTTCGGTCCGGATTCCAACGCCTTCAGAATTAACAGCGGCAATGTACCTTTAAGATTCATATGCATCTAACTCCTATGTATATAAATTACCACAGTCCACCCCAGAATGCAAGAAGAATTTTTGACCCCTTACACTATGCTATAATACCCGTTACAACGATAGGAGGTGTGTAATGCGATGCAATCGTTTTGTAATCTTGTCCGGGGTGTTGTTCCTTCTTTTTTCCCGGCATGCGTCCGCTCAAAATGAAAAGCAAGCGGAAACGAATGCGGGCGATAAAGCGATCTGTGCCTGCCTTTGCGCCATCATTGATGATTTAGAGAAGCTCAAACCGGACTTTCCAGAGCTATCGGAATTTAGTGCGGATAGGCTTAAAGCCGACGTGGAACTTGGTCCACATCTCGAATGGACTCTTTTGAACGAATTTCATGCTATTTCTTCTGAGTCATCAGAATCTGCTGCGGAGAAATCCACTCCCCAGAAGAATCCCGAATCTGCTTCTAAATGGTTCCGTGGATTTCGCTACCAGCACCATTTTACTGAGGGCAGTCCGAAATATGTTTCAAAAAAACCTGAATTCGGGGAAAACGGGTGCCGGTTTTTTGTTCAATTCCGAGATCTACATCACCCCAGTCAACGTGTGGCGAACGGCACGATCCCCGCCCTCAATGTCCAGTATTTCTATCTAATCCAACTGTCCAAAGACGGCCGTCAAGAACTCCAAGCGAAGTTTGATGAGATTTTAAACCACCATATTGACCAACTTAAAAAAGGTGTTTCAGAACCGGATAACCAGAATTCTGCTCGAAAAGAACCTGAACATTAACCTTTCCGCCGTTCCTCGATACTCTGGTATTAAAGCAATTCCTGAATTTGCAGGGTACATATCGGAAACTATACTATATCGCCGGAACTGTGGTGAGTTACGCAAATCAAACATTGGACAATTAGCTTTGTACGGGAGGGTTTCACGATGGCCAAGTATCTTCCAGCAATCAAGGACGCACAAGTAGTGAAAAGAATGGAAGCGGGGCAATATCAACTTGTACTGTTGACGAACGTTCAATCCATTGGTCCCATCAAATATGCGCATCTCCTTGTTGTCTATCCTGCGGGTACGACGGAACCGTGTTTTGTCGTCTCATCCGAGGTGAACAATCTGGCATCCCCCGAAGGCCCCACCCATTTTCTCTGTACCTTTCCCGGGGAAGGCCACTGCAATTACGGATGCTCAAACGAATGGGCGAATCTCGCCTCGTTTGAGAAGGCGGCGAAGGAAATTCTTTCGCGCGAACTCAGTATAACGATTGATTAATCCTCCATCTGCCCGCTGATATTGGAAAAGCCTGACACGCGGCTACGGTTCAATTGCGGCCTGATCCTCAACCCGCTACAATTGGCGCGTGTTGAAAATGTTAAGGTTCTGAGGATACGTTGTCTAAAACCGTGACTACATGCGTACGCCTGCAACAACTGCCGTGGTGCGCGGCAGGGATGGGGTGTTGTTTGTTTTTGTTTCATCTATTGGTGAATCGCCAGTATGGTTTCCACGGAGATGAGCTGTATTTCATAACATGCGGGAACAACCTCGACTGGGGCTATGTGGATCATCCGCCCTTCATTGCCCTTGTGGCCCGCATCGCCACCGGTTTGATGGGAATTAATCTCTTCGCCCTGCGTTTTTCCCCAGCGTTAACTCTTGGGATAAGCTGTCTGCTCACGGGTTGGCTGGCCCGGCGCATGGGTGCGGGGCGCTTCGGTGAGTTCCTGGCCTCGCTCAGTTTTATCTGCGCGCCCATGATGCTCCGGGCAGGGGCTTTCTTGAATATTCCCTGCTTCGAAGCCTTCTTTTGGCTTGCAACGGCACACCTGCTCATCCCTATATGCCGCGATGATAATCCCCGGTGGTGGCCAGCAGTAGGAATTGCACTCGGCTTGTCTCTGCTTAACAAACACACAACACTCTTTCTGGGCGTCGGCATCGCCATGGGGATTCTATTCACCCACCGCCGCAGGGATCTGCTGACCCCCTGGCCATGGATGGCCTCCGTCCTCGCATTCCTGATCTTCCTGCCCAATCTTATCTGGCAATACCAGCACGGCTGGGCCACCCTCGAATTTGTCCGGAACCTTAATGCACACGTGATGCAGTCCACTTCCCGGATCGAATTTATCGCGACGCAACTCATTCTGTTAAACGTGTTCAATGTTTTCGTGTGGATCGCCGCATTTCGCTTCTTCTTCACGAGTACTGAGGGCCGTCCCTACCGAATGTTTGGCTGGATATTCTTGACGGTATTGACATTGCTGCTCATGCTCCATGCCAAGGTGTATTATCTCGGCCCGGCGTATCCCATGTTGATGGCGGGCGGCGCCGTGTTTCTAGAACGCTGGCGGCTTCGTTCACGACTCGCTCTTTCCGTGGCCTTGATCACGATGGCGCTTGTCTTCCTGCCGATGGCATGTCCCATCGGCACGATAGAATCCAAAGAACAGTACATCCGCAGGACATTAGGCTTTTTGGTGAACAATCCAGCAGAACTTACCTTTGATTTCCGCCTTCAACTCGGAAGGCAGGAACAACTCGAAGTATTCAAACAGGTGTACACAAATCTCCCGGAAGAGGATAAACGGGGGTGTTTTATTCTAACCAATACCTATGATATTGCCTCAGAAGTCAATATTTTAGGCCGAACAATGGGACTCCCCATGGCGATAAGTGGCAGTAATTCCTACTACCTCTGGGGACCGCAGAACGCCACAGGCGAATGCTTGATCATCTTTGGGTATAAACAGGAATTGTTGAGTGAATGTTTTAACGACGTTACTACCGTTGCAGAGGCCACTTGTCCTTGGATAACACGAGAGGACCCCGTACGTCCTGTGTTTCTCTGCCGAAACCCCAAAGCACCCCTCGAAAAACTCTGGCCGAAGTTCAAGCTCTATCGGTAATGTTCATGCTTCCTTTAAGCATAGAAGTGAAACGAATAGATACGGTTAAACTATTACCCTCGTATCCAATATATTCATTAACTGCCAGCATGCTCTGTTGTTATTTCTTGTTTATCACCGGTGGATGGAATACACGGCCAGTTGAACGGGTTTATCGAATTTTTCCCAATCTTCGTTGACATATTCGCGGAATTCCATACCACACTTTTCCATAACCCGAATTGATCCCCTGTTTTCATCAACCGCGGCCGTGGTTACCTGCTCAAGTTTAGGGTGTGTATCGAATGCCCATGCCAGAACGGCACGGCATGCTTCGGTCATCACCCCCCTGTTCCAAAATTCTTCCGCAAGCGCAAAATGGATTGTACCAACCGTCCCATCGCCCAACCCAAATTCAATGATCCCAATAACTCTTTCCTGATTACGGAATCGCAACGCCCATGCAAATTCACCGGAAGGGCTATCGACCAATTGGTTCACAAATCGCGCCGCATCCTCGATGGATTGTGGGGTCTTGCCCGTCGTGAACTGGAGCACCTTCGGATTTGAGGCATATGTAAACTCATCGTTGACATCCGAACAGCGCACCCCTCGCAAATCAAGCCGTTCAGTCAATAATCTTGGAATATTCTTTGGCGTTGCCATTTCCAGATCCTCCTCGACACATAATACAACTCAATTGTTGCCCGCGGAACAGTAAAATTCAAGCACAAGTGCAGAAACATAAATCATATAGAATTTCGACAAATGAAATTCAAGCGAAAGATATTGGCGCTATAAATAGAACTCAGGTACTGGCTTAAGTGAATGATTTTGATGATATGTTGCGAATTCGTCAGCCCAAACAGTTTGCTGCTTTTCAGCGAACAGGATAAGCAGGATATCGGATATAAAAAAAGATGTAAAAATCGTTGTATTTTCCCACAAATAGAGTTATATTTATATAAACACGAGATAAAGTTTCGAAGGTGTTAAGTCATTTAGAATCCAGGAGGGAAATTGAAATGCTGGTACGTTGTTCACTCCAAAGTGTAGTAATTGCCGCTCTGCTCCTTATCACCGGCCTGCCCGCCATGGCACAGTATCACTCGGCAGACACAGCCAGCGATGGGTCCATCAATCTTGGCGAACTGTTGCGAGTCATACAATTATACAATTCCCCAGGGTTTCATTGCATAAATGGTACCGAGGACGGCTATGCGCCGGATTTGGACCCATTGCAACAATCGTGCGCACCTCACGACAGCGATTATATACCCCAAGACTGGCATATCAGCCTTTCTGAATTGTCGCGCATCATCCAATTTTTCAACTCAGATGGGTACCACACTGAATGCGGCACGGAGGATAACTTTGCGCCAGGTCCAGGCAGCCTTTACCAATGCGAAGAAACGTTCTTCCTTCCAGGACGTGTACCCCTGACTATGGTCTGCATCCCTTCAGGTTCTTTCATGATGGGCGCAGCACCTGGCGAACAGGACAGCGAAGCACATGAATACCCGCAGCATTTGGTCACTTTTTCAGAAGAGTTCTGGATGGGCAAGTATGAAGTGACCAAAGCCCAGTGGACATCGGTGATGGGAACAACACCATGGAGCGGTCACAGTAATATTTTGTATGACCCTGACAGTTCGGCAGTGTATGTATCATGGGGCGACACCCAATCATTCATTTCGGAATTGAATGTGTTAACGGGCATGGTGTTCAGATTGCCCACAGAGGCGGAGTGGGAGTATGCGTGCCGTGAAGGAAATCATATTCCACAGATTCGATTTTACTGGGGCGATGATACGGAGTACACAATAATCAACGACTATGCATGGTGGATGGGAAATGCCTACGATGTGGACGACTGGTATGCACATGTTGTGGGTCAAAAGATCCCTAATGCATGGGGATTATACGACATGAGCGGCAACGTGTGGGAGTTTTGTCAGGATTGGTATCATTCGAGCTACACGGACGCTCCAACGGACGGCAGCGCATGGGAGTCGCCTGAGGGTAGCAGCCGCATATTGCGAGGCGGCTGCTGGGGTAGCGACGTCCGTGCCCGATCAGCGAGCCGCTACTACAAAGATCCAAGCTTCGGAGGTGATTATTTTGGGTTCCGTCTCGCCCGGTAATACACTCGTTGCCGGACTATGTTAGTGTGTCTTGAAACGACGATGTGCTTTTAATGATTAATCGATGTGTCGGTTCCCACGCTCTGTCAAGCATTTATTATCTACAACCAGATAAAATTGAAAAGCGCCTGTCCCGCTTCTACTGATGACTCTATCGTGATACGGAAGAATCCTAACCTTCAGAAACACACAGATCACCATTGTTTTTATTAGGTGAAATAAAGATTAGGAATGGTCGGGGTGAGTGGATTTGAACCACCGGCCTCTTGGTCCCGAACCAAGCGCGCTAACCGGGCTGCGCTACACCCCGACATGAGAGGATGTATTGTAGAACATTTTTGGGGGATCTATCAACTTACTCTTCGTCGACATCGTTGTAGTCATCGGTGAAGCCACGGCCTTTGGCGAGTTTTCGGCGGATGCGTTCGAGGCGGGCAAGGGTGGCAGGCGCGGGATCGTATCGTTCCACGGCATCCGCGAGGAGCTTTTCCGCGGCGAGTAAATCCCTCGTGCGGTGTTCGTGGTGTTTGGCGAGTTCCAGGCGCGCGGTGATGTCGCTGGGGAATTCATCTATGACGAGTTCCCAGGCCTGTTGCATTTCCACGTACCGTTGAAGGCGCTTACAGGCCAATGCAAGCATTTCCAGGCATTCACGGCGCAGAGGAGACCGATCTTCCCGTTCCAGAAACGCATTCGCATGCTCAATAACCTCTGCGTACTGTTTTTGCTTGAAATGCAGCCGCACCAGCGACAGCCGGTCCTCGGTATGCTCGAAACTTTCACCCACAGGCTTTTCCAGGCATTGACACAGCCAGGCAGTGAGCGCCACGAGCGACAGGATATCATTGCGATGATGGTAAAACACCGGTTTCAAGGGTCCTGCATCGCGGGTATCCAAGTAATCGAGCCACATCTGTGGAATGAGGAAACTGGGGATGTCGCCGTGCCGCCGAACGCCCAATACTTCGCGTTCTATATTCCCCAGGCTGCAATCGGCCAGCCGCCGTTTCCAAAACCGCCGCGCCACATGCACGAGGTCATAATGAAGAATATCATCTCCTCGAAAGGGGAGACGATTTTGAATGAAACGCGTGCGCAGCAGGGGGAGGTCAAAACTCTTACCGTTATAGCTCACCACCGCCTCGGCATTTTCCAGTAATCCGGCGATATACCGGAGCATCGGTTCTTCATCGTCATAATCCCGCATAAAACACTGATCAAGCCGAAAACCATCCTCTGTAAAGTATCCCGCGCCTACCAAAAACGCCACCGTTCCCGATCCGCCCGCCAAGCCGATGGTCTCCGTGTCCATGAACAAGGTTTTCCGGACGTCGAAGTCCTTCAATCCCGGGTCACAGGCAGAAAATGCTATATGCTTGGACTTTCCTTGCAGCACCGTCCCCAATTCCACGTTTCCCTGGTGAAAATCGAGGGGAAAATCCTGCTGTACGAGATAAAACGCTTCGTCCTCTTCCCCAACCAGCCGTCCAGGAACTACCGTATCAATCTCGAATTCACCCGCTGCGCGGCGCTCTTCCAATTCTTCCTGCTGGCGAAC
>ERZ795059.3301-NODE-3301-length-15751-cov-6.368438_pt1 | contig 15751 bp, 15 predicted proteins | sample MGYA00375143_ERZ795059 | MGnify/ENA primary metagenome ERZ795059 (study PRJEB30188, sample SAMN05720168) | activated sludge metagenome | isolation source: Anaerobic digester | place: USA | collected 2015-01-07 ... | reverse complement strand
GCCCTGTTCGTACACAAGTCGGCGGTCAACTCGCTGGAGCCGATCCTGCGCATCTATGAAGGTTGCGCCAGGGCGTATCTGGGCGAGATCGACGATACGACCGTGGTCAAGCTGCACCGATTCTCGGGCAAGATTTCGTATCTCGCATGTCCGGATTTCGATACGGCTCCCCATCCCGCGATCCAGCGGACGGTCAAGTTGTCGTTGCGAAGCCGCGAACTGGACTGCCGAGACCACACCGACGACGAAGAACCGTTGGTCCTGGACCAGAAGGACCGCATGGTTGACGCTGAGTATCCACTTCGCGAGAAGTTCGCACGCTTCACCGAGCAGGAACAGTCGCACGGCCTGCTGGAAGAGATCACCGCCCTGGTCGGCGGCGTTGGCCGCATGCTGCTGGTCGCCAGCCGAGATTGAAGGTCGGGATTGTCTGCGGTCAACTCGTACGCTTACAATGGGCTGACGGGGGATCCGCCACGGTCCCTGGGGAGATCCGTTGATGGGCACCGCCTATTCCGAGTTTGCACGGGTGTGCCAACAGGTGAAGCACTGGCCAAGCGATTGGCGGCAGCATCTGGCCGAAGAAATCGCCAAATCGCTCGCCTCGGAACTGCCGACAGACAATGGCGAATGGAACGACGCCAAGAACGAGCGACGTTGCCAACTGATTGACAAGGACATTCAGGGCACGCTCAGCGACGCGGAACGGCGGGAACTCGAATTGCTGACGCAAGAAATGAGAGTCCATCGCCGGGCCGTTGCGCCGATTCCGCTCGCGGGCGCAACCAGGCTTCACCAACAGCTGCTGACGAAGAAACGGCAGCAGCAGGATTTGGATGGCGAGACGCCATAATGCGATCTGGATTCACTTATCCCGACTCGCCCCATCGAGTACTGTCGTTGGCGCAGGACATGGCTGCGAATCATCGATCTCGCAGAACGATACGATCGTCCGCTTTACAACCAACTTCTGGGTTTCCCTGACGATTTGCCGGACCTTGCCCGCTTGCGGCCGCCTGGGGGCAACAGCCGGCCCGATGGAATTCGGGAAAGCAGCCTGGCGAAGCGCGAACGGGGCGAACTTCCGCCGACCTACTGAGGGAAAGCAATCTCATCCCGACGCTTGCCGCCTTGAACCCGGCACCGCGAACCGCGACAATCGGGTCTGGTTCGTTCCGTGATTCCACGCTGGGCCGAGGGCACCGTGAGTACGCGACCAGCCGATTCGACGCTCGCCGACTTGTCGCACCAGACCGAGTACCGGTCGGACTGCCACGACCTAGTGCGGGACTTCGATTTGCCACGTCTTGAGCGCGAAGGATGTTCGGCATGACGGAACTCGCCGACCCGCGTGCGGCCATCAGCACGGCGGCGGAAGACCGCTTCGTCGAGTTGTTCGCGGAGGCGTTCGGCGTCGAGAAGGTGCAATTGCTGAGCCCCGAACACCCGGTCCAGGACATCTACGGTGCGACGCGTTTCGTCGATTTCGCGATCCGCACGCCAGCCCAGCGAGTCGCGTTCGAGATCGACGGCTTGGTCTGGCACCACCCGGAAGCGATCAGTATCGCCAAGTTCGAAGACGACCTGCTGCGGCAGAACAGCCTGGTCCACGACGCCTGGCGCGTGTACCGCTGGACCGACCGGCAACTGGCCGAAGACGGCGAACGAGTCAAGGAGCAGCTGATCCTGTTCCTGGGCTCCGTCCCCGGCCTGCTGGCGATGAACGACTTCCTGCCCAAGCAGCGGGGCGAAGTGGTGCCGCTGGAGTTGCGCCGCCACCAGCATGAAGCGCTCGAAGCGCTGCAACGCCTGCGGGCCGAGGGCAAGACGATCGCCCTGCTGACCCATGCCACGGGAACCGGAAAGACGATCGTCGCCATCGAGGACGCCAAGCGACTGGGCGGCCGGACGTTGTTCCTGGGGCACCGCAAGAACCTCGTACGGCAGGCCGCTCGGCGACTGCGAGAGTTCTGGCCCGAACAGCCCGTCGGCGTCTTCATGGGCCGGCAGCGGGATGTCGCCGCGTTCAACGTGGCGGGCTCGATCCAGAGCGTCGCGGAAAACCTGCACTTGTTCGCTCCCGACGCCTTCCGTTACTTGGTGATCGACGAAGCGCATCACGCGACGGCCGACACGTATCGCGCGATCCTGGCCCACTTCCAACCGGACTTCATCCTGGGCTTGACGGCCACACCGGAACGGGCCGACGGCGAATCGGTGCTGCAGATCTTCCGCGACTCGGCGCACCGTCTTTCGCTGGAAGAAGCCGTGAAGCTCGGCGAACTGGTGCCCATTCGCTGTCTGCGCGTCGAGACGAACGTCGATCTGAGCCGCGTTCGGTTCAACGGCGTGCAATACAACCGCTGGGACATCGACGAACGGGTCGTCGTTTCGTCCCGCGATCAGCTGATTGTGGACACCTATCGTGGCCATGTGCCCGGCCGCAAGGCAGTGGCGTTTTGCGTGAACGTCCGGCATGGGGAAGAATTGGCTCGGCGGTTCCGGGATGAAGGTTTTCCGGCGGAATCTGTATCCGGCAGTATGTCCGAGGCAAAACGGCAAGAGATCCTGGAGCGTTTCGAGCGCGGCGAGATCAGCGTGCTGTGTGCGTGCGATGTGTTGAACGAAGGTTGGGATTGCCCCAGCATCGAAGTCTTGCTGATGGCCCGGCCCACGCTCTCGAAGGTGTTGTATCTCCAGCAACTGGGACGCGGCACCCGCAAGGCACCCGGCAAGGAATGCTTGATCGTCATCGACTTTGTGGACAACGCCACACGCTACAACGCGCCGCTGACCCTGCACCGCGTGGTCGCGAAGAACCGCTACCGGCCCGGCGGTTTCGTGCTTGCGACCGACGCCCTGTTGGCCGCCGAGGAACAGGCATTGGAGCGGGGCGAATCGCCGACTCAAAGCATTGAGATCGGACTGTGGGTTCGGCAGTTCCACGAGATCGACATCTTCAACTGGCAAGACGTCGTGGCCGGCATGATCACGCTGAGCGAACTGGAATTCGAACTGGCCGTCGCCGAAGGCTTCCTGCGGCGCAAGGTGGAAACGGGCGAACTGCAACCCGACCACACACTGGAACTCGGCCAAAAGGTCTACCACTATTTCGACCGCGAACGCATCGAGGCCATCCGCGCCCAATTCAACTTGACGCCGGTTGACGACACGACGATCAAGCGTTTGTTCCTGGACTACTGCCGCGAGATGGACATGGCCGCGTCGTACAAGCCGGTCCTGTTGCTGGCCATCCTGGACAGCGTCGACAACCGCGGCAAGGCGCCGGTGGACGAGGTCGTCGCGTTGTTCCGGAAGTTCTACGAGGACCGCTCGCGTGCAGGCTTGCCAGTCGAAAAGTCGAATGTCCGGATGGCCAAGGTCGGCGAATTGGATGATGCCGACGTCCGCCGCGTGATGCTGGGCATGCCGTTCGAGAAGTTCGAGCGCCGCCGCTACCTGAAATACGACCGCGACGTGGCCAACCTGCGAATCGCGCCGAACCTCTGGAAGCAGTTGCACAAGAAAGACCTGGCCGACCTGCGCCGCGTCTGTGAAGAAAGCATCGCGAAGTACTATGAACGAGTCTGAAAACGCGTGTCCTTTCTGCGACGTACAGCCAGATCGAATCATCGCCGAGAACCGCTTGGCGTTCGCCCTGCTGGACAAGTACCCGGTCAGCCCTGGCCACCTGCTCGTCTGCCCCCGTCGGCATGTTGCTTCGTTTTTCGAGTTGACTCCCGCAGAGACGGCGGCGATCTTCGACTTGGTACACCAGGCAAAATCCAGCTGCGATGGCGAGCATCAGCCCGCCGGCTACAATGTCGGCGTCAACGTCGGCTACGCTGCCGGACAGACCGTGATGCACGTTCACGTCCACCTGATCCCCAGGTATGATGGCGATGTAGAAGACCCGACCGGCGGCGTGCGGAACGTAATCCCAGGCAAAGGCAACTATCTGGGATTCAGCGTTGCTGGACGAACGCCCTAGAAACGGACATGAGAAGCGAATCACGGAGCGCCGCGATGACATCCTCTTCGGCCTGGCTCAACCAACTTGGCCATCTCAACTTCTATCGAGCCAAACACGGACGCGCACCTCACAAGCCGCTGTTGCTGCTTGTCATCTTGGAGCTTGCAGAAAAACGTGAACTGCCGAGCGACACGCTCGTGCTGACGGCAGAGTTGGCTTATCGGTTCGACACCTATTGGACCGTGGTCCGGCATCGTCGTACACAACCGCCTGACGTGAGGATGCCTTTTCACCATCTGACGAATGACCGCGTGTGGACGGCCTTGACCGCCGACGGCTCGAAATCGCCTCATCGGACCGTTACCACGCACGTGCAACTGAATCCCGAATTCGTGGCGTGCGTGTGCGACCCCGCCTTCCGCGAACAAGCACGGAGAATCTTGGTGGCGACCTATTTCGAACCCGCCGAACGCAACGCGCTGTATCATCTGCTTGGCATGGCGGTGCCAAGCGACGACGAGATCGCGCGGGACGCCAGCTTTGAGTCGCCGGACGACGCGCGGCTAGCCGGCCGGGAAGCCCGCTTCCGGTTGGACATCGTGCCAACCTACAACTATACGTGTGCCTTGACCGGCTATCGGGTCACGACCATCGGTCAAGGCACGATCGTCGACGCGGCCCACATCCACGAGTTCTCCGATTCCCGCAATAATCACCTGACGAACGGGATGGCCCTGTGCAAGAACGCCCATTGGCTTTTCGACGCGGGGTTGTGGTCGGTTGCCGATGATTACCGAATCCTCGTGGCCAAGGATGCGTTCTCCGAAGACAGCCCCGATCAGAAGCCGCTTGGCGATTATCACGGCCGCCCCCTGCGGCTCCCGAAAGACCAATCGCTGTGGCCCGCCCCCAACCATCTTGCCTGGCACCGCAAGCACAAATTCTTGGGCGAGACTTGATCAGCCGCGGTCTCGCTTCTTGAATCGACGTTCCAGTTCGTCTTCCTCCGCCGTGAGGGGCAGGCCGAGATGCTGCTTGATCGCGTTGGCCGTAAGCACGACGCAGCTGTTCGCCTTCGACAGCCGGCCCGCGATCATGGCGCGCCCTTCCCACAGCCGTGAATTGGCGCGCGACCAGTCTAAGGTCTTCAGTGCGCCCAGCTTCTTGCGCCAGTCTTTGGGACTGCCGATCAGCAGGCTCTGCCCCACTCGCCCCAACGAAGCGAGAGCGATTCCGTGGACATGAACGAATTGCCTCCGCAGTTCGGCGGGGCTGATCTGCCCGGCAACGGCCTGTTGCCACGCCGGAATCTGTTTGGCGACTTCACTCCAGAATACCGTGGCGATCCTCAGCTTCTCCTCGAACTTGTCAGTGGCCTGCTCCGCCAGAAGGGTCTTTGTGGCTTGGTAGATCGCGCTCAACGTGAACAACTTGCGCGAACGATTCGAGATTGTCGTGCGAACCATCTCAACGTGGTCGCCGAAAACGTCAACTTTCCGAATCACGTCGCGCGCGAGGCGGGCGTATTCATCCCGGTCATCGTGTAGGATGCTGAGGGATCGCGGCAACCGGCGTTCGTGCCGCTTGAGGTCCGTGAACAGTTGCTCGCTCCGCCGGAAGCCTGGGTCGACGAACAGCACGATCGCGATCGTCTCGTCGCCCAACTCGGGATCCTCTCGGACGGCCGCTTTCAGGCCCGCACATCGGTGCTGACCATCATGCACGACGAGTCTGGCGGACATGGGGATCCGCAACTTCCCGCTGGAAACGGACGCGTGTTCCGCGTTGGACTCAAAAACAACATCGGTATCGACCGACGCGGTAAGAGCCCCAAAAACATAAGACCGCGGATTCCCGGTCACGTACCTCGTAATCTCCGGTATCCGAGCGCGGTTCAAGGCACCCGGCGGCTGACGCTTGGCGGGCAAATCGCCGTCGGAATCGGGAAAAATCCGTGACAGCAGTCGCAGCGGGCACGCGGTCAGGTAATACGGACGGCCAGCCTGAATGCCCCGGACTGCCGGCAGTTCAAATTCGAAGGAAGTCATGGGAATCATCGGGAGTCAAAGAACCTACGACGCCGCAGTAACGAACCGCATTCTACCACAAATCACCGGAGTCGGAGGACCGCGTCGCGCAGAGCGACAGTCGGAATCGTCGTCACGCCGGGCCCCCAGGATAATCGAACGGCAGAGGCGATGATCTCCGGGCCCAATCCCATCGCCTCCAGTACATGGCTTGATCCGTAGCGTTGGCTCGTGCATGCCGCCCCGTTGGAGACGGCCAATTCATCCCGCAAGGCGATCATCAGCGCTTCACTATCCACGCCGGGAAACGACACATTCAGCACGTGGGGTTGGCATCGCGACGGGTCGCCATTGATGCGGAATTCAGCGCCCTGCAGATCGGCGATCAACTGGGCTCGGACGCGTTCGGCGGCCACACGACGCTCGGCGTGTTCCTGTTCGGCCAACTCCGCAGCGAGCCCCAAGCCGACGATCAGGGGCACGGGGGGCGTGCCGGGTCGCAGGCCGCGTTCTTGGCCTCCGCCGAACATCAGCGGTTCCAACGGCGGCCGTTTGATTCCTCGACGGCGAACGACAACTGCTCCAATGCCTTGCGGTCCGTAGATCTTGTGGCCGCTGATGGACAACAGATCGAAGCCCAGATGCCGTAGACAGTCCACCTCTTTCCCGAATGTTTGGGCGGCGTCGGTGTGAAAGAACGCCCCGCTTTCCCGAACAAGTTCGGCGATTTCCCGGACCGGCTGCAGTACGCCCGTCTCGTTGTTGGCGTGCATGACCGACACCAGCAACGTGTTCGGCCTCAGCCGTTCGAGGATTGCATCGGGCTCGACGTACCCCGTTGCGGTGACCGGGGCTAACTCGATCTCGAAACCGCGACGCGCCAACTGGGCAAGTGGCTCCAGGATCGCTTTGTGCTCGATGGCCGTCGCCAGAATGTGTCTTCGACCGCTGCGCTGTCCGAAAGCGGCCAAGCCGAAGACCACCAAGTTGTCGCTCTCGGTGGCTCCGCTGGTGAAGACAACCTCTTCTGGGGCTGCCTCGATGAGATCGGCCACCTGAGTGCGGGCTTTTTCGACGGCTTCTCGGCCCCGCCGCCCGTACACGTGCGTCCGGCTGCCAGCGTTGGTTGGCGGTCCCGCATACCACTCGTTCATCGCCGCTAGGACACGGGAGTCCAACGGCGTGGTGGCGTTGTAGTCGAGGTATTTCGGCGTCACGGCCATTCGGTCGCTTGACGGCTTGCGTTGGGACGTTATAAACATGAAATTGGAAGTGAAATATATCACTTCCCAACTGAATTGTAAAGTTCCTGGAAGGGACGCTGGGTACCGGAATGTTTGGGGACGATCTTGCCAGACGATCAAAAGCGTCCGTCTTTTCAGAGCACGGGATGGCGGCCGCCGTCAGGGCGATTTGCGACGAGATCCAGGAGTTGTATCTGTGGGATGGCATCCCCTGGGTCGTGGGCTACAGCGGCGGCAAGGACTCCAGTGCCGCGTTGCAGTTGGTCTGGCTGGCCGTCCGCGAATTGCCGGTCGAGCAACGGCAGAAGCCGATCCACGTGATTTCGGTCGACACGCTCGTCGAACAGCCGCTCGTGGCGGCGTGGGTCAGCCTATCGCATGCCCAAATGCGGAAGGCGGCCCAGGAACAGGGGCTTCCCATCACACCGCATACGCTCCTGCCGGACGTCAAGGAGTCCTTCTGGGTGAACGTGATCGGGAGAGGCTACCCAGCTCCGCGGGCGACTTTTCGCTGGTGTACCAGCCGCATGAAGATCAACCCGTCGAACGCGTTTATCCGCAATGTGGTTCGCGACAGCGGCGAGGCGATTTTGGTGCTGGGGACGCGGAAGGCGGAAAGCCAGAGGCGGGCGCTGAATATGGCGGAGCACGAAAAACGCCGCGTGCGCGAGCGGCTGACGCCTAACGCGGCCCTGCCGAACTCGTTGGTCTACACGCCCATCGAGGACTGGACGAACGACGATGTGTGGCTGTTTCTGATGCAGGTCAAAAACCCCTGGGGCCACACCAACAAGTCGCTGCTGGGGATGTACCAGGGCGCGTCGGCCGACGGCGAATGCCCGCTGGTCGTGGACACCTCGACGCCCTCCTGCGGCAACAGCCGCTTCGGATGCTGGGTCTGCACGGTGGTGGACCAGGACCGGTCGATGGAGGCGATGATCAAGAACGATGATGAGAAGCTGTGGATGTCGCCGCTGCTGGAACTGCGAAACGATCTGGGCGATTTCTCCAAGGACAAGGCCCGGCGGGACTTCCGCCGCATGAACGGGCGTGTCCAGCTGTTCCACGACGGCGTCGTCCGGGGGCCGTACTCGCGGGCCGCGCGCGAGTACTGGCTGCGGCGGGTCCTGCAGGCCCAGCAGGAAGTGCGCCGCCTGGGGCCCGCCGAGTTCCGGAATCTGGAACTGATTTCGCTGGCCGAGTTGCACGAGATCCGCCGCATCTGGCTGTACGAAAAGCACGAGTTCCAGGACAGCTTGCCCCGCATCTACCAGGAGGTCACGGGCGAGGAGTTCCCGAAGCCGGCGGCGGATGACCATCTGCTGCGATCCGAGGACTGGGAAATCCTGCGCGAAGTCTGCCAGGACGACGAGGAGTTCTTCCAGCTGCAGACGGGCCTGTTGGATATCGAACGCGAGTTCCGCGGCATGTCCCGGCGAGCGGGGATCTACGAGGCGCTGGAAGAACGCCTGCGGGCCGGCCAGTTCGGCAGCGAGGAAGAGGCGCTGGCCATCCGCAACGAAGAAGAACGGCGGCGCGACGAGGCGGAGATGCGTGAGGACGCGCCGCACGGGATGCCGAAGCCGGCGCGGCAGAAGACGTTGTTTGTGAGGGATGAAGGATGAGGGATGAAGATTAGGTGAAAGATTACGGTTGAGGGCGGTGTCAGGCGGGCGGTGAGCGGGTTTCGGTGGGCGGCGAGGAGCCGGCCCATCGTGTGTCAATCGGCAATAGACCTGGTTTTTCGGGGGCGTGGAACGTGGTACAATCCCCACGGTGGAGGTCGTTCGAAAGAGTCCGGTTCCGTTTTCGCGAAACTTTGTGTCGGCGAGAAATCTGCCATGTCCTGCGAATTCCGGGGAACCCCGGCAAACAAGGATGCCCGCGACGCGGCCGATCTCGATGGCGAGGAATGGACGGAATGGTATCGGCTGACACCGCTGGAACGTTGGCAAGAAAGTCAAGAGCTGTGGGAATTCTACTTGGCCGTAGGAGGTTCGCTTGACCCCGAACCCGATTCTCAAAGTCCTTTCGACGTTGAGCCGGAACCGCGTCCGCTACCTGTTGATGGGGGGACAGGCCTGCGTGTTTTACGGCGCGGCGGAGTTTAGTCGCGACACGGATATCGTGGTGCTGGCTGCCGCCGAGAACCTGGACCGGCTTTCGGCCGCCCTGGAAGAATTGCAGGCGGAATGCATCGCCGTTCCGCCCTTCGAAGCCGCCTTCTTGAACCGGGGCCACGCGATTCGTTTTCGCTGCCATCATCGCGAAGCGTCGGGAATGCGGATCGACGTGATGTCCGTCCTGCGCGGCGTGCCGGCCTTCGACATCCTGTGGGAACGCCGCGTCACGTTGCAGGATCCCTCGGACACGCAAATCCAGCTCCTGGCCCTGTCGGACCTGGTCAAGGCCAAGAAGACGCAGCGCGACAAGGACTGGCCAATGCTCCGCCGCCTGATCGAAGCGGACATCGTGCAACATCGAGCGACGGCGCCGCAGACGCAGATCCGTTTCTGGCTGGAAGAGTGCCGCTCGCCCGGCCTGTTGATGGACTTGGCCAAGCGTCACGAGCAGGCAGCGGCCGAGTTGGCCGCCGTCCGGCCGCTGCTGCGATGCGCGATCCGTGGCGACGAAAATGCGTTGAGCGAAGCGCTGACGGCCGAGGAACAGGAGCAACGCGCCGCAGATCGCGCTTACTGGGCCCCGCTCAAGGCCGAACTGGAACAGCTGCGTCACAGCCGGCGGTGAAGAGGGTTGCTTCCGCCCTCTGCCCACGGACCAATGACAACTGACCAATGACAACTGACAACTGACGCTTTTCCGTAATGCTCCTGCACCACCTTACCCTCCGCAATTTCTGCCTGTACGGCGGCCAACAGACGCTGGATTTGACGCCGGCGTCGCGCGGGGGGCGGCCGGCGCCGATCGTGTTGTTCGGCGGGATCAACGGCGGGGGCAAGACGACGCTGCTGGATACTGTGCAGCTGGTGCTGTACGGCAACCGCGCCCGTTGCTCCAAGCGGGCGGACAAGGGGTACGACCAGTTCCTGCGGGAATCGATCCATCACGGGGCCGACGAAAGCGACGGGGCCAGTATCGAATTGTCGTTCCGCTACGCCAGCGAGGGCCAGGACCGCCTGTACACCGTCACTCGCGCCTGGTCGGTTGCCGGGGGCCGAGTGCGGGAGAAGGTCCACGTGTGCCAGGACGGCGAGCCGGACGGGTGGTTGTCGGAAAACTGGAGCCAGCTGGTCGAGGAACTAATTCCGCTGGGCATCGCCCAACTGTGCTTCTTCGATGCCGAGAAGATCCGTTTCCTGGCCGAAGACGAAACGAGCATGACGGCCCTGGGCGACGCCATCAAGTCGCTGCTGGGCCTGGACCTGGCCGAACGCCTGGTCGCGGACGCGGCGGTACTGGAAGGCCGCCTTGCCAAACGGGCCGAAGCGTCGGCGGAACTGGCCGATGTCCGGGACCTGGAACAAACGGTGCAGGAGCGGCAGACGGAAATCGACGCGCTGGTGCGTGAGATGGGATCGCTGGAAAACCATCGTCAGCTCGCCAAGACGCGCGTCGGGGAGGTCGAAGACCAGTTCGCCAAGGTCGGCGGACGCCATTGGGAGCAGCGCGAGTCGCTGCTGGGGCGGCAAGGCGAATTGAAGGAATCGGTGCGGGAGACGGAGAGCCGGTTGGTGGGACTGGCCGCGACCGATTTGCCGCTGGCGCTGGTCGCCGACCTGCTGGCTGCCGTCCAGCGGCAGGCGGCGGCCGAACGCGAGGCGGCCGAGACGGAAGTGGTGGCTAGATTGTTGGCGGAGCGCGACGCGGAACTGCTGGCACTGCTGCGGGAGAAACGGGCCGGGCAGCGGGTGATGGGGCTGGTGAGCGAGTTCTTGGAAGCGGATCGGGCGCGACGGGGGACCCTTACCCCGGCCAGCGAGGACGGGGAGAAAGGTGCAGATCGGTTGCGGTTGTCGGACGGAGCGAGGCAGCTGTTGGACCATTTCCTGGAATCAGGCCGGGATGAGCGGCAAACGCTGGCCCGCGAACAGCTGGAGCAGCTGGAAAGAGCCCGCCGTAGCCTGGAGGATGTCGATCGCAGCCTGGCGGCTACGCCGGACGAGGCGACAATCGGGGCCGTCGTCCAGCAGCTCAAGACGGCCTCCGCGGAACTAGCCGGGTACGAGGCTCAGGTCGGCCGCCTGGAGAAGGAACTGGCGCGATTGCGGACGGAGCGTGACGAGATCGCAACATTGCTGGCCAAGCGGCGGCGGAAGATCGTCGATGAAGAACTCCGCTCGGAAGAAGAGGGCCGGTTGGCCCGGTTGCTGGTCCGCACGCAGGCGACCATGCAGGACTATCTGCGGCGGGCCACCCAACGGAAGATCGACCGCCTGTCGGAACTCGTCACCGAGTCGTTCCGCTACCTGCTCCGCAAGCAGACGCTGGTCCAACGCGTGCTGATCGACCCCGAGTCGTTCGCCATCACGCTGTACGACGACACGGGGCGGGCGATTCCCAAGCAGCGGCTGTCGGAGGGCGAAAAGCAGATCTTCGCCGTGTCCGTGCTGTGGGGCCTGTCGCGGGCCGCCGCGCGCCCGCTGCCGGCCATCATCGACACGCCGATGGCCCGACTGGACGGCAAGCACCGCGACAAGCTGGTCGAACGCTACTTCCCACACGCCAGCCATCAGGTCATCGTCCTGTCGACCGATACTGAGATCGAACGCCGCTACTTCCACGAGCTGCAACCCCACATCGCGCGGGCGTACCACTTGAATTACGACGACGAGCGGAAGGTGACGGTGGCGGAGGAAGGGTATTTTTGGAGGGAGGAAGGTGATCGGTGATCGGTGAGCGGTGAGCGGTGAGCGGTGAGCGATGAGCGGTAATCGGTAATCGGTGAGCGGTGAGCGGTGAGCGGTGAGCGGTGAGCGGTGAGCGGTGACTCGCAACGACTGACAACTGACCAATGACAACTGACCAATGACAAGTGACAACTGACCAATGACCAATGACCAATGACCAATGACAATTAAACAAATCCGGCTATCGTCGCAGGCCAAGGAGCAGTTGATACGGCTGAAGACCCGGACGGGGATCGGGCAGTGGAACATTTTGTGCCGCTGGGCATTCTGCCTGTCGCTCGCCGAGCCCACGCCACCGACGCCAATTGAGATTCCCGCCGACAGCAACGTGGAGATGAGCTGGCCCGTGTTTGGTGGCGAGTACCATGAACTGTACTTGGCGTTGGTGAAGGAACGCTGCGTCCGGGACGGACTCGATGTAGAGCCCGATACGCTCAACCGCCAATTCCGACTCCACCTCCACCGCGGAATAAGTTACCTGGCGACCCCGAACAAGGTCCGAGGGATTGGGGATCTGGTGGCGTTGGCGGCAAGACAGGATGCTGATGGCAGAATGATGGGGGCAGAATGATGGAAGAACGTCGTAAGCCATGACTGAACCCCGTGTAGCGCCGCCGCTTCGCTTTGTGGTGCAGAAGCACGCGGCGCGGACGTTGCACTACGATTTCCGGCTGGAGCGGGACGGCGTCTTCCGAAGTTGGGCGGTGCCGAAGGGCGTGCCGGAGCAGGCAGGCGAAAAGCGGTTGGCGATTCAGGTAGAGGATCACACGTTGGAATTCGGGGATTTCGAGGGGACGATTGCCGATGGCGAGTACGGCGCCGGGCAGATCGAGATCTGGGACCGAGGACGCTACGAGATCGACCAGTGGCTGGACGATACCGTCCAGTTCACTTTGCACGGCCAGCGGCATCGGGGCCAATTCCGCCTGATCCGTTTTCCCCGCGGCGGCCCCAAGGCATGGCTGCTGGTGAAATCCGCCGATTTGCCCAACGCAGGCGCTGCCCGCAACCCAAATCACTTGACCACCGATGACACGAATGACACGAATACGAAACATCCGTGAAATCCGTGTGATCCGTGGTGCTCTTGCTTCTATGCACGCAAGAAAGCGAGAAATCGGACACTGGTAATCCGAGTAGCTGGCCGGGACTGCGGGAACGCGAACGAGATGTACTGGAATTGAGGGAGCGACAAATGGCCTGGACAGCAAAGCCTACCGGCGACATGACGTTGTCCGTTCTTGACGAGAACGGCTTCAAGGTCCTCGGCGTAGACATGCTGAAAATGAAGACGATGGAGGCAGGCGATGACGGCGCACTGCTCGCCAGAACGCTCAATGACCTGACGCTGCTCGCTCAAGCAGCTGACGCCGAGGATGCCGACCGGTTAGGACTCCGGGATGCTTCGGCCGGACTCTCCCCAACACCGTGGAGCGTCGTCGTGCAGGACCGAAAACGGCACATTCAAGTTCGCGACGCCAACGCCAGGCGGATCGCAGAACGCACCTTCACCAGGACCATCAGCCCGGACGCCTTCGACGACTTGGTCCGGCGAATCACCAAAGCCGTTGAACGAATAAACACTCGCCACTGGACGTAGAGAACTGGAGCCCCTATTGAGAGGATCGTCGATGGACGTGACTGAAATCCAGGACTGGCAGTTCGGTCAATTGCGTTCCGACGCCCGCTGGGGCTGGTGCGCCAGTGGAGTGGAATGGACGACCGGTTTGCCGCCACTGCTGAATCACATCCGGCAGCAGGCGCGCCCCGATGATCCCGCCTTCGCAGGCCTGCAAGATCAACGAGTTCGCCCGGTCCGCTGACAGTTCCGTGTTCCTGAGCCATTCGATCCGCTTCGCCTCGGCCTGCTGGTACTGGCCCAGCCCCGAGACGGTCGCCGCAATCGCTTCGTTGAAACGCGACTCGCCGAAGCGGGTGTGCTTTCTGGTAATGACGACTTCGGAACTGAACGCCAGTGTCTCCCTGACGGTTTTGGGAGACCTCCGGTCGGGGCCGTGCTGCGGTCGGGAGACCGCAGCACAACCGGCGCCCACCAAAATCACGCAAGGCCATTTCGTCTCGAATCGGCGCTTTGCGGCTCACCGCATGAACCAGCCGCCGTTGACGTCGAGGGTCTCGCCGGTCATGAACAGGTTGTCCACGAGAAACGCGATCGCGGCGGCGATTTCTTCGGGCTGGCCGACGCGTTTCAGCGGCGTGGAGGCCTTGAATTCGGCCATCTTTTCCGGCGTGGTCACCCGCGCGTGAAACGGGGTGTCGATCACGCCCGGAGCCACGGCGTTCACCCGGATCGTGGGCGCGAGTTCCTTGGCCAGCCCGCGCGTGAACGTGTCCAGCGCTCCCTTGGCCGCGCCGTAGATGGTGGCGCTGGGCGCCCCGTGCCGCACGGCGATCGACGTCACGTTCACGATGCACGGGTGCTCGCCGCGCTCCAGCAGCGGAATGCACAGCGAGGACATCATCATCGTGGAGAACGTGTTCAGGGCGAAGGTGTCCAACATCAGCTGCCATTCCAGTTGCCGCGCCGGGCAGCGGCGCACGAGACTGCCGGTGTTGTTGACCAGCACGTCGAGCCGGTCGCAGGTTTCGGCGGCGAACGAGGCCAGATCGCGGCAGCCGGCCTCGGTCGCCAGGTTGGCTCGCGCCAGGTGCGCCGTGCCCCCGGCTCGCACGACGTCGGCTGCGACTTGCTCGGCCGCTACCGACGACGAGTGATAATGCACGATGACTTGGTTGCCCGCGGCAAAGCGGCGCGCCGTGGCGGCGCCGATGCCGGTGCTCGCTCCCGTAATCAGAATCGTTTTGCCCATCGGTCCTCCCTCTCAGAAAGATGGAAGAGGCCGACAGAAAGATGAGGTGACAGAAAAATGGGAAAATGAAGGGGAGGTACTGGTAGGCGAAGGAACAGATCCAGCCCCCCCTGGCCCGCATTTCATTTTTCTGTCACCCCATCTTTCTGTCAGCTCGCCTTCTCTTTCTGTGTGCTTGTTTCCGTGTCCTCGACGCCAGTTGCACGGCCGGCCGGTTCCGCTACACTGGCGGCCATGAGCAACCAACGACGCCAACTGCTGCATCCGCGCGACGAGATCATGCGAATCATGCAGCGGATTTACCGCTACCGCATGACCACCACGTCGGGCGGCAATCTGTCCATTCGCGACGACAACGGCGACATCTGGATCACGCCGGCCCGCGTCGACAAAGGCACCCTGCGGCGGGACGATATGGTTCGCGTGCATCCCGACGGCACCGTCACCGGCGTGCATCGCCCCTCGTCGGAATTCCCCTTCCACCGGGCGATTTACCAGACGCGGCCGGACCTCGGCGGCATCGTTCACGCCCACAGCGTTGCGCTCGTCGCGTTCAGCATCACCGGCAGCGTACCCGACACGCGGCTGTTTCACAAGGCACGCAGCGTGTGCGGGCGGCCGGGATTTGCACCCTACGCGCTGCCGGGCAGCCAGGCCCTGGCCGACAGCATCGTGGGGACCTTTGCCCAGGGTCCGCATTGCGTGGTGCTGGAAAACCACGGCGTGGTGGTCGGGGACGAGGGGCTGCAGGCGGCTTTCGAACGGTTTGAAACGCTGGAGTTCACGGCCAAAACGATCGGAAGAGCAC
>ERZ795059.3299-NODE-3299-length-15757-cov-15.598077_pt1 | contig 15757 bp, 6 predicted proteins | sample MGYA00375143_ERZ795059 | MGnify/ENA primary metagenome ERZ795059 (study PRJEB30188, sample SAMN05720168) | activated sludge metagenome | isolation source: Anaerobic digester | place: USA | collected 2015-01-07 ... | reverse complement strand
AATAGGTATTGGATGAACAGGATGATTAGAATTTAAAGGTTTTTGAGAGATAATGGAGGGTTGAGAGGGTTTAGAAGGTTTAGAGGGTTGAGAAGGTTGAGATTCAAAAAAGCCCGTAGGACGACACAAATATAGCGATGGTGGCGTAAGCCCCTCGGAAAATTCACGATGTAAACAGCTGGAGGTTCTGACTTACAATTTTCACCTGCCTTCAATATTCCCACACCCTGCAATCATTTTTAACATACAACCACAGTTTTTATTGGTCTCCAAACCGAAAAATTGTGAGTTAAAACAGAAACAAAATAGTTATGTATGAATTCCTGCTTTTTTGCGTTATCCAGTGGATGAGATTCCCATATCATTCCCATATCGCGATATGGGAATGATATGGGAGTCATATCGGAGTGTTATTGAAATAATTTTGGGATTTCTTTGTGAATGATATTTATTCCGTGTGTTTTGTTTTGTCTCCCAATTTTTCAGATTTAATAAACAGTTGCAGATTGGTTGTAAGTGAGAAAAGAATGTGGGGTGTGGGAATATTGAAGGTAGGTGAAAATTGTGCGAATTTTTGTTTTAACTCACAATTTTTAGGTTTGTAGACCAGTTGTAAAGCAGTTGTAAGTGACAATGATTGTGGGGTGAGGCGACATTTAAGGCAGGTGAAAATTGTGAGTCAAAACCTCCAGCTGTTTACATCGTGAATTTTCCGAGGGGCTTACGCCACCATCGCTATATTTGTGTCGCCCTGACGGGCTTTTGGCAGAGGGAAAAATAAAAGGAAAAAGGAACTCGGAGCTTACATTTAACGAGGGGCTTACGCCACCATCGCTATATTTGTGTCGCCCTGACGGGCTCTAAAGGAATTAACAAATCTAAACCCTCTAAACCTTTTAAACCTTCTAAACCCTTCCAACCCTCTCAACCTTCTCAACCATCTCAACTTTTTCAACCCTCTCAACCCTCAAAATATTATACAATAAAATCCTGTAAATCCCCAAAATCCTGAAAATCCCATACCTATTAACAAAACTTATCTACAGGAAATTAAACCGGAAAGCTAATATCCAGCAACTGATTAAGCCATCCTTTTTGATACAGTTCATCGGACATTACTATAAATATCGGCTCTGTTCTTGTCGGCATTATAGTAGCCAATTCGGTATAAATATAAGTGCTTAACATTGCTATAAAGGGGTCCATATATACCCAACCGGTAGAAAATCTTCTTAACTTAAATAATTGCAGAAAGTAATTGCTATCAGCAACCTGCATTGCTATGGTTGGATAATCCAACCCGAAATCGTACTGAACCTTTGTCTGATAAATTTTCTGCCAGCTGTTATCTTCGTGTTGAATATAGAATAAGCCGTCATTTTCACCCTGCTGATGTTTCCGATGGAAATAAAAATTAAAAGTATGATATCCAACAGTTCCTGTGGAAGCAACAACTTCAGCAAAAATAGCTAAAACCGGAACTCCTGGTCTCAATAAATAATACTGCCGGTAAATATATCCCTTAAGCGGTTCAAATTTATCTATTGTGGTCGTAATCGTTAGTCCCTGCCAGCAATTTCCATAGTTATCTTTAAGAGCAATAAAATCCACTTGATGGCTTTCTGATTTTAATACACCAGCATCTACAGCATAAGGTTTTATAATTATTCCTCCGGCAAAAGGATTGAAAGTGGATCTGGGTGCATATTCAGGATAACTGTTTTCCAGCCATTCAATTCCTTTCTGCTTCAAAGAGATAATGCCTGGGATTTGAGCATCTTTGGCAGCAGTAATTTGTAAACAGCCATTATCAGCAATTAGCAGTTTATCCTTTTCCTGATTTTTAACCTCACCTTCGGAAAAGAAAATAAGCTGTTTACATTCTATTACAGTATTATATAATTCGCTTTTGCAAGTTAACAATTCCCAGGGTTTATGCGGTTTTTTGTTTAATTCCCAGCTACATTTCCTTTCACCTATCTCATTTTTTTGCATTTCTTGGGGCTGTGCATCCTTTAGACAACTGGAAAATAAACTGTAAACTCCCATTGGCTCAATATCCAGAATTTGGCTTATTTCTACAGGGCAGGGTATAGTAAAAAAGGGATTTCCCTGGTTAGCAATTAAATTCAGTGTAGGATAGATAACTTCGGGAACTTTTCTTCCCAAAGCAAGATCCCGAACCTGCCAGGGAGAAAGAAAAACATTTTGATAGAGCCGAATCGGAGCGGAAGTATTCTTTCCACTTTTAACCAATTCACTAAGATTAATCTCCCCATAGAAATAGTATCTTTCCGGTTTAATAGTGAGATTGGGATGCCAGATAAGTGCCTGAGTATAATTTACTCCTTGAATAAACATCCAGTTTTCGGCAAAACCATCCTGAGGAAAATTACTTTCAAAAACATCGGGGAGATCATTTCCTACCTGATAGAGTTTGTTTTTATAAGCGAAAGCAAGGTTGTATCCTGAAGGGTAAAACCTTATTTTTAACCAGCTGTCTGCTTCGGTTTCAGGTAGGGCATAAACGGTAACAAAATATTCTACCAAGCCACTATCATAAAGACGATAAACGATTCCATAATCCAGCCCCGGAAAATCAGTTGAACGAAACTTCAAAGTTGCCTGAATGGCATCCTCCGCTTTTTCAATAACCGTTTCATAAGGCAGCTCTCTTTTCAGTTCTGAGGAATATGGTTTTCCCGGTTCAGGTGCCGGAAAATATAAATCATCAGTGCTTATGTTTACTAATGTGGCAAAGTTATGTTCTCCGATTTTGGATATATAGAGGATATTGTTTCCGTTCAAAAGTTGTATAAAATCAGGTGAATCAATTCCATCTTTGGCACCCAACATTTGAAAGCAAGAATAGCAACTGGTGGTAAATTGCATTTCCTTTCCACTTTCAGGTTTGGCTATAATCTGCAGATGCGGATTATAAATTAAGCCCTTGTTAAGGGAAAAATCAAGCTCTATAAAGCTTTTCTGATTAGCATTTAAAACAAAGTCAAACTTACTTTGGCTAAGCTGTAAACGCTCATCAGCAGGAAATTCAAGATGATAAAAACAGGTTACCGGAAAATGATTGTGGACATTCAAGAACATCTTATAATTATGCTCAGGAAGAAAAACACTGTCCCGGGTACGCAATTCAACCGTTAAGGGAAATTGCACTTTTATACCGGTTCTAAAGATTATCTCTTTACCTTCAATACAGATACGGGTATTAACAGAAGGACATTTTTCCCATTCCGTTAATTGACGCTCTAAGGGTTTCAGATAAAAAGTGGCATCCAATTCTGCTTTTTCCGCTAACACAATGTCCTGTTGATAATTATATTCCACCAGAGGGTCATTTTCACTTTGCAGAGAAATAGTAATCGGTCTTTCCTGATAATTTTCCAAAGTGTAATGCACAGGATAAGTTAAGCCAAAAACCGGTTTGGCATTTGGGATATTTACTTTTATAGAAAAGTCCGGGGTCTTGATATATACAATCCCTCTACCGAAACGCTCAAAAGTAACTTCTAACCGTTTACCATCCTTCTCCCAAAGATAATCATAGAAATCAAAGCCGTTGTCAGTTCTGCCATCTGGCTCTATATTCAATTCTCTTTTCAGGTCATTATACCAGTGAAAATAATTCCAATATGATTTTAGCAATTCATTATTGAGCAAACCGGGAAGAAAATTCATCAGATGCGTTACCTGAGTTTCCATTCTTTCCCAGAAAAAGCCGCATTTTTTATAAAGCGGAACAGCTTTTAAATTGGCAGACCAGGTGAATAAATCAATGCGTTCATAACCCAATTCCGCAGCTCTCAATACACATTTTTGGACTAATTCTTTACCTATACCTTTTCCGTGATACGAAGGTAAAACGGAGAGCATTTCAATATAGGCAACTCCTTTTTCTTCTACATAGCGAGTTAATTTTGCATAACCGATAACTTTTTCATTTTCTACTGCCAGATACAAATTCAGATATTGGGTGCCGGATTCCTGTTGTAACACCTTTTCTTCCGTGCTGTTAAAAACTCTGCCGTTCCAACCCTCACTGCTGTTATTCCACATTTCAGCAATGGCTTTGGCATAGGAAGGATGATATTCAACTATTGTTATAGGGGACATATAAACTCCAATAAAGAATGAAGAATGAATATAACAGGTAACCTACTTAAACATATATTGTTACCTGCTAAATCAAATTCTAACATCCTAAATTAAAAAAATCTGTGATATCTCTGTAATCTGGGAGAGGTTATTTAGTGTCTTAAGTCCTCATCGCTAAACAAATTTTGGGATAAGCTTAAAAGTTATTTCAGGGATGATGACTCCTAACTGAAATGTAGTGAAAGCTCGCTGAAACTCCGCGTTTTTTCACTGTTCATTCCAGGTTTCACTTTTCCACTTTTTGCGGAGGAACGGGGTCTTCCGTTTACACAACACTAACTTCTAATTTTATTAACTTTCTCTTCTCTTTACTTTGAAAATCTGAGTAATCCGCGAAATCTACATGAAATAACTATTGCAACATTTCAGGTGAGGGCTTGGAATTATCTCTGCGCACCCAGCGATCATCTATTTTCGTCATAATCGGGCTATTTTTCTGAAAATAGTGCACAATTGCATCCCGTAAATTGATTTGGTGATAGATAATATCTTCTTGAGGCACTTGAATCAGCATTGTGAGCCCTGCATTACCTTGCATAATAAAATCCGTAGTAGCAACGGTATAAATTTTATTGGGGTCCCAGGGTTTTCCTCCAATTTCAAAATGAGTTACGCGGTCAAAATTTTCCCGCTTTTTGGAATAGACAACCTTGCCTCCAGAGATAATTAAGCCATGTCTTGAACCCTCAACTCGGGTTTCAATTATCCGACGCAAAAATTCACCGTTACAACGAAAAGAAACTATCATATTATCAAAAGGCATCACTTGAAAAATATCTCTATAGGTAACAGGACCTGCTTTAATATCGGCACGCACTCCTCCCAAATTCAGAAAGGCAAAATCGGCACCAACTTCAGCACGCATAGCATCTACAATGGTATTTCCAATTAAGGATTGAGCATCTACATTAGTTCGGGAAAGATAAACACCTGCATAACCCACAACTTCGTCCATTCCTTCTTCTGCTATGGCAACCTGTTCAGCAATCATTTCTCCAATTTCTTCATCGGGAATAAATTCATCCTCAAAAAGGGTAACCATACTGCCTTCACGAATGGCAGGAACTTCATAACCGGTTACAGTTTTTGTTTCGGGATCTATTTTTAAGGTTATCCATCCCAGATTGGAACCGTAAGCATAACCTTGAATAACCATTGTATGTGTGTAAGGGTCTATCCAGGGGGTAGGAATTCCCTTATGCATATGGCCGCCAATGAAAATATCTATGCCTTCCACTTCGCGCGCTATTTCTTGAGCATCATATCCCCAAACAGCATATCTTTCACTGTATAAAGGATTTCCTTGAGCATCATAACGCGTAAGATAGGTAGGAACAATATCATAAGGTAAACCAGCATGCCCCAGGACAATAACAATATCCACCTTTTCCTGATTACGGAGGATTTTTACATATTTATCTATCGCTTCTTTTTCGGAAAGGAATTTAATATTTTTGATGTTTTCCGGAAAGCTCATCTTTTCCGTATCGGTTGTAGTAAAACCCAAAATCCCGATTTTTAACCCTAATCGCTCTACCACAATATAGGGCTGGATATAGCTTGGAATTTCACCTGTTCTTTTATCTATAATATTACACGATAATACCGGAAACTGAGCTAACTGCAGGGTCTCCATCAATTTCTCTTCAGGAATATCATATTCGTGATTGCCAATGGTCATTGCATCGTAGCCAATGGCATTCATAAATTCAACCACCGCTTTTCCGTTAGTTATGGTTCCTACAGGACGACCTTGAAAAATATCACCCGCATCCAAAAGTAAATTATCTCTTCTGTCATTTGCCAGAGAACGAATGTGCTTAATTAAAGTAGCGGCAGAACCTCCTCCTCCAAGAAGTGGAGGAAAATCCGGATTGATAAAAGTTGCTTCCGAACGGTCTATACCACCATGCATATCGTTAGAAAAAATGAGGTCTAAACGCAGTTCTTCCGCTTTGGCAATTGTGCAAAGCAGAACTAATGTAGTAAGGAATAATATTATCCGTTTCATAGTTTTTTTACCAGGTAAAATTAAGTCCGGCATTCAGGGAAATATTGTTTTCCCGAATTTTATCAGGATTTTCCCAACCACGATTTTTCAGGGTTATATGGGAATTGGGCCATAAAACATAACTTGAAGAGCCAGTATATTGTTTATCATTATAATAAGCATCGCCAAACATATCCACCGCTTCATATTCACGCCAGGTATAACCGAAACCGAGATCAATTTTCAAGTTATCCATTAGTTTGATGCTGCTCCCACCGGTTATCATAGGTGTTAATATTTTAGTTGTATGATATAAAGTTATAGGATTGTTATTTTCATCTGTGCCTTCTTCGGTAGTAAAATACCAGTTATTTACTGCCTGAAAACCAAGACGCAAAGGTAAAAAGTTGACTACCTGATGTTCCACTCCGGCATAGAAATTCATTACATCATCATAACGCTTATTAATTTCGCTGTAGGCAACATATTCTATATCCATATTGAATTCAGTGCGCACAACATTACGAGGAGTGTATACAAAACCAAAACGAATTTGAGTGGGAAGTTTATAATCCTCTTTGATAGCAGTATTGATACTATCCACGGCAGTGTTACGATAAGCATCTCTTTTGTAATAGTAACTGCCTTTTTTATCTAAAGTGGTTCCGGGAGTTAAAGTTGCAGCTATACCAAAACGCTTACTCAAAAGAGCTGAAGCACCTATTTTGAATTGATCGCCACTTAGTTCATAATCATCAATCTCAGTTAATTCTGGAAGATGATATTCTCCTACCTGACTGATAGCCCAATCGGTCCAACGGATAGTTTTCTCCCTGTTTACATCACCGTTCAGCAAAGCATATTCAAAACCTAAATTCAGATCAACATAATCGCTTAAGCTATAAGCAAAGGAGGTTACAAAAGCTGTTTTATTCAGGGAACCCTCACTTTCTATTTTGTTTAAGGCAATTTTTTCCGGGTAAACATCGTTATCGGTATTGCGATTGTTGCGAACTTCTTCTCTATAATCGGCATCAAAACTGGAAACGGGTTTATAATAGAAACCCAAACCCAAACCTCTTTCCCCAAAACGATGTGCAAAAAAAGCAGAGAGAGCATAATTATCAAAGGTATTGATATTAGAGGAATACACAGAATCGTCTATATAGTTATCAAAGGAATTATACAAGGGAATACTGCGATTATCCTCATTCCGATTCAGATAAGTATTAACGGAAAAACCAAGGGTTTTCCGCATCAAAGTTAAATTGGCAGGATTATCCGCTATGCCGAAAGCACCCTTACTGTTGTATAAACCGGATCCGCCCATAGCAAAACTGCGGGCATCAAAAGTGGAAAAAGGATTACCAAAATAGGTATCGGTTATGCTCCAGGCAGAAAGTGCCGAAGCAACAATTAATAGACATATAAGTATTAAGGACTTATTAGATAACATTATTCCTCCATATTAATAACGGTAGTCAATGCTTAAGCGAATGGTATTTTCGCTGTGTTCAACTCTTTGAAAATAGACAGGATCATCCAATAAAGTAGGATCATCCGAAAGATTATAATTACGAATCCGGATTTCTTTATCCTGATAGGTTTTATTCTTGAATTTCAAATTTAGATACATATTTTGGGAAACGCGACTGGTAAAGGCAATCCATGCTTTAGAACCTTTTTCACCCATAAAATCAATTTCCATATCTTCCCAATCCCAATGCGAAATACCATGCCCAAACCAATACAGGAAAGAACCCTGCATTTTTAACGATTTATTGAAATAGTGAGTATAATTAACCGCTACATAATCACCAATCATTAAGGTCTGAGCTGCAGCCATTGAATTTTCACCTTCAGCCGCAGGATAGGTTAAGGAAGTATAAGGCGGACCCCAAACCGTGTTATAACGATATTCCAGCTCCAGAAAATCACGATTGGAAAGAAAAGTTCTGAATGCTAAAGTATATTCATTAGTTTTGGAAACGCCTCGTTCCGCATCATCATCATAACGATTAACCTGATTTTTATAACGCAAACGCATAGCAAGCTGATAAATAGGACGAAATTCCAGTTCGCTTTGAAATCTTACACTTCTGCGTCCATCGGTTAAGCGTTCCCAAATGTCTAAATAGCTTCTGTTGATGGTATAGTATCTGTTAAATTTATAACGGGTCTCAAAATAGATGCCTCGTTCGGGTTGTGACTGATTGGAATTGAGATAAAGGTCTGCAATTGTAGGATTAGTTAAAGCATAAACATTCTTTTCCAGAATGGTATCTTCAAAGCGTTCATGCTCTGAAAAACTGTTGCTGTAAGGATTATCAAAATCCACATCATAATTACGGAACAAGGTAATAAAATAAAGATTTTCAAACTGGGTGTGTGCAGAAACAAGATATGCCTTAGGGTCATCCCCAAGTTTCCAATCATCCCCGTTAACAGTAAGTTCAGCATATTCACCTTGAATGGAAGTATTCCCAATCACGGTTTGTCCATCAAAACCAATTACTCTTCTATAATCGCGAGTATATTTATTGGTCTGAGTGCTATAAAGATTACTGATTTCGGCATTCATATTTTTCACCAGTTTGGAATAATAATAGGAATCCCTTAAGACCGTCGGTAGCAAGTTATTATAGGTAGGAACCACAAAATGAGCATCATCATAAATAGCAGTATAAGTAGTAAATCCAAGCTTTGTGCCTAAAAACGGATTGATCTGCAAATGCGTTCCCCATAATTTCTCCTGCAAAACATCTTTACGTGCAGCAAGATTGATATAGTTCATTGCATAAGGGACGCCAGCAGAAATTTCGTTATTGAAATATGCTTCTGCTTCTCTCATTGTGTCATCATCATAACGCAAAGTGGGATTGATTAAAGCAAAGACCTTGGTCTTGTCTCCCTGAACAGCAGTGCTATCTGCATAATTATAGATATGCTCTCCATTGTTATTTATATAATATTGTCTGCCAAAGTAATCAGATGTTGTATCTCTATCGGTATAAATATCATTTCCATATTCATCCCGCATAACAGCATAACCATCTCTATCAATATATGTTAAAGCATCTTTATTGTCAACGGATACAAAAGCAGTAACTCCAAACAAAGGAGTTGTATATTCAACGGCTCCGCCTTTTAAAGAATTTTCCTGCGTTCTGGAAAGGTCGGGGGTTATGCCTAAAATCCTTTTGCTAAAACCATAACCGGTTTTACGGGCACTGTAATAATCCGTATTTTCCATCACCAAACCCTCTCCAAAAGTAGCTCGGTAGTTTCCCGCATAAACCTTTAAGCGGGAATTATAAAAACCAGGCAATTCGCTATTTTCATATCCTACATACCATTTGGAATCGGCTAAAATATCCTCTGCCTTGATATTCAGTAAATCCTCTTCTCCTTTGGCTTTGTAATGCATTATACCCAGTTTATAGTTATTGCCGTAACGCATCCTCAGCTTAAGCATAATATCGGGATCAAGCTTATCCAAACCAAAATAACCCCAATAGGAATTGTTCTTCAAATGAGGAACTACAACAGTGATATCATTTGTAGCACTGTAATCGTTCCGCAGAAAACTTTCGTGCAACATATCATACTGCCCTTCTTCAAAATAGCGGGTATAATATAAAAGCGAAGCATCACACATTAATCTGTTTTTTACCGGTGGCTCTTTATAATATACATAACTGCGCAAGTTTGAATAACCATAATAGGAAAGGCCTGTAGAATTGCGTAAGTCCCTTGTATCGGCAATTGTATCACCCTGGGCAATTCTTTTTAAAACAGCTACAGCATCAATTCCAGAAACATTGGGAAAACTCATCAAATCGTCAAAGAGCATTTTATTCACATTCTGAGGAGTCATTAAATAATCTTCCCAAACATCTGCCATTCCTTCCGAAGCACCTTCATTACTGTCTACACGCTCCAGTAAATCCCTGATTTCTTCACGGCGGACTGCTGCTTCATCCGTTTCTACATAAATAGAAACAACAACTAAGGGTTTTAAACGGTCAAGGGTCTCCTGATCAATAGAGGGAATTTTCCTTAGCTCATAGATATCGTCAAATATCTTCACAAATTCACGATATTCATAGATATCCTTTGCCTGCTTTTCTGTTATGGGTAACTGCATCAATTCAGCCAAAGATGCTGTATTTAAATCCACCTTGGCTGTTAAAACAGATAGCCCCGCCAGAACAAAGAGCATTATTAAAAACTTCTTCATTGCTCTACCTTATAAGTTTTATACTTTCTGAAACTTTATTTTTTATCATAGATAGCCACAATAGGAATAGCTATAATTCTGTCCAGTTTTTTTTGCTTTGCTTTTTCTGATTTAGAGATTACATTGTTTTTAATACTGGTTTACCAAGCTATTAAGAATAATTCTTTTTATTTCCTGTCTGCCAAAATCAAATTGGAATTTCAAAATATTTGTTATTAGCTTGAAAAGGAGTTTTCTTATAGCTTAAAGAATTGAATAAAATCATGTCATTAGCACATTATTGGTTTGTCAAATAGAAAAATATTATAGAGGTAGAACTACCATTCCAAAAAGGTTTTGGGTTTTATTATATAAAAAGCCCTTTTTTCATCTATTTTTTGCTTGACAAAGATAGCAGGGTGACTTAGTATATATTTTAGGTAAAGTAGAGTAGTAGAATGAAAAAGCGTAAAATTATACTAAGTTCATTAAACACACTCTGTTATAAGAGAGAGGCAATGTTCTGTTTCTCGGTTTTAATAAGAAAGTCACTTTATCAGGGAGGATAAAATGCAAAAGAAATTTTTTGTTTTTTTAGTCGCTTTAGTTTGGTCAATTGCTTTAGTAGGTGCTTCTGTTACTTTGGATTCATTAGAAATATCTGTTCAAGGTGGAGGTTACCCCAGACAAGGATCTACTATTGTTATAACTATGTATTATCGTGTTGCTGATATACCAGAAGGGGAAAGTATTTATGTTTATGGTATAGCTACAGGTGCTGTTGACCAAGCACAAATAAAATGGTATCCAAGTTCTAATGGTACTGGAACTGCATCCAATCAAAATGTATCTGTTAATCAAGTAGCTAACACAATTCCTTATGATGAGGATGGAAATGGATATCAGAGTTCTCATACAGCCACTTTTACTTTACCAGCACCACCTTCAAGTTCTTATAAGAGTTTTAAAATTAACGGGAAAGTATACGCGGCAACTTCTGACGATGAATTTACATATTTCTATTCCGGAATAAAGCTATCAAAAAATTATTTAACAATAAACAACCCACCTGTGGCTTCAAGTGTTGTTATTATTGATCCTACTTTAGCCAGAGTAGGGCAAACTTTAACTGGAGATTATGAGATTAGTGATCCTGATGGTGATGAAATAGATACCCCTATCTTTCGGTGGTTAAGTTCTACTATAGAAACTGGAACTTATACTGCTATTTCCGGTGCAACAGGAAATACATATACAGTTCAATCTGCAGATGCAAATAAATATATAAAATTTGAGGTAACACCTATTGCTAAAACCGGTGAGCTGCAAGGAGCACCCAAATTAAGTGATGCTACTCCAAAAGTTACAGGAGCTCCAATTATAGAAATTGATCCCAGTACACTTAATATATATGAAGCAAGTGCTAATAATGGTTCCCTGGGTGATGCCTATGTAAAGATTACTTGTACCAATACCAGTTTTAAATCTTCCATTACTAATTCCGCTATTACTATATCAAAAGATTTAGACGGATTATCAAAAGGCAGCGTAACCTGGATTAGTGCCAATGAGATTCGTCTTAGTTTTTCAGGTGCAGCAGTAAATCATGAATATGCTGCCAAAATAGATACTATCCGTATTACTATAAACAAAGATCAATTAGAAGGTGTAGAAAATAACTTAACAACCCAGAATGGTTTTAACATAAACTTTACCAATAATCCCCCTACCAATTTAGCTTTAGATAGCGTTGGCAATAACTATGTTAAAATAACCTGGGATAAACCTGCTGGTCTATTAACGAGTGGAAGTGGATTGGATTATTTCAATATTTTAAGAAATGAAACTAATATTGGCAGTCTCTATCTTGATAAAGGTAAAGGAACTTATTATTATACCGATAATACTGTTACCAATGGAACTCAGTATCGTTATAAAGTTCAAGCTGTTTATACTGCAGGGACAAATGAAACTTCTACAGAACTAAGGGGAACTCCTCTTGCGATTACTGCATATTCTTTCAGCAGTCCACCTGCAACCGGAACAATTGATCATACCAATAAGACCATCAAAGTAGTTGTCCCTAATGGAACTGATAGAAATGCTTTAATAGCTAATTTTACAGCTCCCGGGGCAGTTGTAAAGGTTGGAACCGCTACTCAGACCAGTGGCTCAACTTCGAATAATTTCACTAATCCTGTAACCTATACTTTAACTACCAATAATGATGCTTCTACTTGTTCTTATGTAGTAACGGTAAATGAGAAATTAGCTACTCCCTCTCCTTCTGTGGTAGGATCAAATATAACCACTTCCAGTATTAAAATTCATTGGGATACAATTACAGGGGCAGATAGATATGGTGTAGATGTTTCGGAAAATAACAGTTTCCCACCAGGCAGTTTTCAGCATAAAGAGGTATCTGCTAATTTCTGCATTATGAATGGTCTGAAAGCAGGTACCAAATATTATTACCGGGTTCAGGCAATTGCTGAGGATCAATATTTTAACAGTGATTATTCTTCTGTCTATGATACTACAACTGATGCATTAATTCCGGGGGCAGGCAGCACGGAAATAGATAGCAGTTATGAAACCACAATAAATGTAGGAGAATATGTTTACGGGCAAGAAACAGTAACTCCTACTGTGAAAGTTCATCCCGCTGAATTTAGTCCTTCTGAAAATGATATCATTACGGTAACTATGAGTTATGGAACTACTCCTGAGGGTTTGCAGTATAACCTTGCTTTTGAGAATCCTACTATTGGTAATGGAACTTTTATTCTTTCCTACAGCGGATTGAGCTATGATCCCACAGATGTAGGTTATCGTTTGAATGGTGGTGCCTTACATTCGGTAGGAGGTGATGGTATAAATACAACAGATAAAATCGTTATTTTCACAATGAGTGGCTTGGGTAAAGGAAGTAAAGCAGCTTATGAATTACAAATTGTTCTCAATGATGAAAGTGGTCAGACATTACCTGTTGTTCTTACATCTTTTACCGCTACTCAAATGGTTGACGGTAAAGTGCGTGTGGATTGGGTAACTCAATCGGAAACCAATCTTTCAGGATTTCGTGTTTTGCGCAATACAGTTGCCGAAATTTCCACGGCTATGGCCGTAAGTCCTCTAATTGAAGCAACGAATACTTCAGCTACTGTCGTTTATTCGTTTATGGACAGCGAAGTTCCGGGTAATGGCATTTACTATTACTGGTTACAAATTGAAGATTTGGATGGAGGTATATCCTATTCTGCTGTCTATACTGTTCAAGTGACTACTGGTGGAGTTACAAATCCCATAATACCAAAAATTACTGCTTTGCTTAATCCTTTTCCCAATCCTTTTAATCCTGATGTAACTATTCCTTTTGATCTTGCTGTAGATGGCAATGTTACCTTAAAAATTTACAATTTGAAAGGGCAATTGATTAAAAACCTTTTAAATGAAAATTGCAAAGCAAATTCTTATCGTATCCTTTGGGACGGCAAGGATAACGAGGGACATACTGTTTCTACCGGAACTTATATTATTCGGATGAATGCGCCCAATTATCAAGCATCACATAAAATCTCCTTGATTAAATAAACTATATTCTCCCTGATCTAACAGGTGTGTATCTCTGGTATATGCACCTGTTATTTTTTTGCTCGTTTTTGCTATTCTGCATTTATACTTTAAGTTTCTTCTGCAAAACCCCCGCTCTTATTTCTCTAATTTTCGGAAAAATTTGGATGATGTATCTTACTAATAATATATGGAATTAGGAGGGTCTTCCTTAATAGCATTGCTTACCCATTGCTTACCCATTGCTAATGGCATTAGTAATGGGTAAGCAATGCTTCCGTAATACACCTTGGAAATCAAGAAAGCTATTGACAGATTTGCCATAAAAAAGATTGTGACAGACAATAAAATATCTTTAATGATGTTAAAGTTATGGAGGATAAATGAATACACCTAAAAGAGTTTACCTCTTCGGAAATGGAAAAGCCGAAGGTAGCGCAGAAATGAAAAATCTTCTCGGTGGAAAGGGTGCCAACCTTGCCGAGATGAATCTTATTGGCGTTCCGGTTCCTCCCGGATTTACAATTACTACAGAGGTCTGCACTGAATACAACAAATTGGGTTCTGCCCAATTGAGGGAAATTTTAAGTGACGATGTGCACAATGCCATTCGGCATATAGAAGACCTTGTAAATATGCAATTTGGCTCTGCCGAAAATCCACTTTTGGTTTCAGTGCGTTCAGGTGCTCGTGCTTCAATGCCTGGAATGATGGATACCATTTTGAATTTGGGCTTGAATGAAACAACTATTCAGGGTTTAATCAAAAAAACCAATAATGAAAGGTTTGCCTGGGATAGTTATCGTCGTTTTGTCCAAATGTATTCTGATGTGGTTTTAGGTCTTAAACCAGAAAGCAAAGAAGAACATGATCCCTTTGAAGTTATTATTGACACCGTGAAAAAAGAAAAAGGCATCAGCAGCGATTTGGAACTAACCACTGAAGATTTGAAAAATCTGGTAACCATCTTCAAGCAGACGGTGGAAGAAAAAACCGGTAAAAAATTTCCGGATGACCCCTGGGAACAGCTCTGGGGTGCAATTTTTGCTGTTTTTGATAGCTGGAATAATGAACGCGCAAAGTTTTATCGTAAACTGAATAACATTCCCGATGAATGGGGAACTGCAGTAACCGTTCAAGCAATGGTTTTTGGCAATATGGGCTTTACCAGTGCTACTGGTGTTGCTTTTACTCGTGATGCTGCTACCGGTGAAAACCTTTTTAATGGAGAGTATTTGATCAATGCTCAAGGTGAAGATGTTGTTGCCGGAATCAGAACTCCTCAGCAAATCACAAAAATTGGTTCTCAGCGTTGGGCAAAACTTGCCGGTATCAGTGAAGAAGAACGCTTAAGTAAATATCCTTCTCTGGAAGAAGCAATGCCCGAGACCTATAAAGAGCTCTTTGAAATTCAGAAAAGGTTAGAAAATCATTATCGCGATATGCAAGATATGGAATTTACCATTCAGGAAGGAAAATTGTGGCTCTTACAAACCCGAACCGGCAAAAGAACCGGTCTTGCTATGATTAAAATCGCAATGGATATGCTCCGCGAAGGGATGATTGAAGAAAAAACCGCTCTTAAAAGAATTGATCCTGCTAAATTGGATGAACTTCTGCATCCCGTCTTTACAAAAGAAGGTTTGGCAAAAGCAAAAGTGATTGCTAATGGTTTGCCTGCTTCTCCTGGAGCGGCTTCCGGACAAATTGTGTTTTTTGCGGACGAAGCAGAAGCCTGGGCTGCTGATAAGAAAAAAGTTATTTTAGTTAGAGAAGAGACCTCCCCGGAGGATTTACGCGGA
>ERZ795059.3295-NODE-3295-length-15766-cov-4.770607_pt1 | contig 15766 bp, 15 predicted proteins | sample MGYA00375143_ERZ795059 | MGnify/ENA primary metagenome ERZ795059 (study PRJEB30188, sample SAMN05720168) | activated sludge metagenome | isolation source: Anaerobic digester | place: USA | collected 2015-01-07 ... | reverse complement strand
ACAAAGTGTCCCAAAGTGTCCCATTTATCCCACAAATCAAGGATAAACGGGGACACGTAACGAGTACATGTCCCTGGGTTTATCCCCCACGCGCGTCAGCGCCGGCCGAGGATTCACAAAATGAAGGCATAATATAGGTCCAGGAGTTATTCCTGGCACGAAGGAATTATATTCCCCATTTTCCTGCTGAAAGACAAAGTGCCTTTTCCTGCAACGGCGATAAATGTGGTAGAATGAAACTCTTGTGGGGGAGGGGGCGCTCAAAAGACGGAAAAATCTACGTGGCTAAACTGATCCGCATTCCGCTATACCTGCTCGCCGGATTCGCGCTGTATCTGGTGTTTCATTTTCAATTGGCGCTGGCCTATTCGGCGCTGGCGCTGGTGTACAAGCCGCTGGTGGTGCTGATTCCGCTGGCGGTGTTGTACGTGGTGTACCGGCGCGACGAGCTGGCGCTGCGTTTCAGCATCCTGTCGAAGCTGTTCAAGCTGATTTACTGGCTGTGGACCTGGGGGATGGTCGCGGCGGCGTTGGCGCTGGGGCTGCTGGTCGATCCGGTGCTGCTGGTCGCGGCGACGATCGCCGCCGCGGTGGCGATCTACGTATGGGATCGCGGCGTGCAGAGTTGGTTTGCGTTGCTCGCTTTCGTCGTCACGGTGGCGATCGCCGTGCTGCGCGAGCCGTGGTTGATCGGCGATCTGTCGCGTTGGCTGTTCGGCCTGACGATGCTGCTGGCGCTGATCGCCTTGTTTGCCACGCACGAAACGGCGCGCATCACGCGTTTTGATTTTGCGGTGTTCGTGCTGCTGGCGCCGTTGTTCTTCTCCTTCTCGGCGTTCTATCGCGGCCCGGCGAAGGTGGATAATGCCGACGGCGCGGTCACCTTTTTATACGCAGCCGGCGGGCACGAGGCCCCCGAGCGAGTGCGCGCCGGCGCGGATCTGCGTTACGCCATGCCCGACTGCGATGGCGCCTTGTTGTTGGGCGGAGCCTCGACGCCGGGATTGGAGTCGCTTGCCGAACCGCCGCGGGTGATCGATGAGCGCGCGACGGGCGACAACCTGATTCGCTTCTGCGACGGGCGCGGCGCCTTGCTGTACGGCACGCGCACCGGGCAGGTGGTGTTTCGCCCGGCCGACGGCGAGGCGCGCGAATACGACTTGGGCTCGGCGGCGCTGATGGTGCAGGCCGACGTCGAGCATTACCGCGCCTTCGCGATGGATCGCTACGATCGTCTGGTGTCGTTGCGGCTGCCCAATCTGTCGCTGCTGGCCGAACGGCGCGGCGGGGTGAACATCGACCTGCATTACATGCCTTTTACCGGCTACCTCTATCGGTCGGTGCTGGGACGCGGGCTGGAGATGATCGAGCCGGGCACGTTGGAGGTGATTGCGACGCTGGAACTGCCCTATAGCGTGGGCGGCACGATGACGCACGACGAACGCAACGGGATTTTGTATCTGTCCGATTGGCTGGGCGAAAGCATCCATGCCTTGGGCGCGCGCGATCTGACGCGGTTGGCCGAATTGCCCGCGGAGCGCGGCGTGCGGCAACTGGCCTATTCGCCGGAACATCAACTGCTGCTGGCCGGAAGTTATTTTCGCGGGCGGATTCTGGTCTACGATCCGCTCGCGGGACGCGGTCCGCGGCGGATCGACGTCGGGCGGCGCGTGCGCGGTCTGACGATCGACGGCGACCAATGCCGCGGGGTGAGCGCGGCCGGCATGTTTACGATCGATTTGCCGCAGCTGGCGAGGAGTCTGCAGCGGTGAAACGCACGGCGGGCGCGTGGGCGATCGAGGTCGCGGGCAAACTCCTCGCGCACGGTTGCCTGTTGTTGTTCTGGGCGCCGCTGTTGGGTTGGGATGTATGGTTTTTCGCGGTGATCGGCGTCACCGTTTCCGACGCGGGCGGACTGTGGCGGCGTATCCCCGCCCGGGCGCAGCACATGGCGGTGATCGCCTATGCATTTCTGGTCGGTGTGCCGTTGTTGCTTTCCAACGCGCTTCTTCTTTTCTATGCGTCCGCCTGGTGGCTGGGCATCGCCTTGCTGACGGCGGTGTTCGCCGCATTGTTGCGGCGCGACTTGGCGCCGTTGGCGGGCATGCTGGCGGCGGCGACGATCGCGGGCGCGGCAATGGCGGCGTCGTTCGATCGATTCATACCGTTGTCGGCGATAGCGTTGGTGGCGGCGTTGGCCGTGACGATCGTTTTGCTGCCGACCTTTTCGCCGGTCGTCAAACGCATATCGCCCTGGCTGCTGATCGGCCTGTTTCTGTTCGCGCCGACCTTCGCGGCCAACGACTGGTTTTATCGGGGGATCGACCGTATCGAACGCGCGACATACGAACATGCGGGTTTGCAAGCCTTGCTGAGCCTGCGCGAGGACGGTCCGGGTTGGCGACAACGGCTGGGGACGGATTTGCGTTTCGTCGAGCGCGGTTTCGACGGAAAGCTGTTGATCGGCGCGGGACGCGGCGTGACCGAAGTCGGTACGCAGCAGGTGCGCGCCCTTCCGCTGGGACCGGCCGGCGACAACATCACGGTGGACCCGGCGAACCGGCGGGTGATCGCGGCCACGCGCGACGGATTTTTATCGTTGCTGCACGGCGGCGATCTGGGCGTCATCACCCAGGTGAAGTTGCCGCACGGCGCATTGGTCACGCGCTTGGCCCCGGAGGGCATGTATGCGCTGGACGAGTGGAGCCACGTGGGATTGTACGAACCGTCGTCCCTACGGGAACTGAAGTCGTGGCACATCGTCGGCGTCAGCGATCTGCTACCCGACGGCGAAGGTGGCTTTTTCCTGAGCACCTTGTGGGGCGGCGTGCGGCGCTATGCGGCGGACGGACGGGTCGTGTACGGGCACGCGCAGCGCAGCGGCGTCTTTCATCTGCTGGGGTACGATCGCGCGGGCGTTCGCTTGTTTGTGGGCAACATGGCCGGGCGGCGGATCGACATCCTACGCGCGAGAGACTTGCAGACGACGGGAACGATCATGGTCGAGCGCGGCATCCGCAACCTTTTTTGGGACGAGCATACCAACCTGCTGATAGCGGGCGATTATTTCTCCGGCGCGTTGATCGCGTTGGACGGCGAGACGTGGCATGAAGTCGGGCGGATCGCGCTCGGGCGGCGCTTGCGGACGATCGCGGCCGACGGCCCCGGGCGCGTGCTGGCGGCGTCGGCGGCCGGCTATTTCGCGGTGGATCTGGCCGCCGCGTTTCGTACTATTTCCGAAAAGGATTAAAAAAAAACGCCGAAGCGGGCTTGATACAAGCAGCCATCTTCGGCGGGGGAGGGTTTGGTATTTCTATCGGTCCTTACTGTAATCCAATGTCGTTCCATTCAGGAGCGGCATGAGCAGAGCCACGACGCTATACGTCATGCTTGCCACGGCAATGATGCTTCCGGCCAGCAAGAACTTCATAAGCGGATCCTTTCGTAGAGGGAAGGTGGTGAAGGGGCAGGCAAGCCTACCTAGTGCAACCTCAAGTGAAACTTGCAGGAATAGAGATGGGAGGGTCGGAATGAACAGGTTAAAGCGAACCCATCCCCTTCACCGATTTCCATTTTTTTGCGGGCGGTTTCAAGCTATTCGCGGGGGAATTTCGCATTCGCTGCCGCTGGAAATCCGCATGATAGCCCCCGGAGCCGCTCAACATTCGCATCAACGCTTGAAACCGCCATTATCTCAGGGCCGAAGCAAGGAAACCGGTCAACGTACCGGAGTTTTGCGTGTGGTGGGTTGCTGGTGTTGTCGTTGCAACATCCCCGCCTCGGCCACCGTTTCGACGGTGAATCACATTCGATTTTAAAAGAGCTACTGTTCGATATCGACGCCGTACAGCTCACACAGCGTGGCCAATCCCTTTTCGATGTCGCGAATGATGTTTTCATCCACGGCGGCCAGACGCTTTTCGACGTCGGCAGTAAAGAAGACCTGCTCGATCCGTTTCAGGAGGCGCGTCCCTTCGTCGGTGAGGTCGAGAATGACCTCGCGACGATTACCGGGATTCTGCCGCCGATCAAGCAACCCTTTGGCAACCAGTCGATCCGCTACCCAAGCTGCCGAAGAGGTCGGCATGTGCTGGAGGTTCTGGATCTTGGTCAGCGAAGCTCCGGGGCATTCATTGACCTGAAGCAGAAACTTGGTCTCCTTCAAACTGATGCCGACGGTGGCCTTGACTTCCTTGGCCAGATTTCGTTGTGCAAAGAGCAAGACGTCCAAATAAAAACGGACTTTTTCGTACCGTAGGTAGTTACTGAAACTGGATTTCATTTTCTAACGTAACTCCCTACGGTTTTCCCGGCGTCCAAGAGAATTCAGAGACTTCAATCTTGGACAATCCAAATCATCGGACAAATGACGCAAAATGTCAAGAAAAAAAATGCATTCAACTCATTGTTTTGTTTCATTATTTGGAAAAGTTTCTGCATCTTTCCGGAAACGGAAATTTCTTTTGGAGAGTCCCATATTGGATAATTGGAGATATTTAGGCTGTAAGAATAAAGGGTATTTGAGATATAATCTCATTATATTTCTTGGTTTGAGCGAGTACCGGAAAATTGTTTTTTCGGCAATCATGCATAGCTAGCTTTTTCAATTTTTTGACCGTCATTCCCAGCCCGTGGGAATCAGCAAGAGGCTCAAGTGAAGGGGGATTTCGTTGTGCCATTTTTCACAGCGTTCGTTTTGGTGTTATCACCGCTCCCCGAGCGGGCGATGAAGCCGCTCATCTTTTTTTTTGTATTGTGCGAGCGGCACACCGGGCAAGCTGGATTTTCACCGTCTGTGACCTTACGGATCATTTCAAAATCTTCGCCACAATCCCGGCAGGTGAATTCATAAATGGGCATCGTTTCGGTCCTCGCCGTCGGTACGGGAATTCGTATTCATTTTGTTTTTTTTCAGCTTCGCTTCTCCGCCCGGGAGATTGCAGGCTCCGCGCATTCAGGTGGAAATGCCCAGTTTCGGCAGGATCCACAATTGCAGCAACAACCAAGCGGCCAGCACGACCAAGGGAAGCCACACAGCCAAATTTTCCATTGAGCGTTCTTTTCTTTGTTTTATTTAATCACTTCGTCACAGGTGCGCAAACAATCGAGCAACCGCGGCAGATTGGGGTGCACGATAGCATAGTAGCTGTGACCGTCGCGCTTTTCCACGGCCACCAAACCGGAGAGCCGCAGCAGCTTGAGTTGCTGGCTGGCGATGGCGCTTTTGATGTCGAGCAATTCGGCGATGTCGCCGACGTTGCGCTCGCCGTCCTGCAACAGATCCATGATGCACAGGCGAATCGGGTGTCCCAAAGCCTTGAGGGTTTCCGCCCGCCGCTCGGCCGTTTCACGATCGAAATGTTTCATGGTCTCTCCATCGCCAGTCGATTACGCTAAATAGGTATATAGCTACATCGACCAGTTGTCAAGAGAAATTTGCCGGCAGGATATCAAAAGGGGGAATCGTCATCAGCCGCGGCATCGTCGTCGGTTGTATCGTCATCGGCCGCATCGTCGTCGGATCCACTCGATCCCAGGCAGGAATGCGTGCAGTCGATCAATCCGCGGCATTCGCGATAGGTGTTGGCGCAGTCGTAGATGCAACAATATTGCGCGTACTTATTGTTACCCGCCTGGCAGATGTTGCAGCCGTTGGCTGCGTCTTCCATGTCGATCGGCAGGCCCTGCGCATCGTAGAGAATCATGGCGCAGTTGTCGTAAAGAAAAGAAAAGGTTTCATCACAATTACGGGAGAGTTCCTTTTCTTCGTCGTCCTCGCCCTCGAACTTGATTTCATCCTGTCCCGAATCTTCACAGGCGATGTAAAGCAGCATGACCATCAGAGATATGGCCATCAAGAGGATCATCATGCGCTTATTGCCTGAAACCATTGTGATATTCACAACCTGTTTTTACTCACTTGAACCATCAATTAGCACCGGCGCGAGGTACTGTCAAACCTTTGTATGCCGCCAGCGACCGCGCGAGAACCAGAAGGACATCAACATCCCTTTGAAGAGCGAGCTGCCGCTGATCGCCCACCAGACGCCTTCGACGCCTAGAGACGTACTGAAAGCCAGCGCCACGGCGACCGGATACCGCAACAAGGTCAGCGGCACCTGGATGAGCATCGGCGGCAGCGTGTTGCCCGCGCCGGAGAACCCGCCTTCCATGACGATCTCGATGCCCATAAACGGTTGACTCCAGGCAAGAATCATCAAGTAGGAAGCGCCCGCGATAATCACGCTCTGGTCGGTGGAGAACACGCCAGCCAGATCGTCGGCGAACAAGCGGAAAGCCAGACCGACGAGCGTGGTGTAGGCGAAAACGATGCCGCCGACCAGCCAAGCAGCACGCATGGCCCGATGCGGCTTGTTTGCGCCGAGGTTCTGCCCCACGAGAGTCGACGCGGCGATGGAAAAGCCGGTGGCGGTGAAAAAGGAGAGTCCTTCGAAAATATGACCGATGCGCAGCGCGGCGATATTGGGTGTGCCGAACTCGGCCGTTACTCGCGTCAGCGCCATGTAGATGCCGGAAAACAAAATGCCGGTCAGCGCCTTGGGCAGGCCGATGCGGATGACTTCAAAATATTCGGACCGGGTGATGCCGAGTTTGTCGAGGATGCGCAATCGAATGGGGCCAGGCGGACGGTGCAGCTTGCGCAGGGCCAGGAAGGTCCAAACGATGTTGGCGATGACGGTGGCCCAGGCGGCGCCGGTGATGCCGAAGGCGGGAAAGGGGCCGAGGCCGAAAATGAACAGCGGATCGAGCACGGCGTTCAGCGAGAGGGTGATGAGCTTGAGAAGCAACGGGGTGCGCGTATTGCCGGACGCGTTGAAAATGCCGATGAGCACGAAGTTCAGAAAAATGACCGGCAGACCGATCACCAGCGGCTTAATGTAGGCCAAGCCCTCGGCGGTGACCTGCGGCGACGTTTGCATGAAGTGGAAAAAGGTGGGCAAAAGAAAGAAAAATGGAACGGCCAGGCACAGCGAGGTGCCCAGGGTGTACCAGATGCCGCGGGCGGCGGTGCAGTTGGCTTCCTGCGGATTTCGTTCGCCCAGTCGGCGCGACACTTTGGCGGCCACACCGATGCTGACCAGGTTGGCCATCCCGAAAAGCATCCAGAGAATGAAGCTGCCGGTGCTGATGCCCGCCAGCGATTCCGCGCCCAAATAGCCGACGAAATAGGTATCGACAAAGTTGTAGGCTCCCTGCAACAGGAAGCTCAACACCGCCGGCAGCGATAAACGAAAAATGGCGGGCAACAGCGGTCCGTCGGTCAGGGAGTGGTTGCGCTTCATCTTGATCCGAATGAAAAAAGGCGGCCGCTTTTACACGACCGCCTCGGGTTTCGCACGAAAAATCATTGCTCCTTGGTGATGAACTTGTGGTACGCGCTCATCCAGTAAGCGACCAGGTAATCGATGCCCGGATTGACGATGTTCGGGCTGTCCGAGCCGCACGGACCGACGTGGAACGGGCTGCGTTGCCAGAGAAAATCGGTCGAACACTGCTCAAGCACGGGGAACGCCTCGGCCGCCTGCGGATCGACGTCGCCCATGATCTCAACCAAGAAGGGGAACTGTTCCATCAGATCGTCCAGCCAGACCGAAATCGGGTCGAGGTTCGCCGTCTGCGGATCGACGTAGTAACGATCATTCGGCGCGTCGCGGAACTCGCCGATATCCTGTTCGAGCTGTTCCTGGAACGGATCGTCGTCGGTGGGCGCGTAAATGCCCTGGCTCATGTGGATGGCCGTGAAAAAGGCGTTGTGCGACAGCCGCGTAAAGTTGTGGACCTGTTGGTCGAAAAGGTTGAGCAGGAAGTTGTAATCGTCTTCGCCCAGGTAAACCTTGCCCAGGCGCAGCATGGTGTAGGCGTTTTCATGGCCGAGGTTGTTGCCGTAATACTGCGCGTACTTGTTCATGAAGTTGATCGAGGCGATCTGCAGCGCCACGCGTTTTTTATCGGCAATCCATTCCTGCACGATTTCCTTGAAGCGTTGTTCACCGGTGACGTGGTAGGCGATCAGGCCCCAGGTCAACTGCTGCGTGCCCAGGACGTTGGGACCGGCGGTGGTGTGCACGCCGTCGACATCGGTGATCCACCAGTTGGTGGAGAGCAGTTCGTCGATCACCTCGGCGACGTCCTCGCGGATGATCTGCCGCATGTCTTCGTCGTCGACCAGGTCGTAAGCCGTGGCCAAGCCGAAGAACCAACCGGTGTACTGGTCGCGGCTGGTGTTGCCCGTCCAGAAGTCGCCGGCAAACGGACCGTCGTCGACCAAGTGGCAGTTTTCCTGCTCGGCGCAATTGCCGGGGGTGATCAACGGGCTTTGTTCGCCGTGATAACGGGCGATGAAGCCCGGCCGGCCGGTGATGTGCAGGTTGCCGCTCAGTCCGTTGACGGTGGCGATGGCGTTGGCCTTGGCTTGCGGATCGCCGGTGATGTAGTAGCGCATCGCCTGGCTGACCAGGTAGGTGCCCGACCAGATGCAGCTATCGCCGTAATCGAAGTAGCCGGCGACGGTCGTGCGCGTTTCGTCGGTGAACTGCGTGCCGACCGACAAACCGTAAAACGGCTGATGCCATTGGGTGAACCAGGCATCGTAGTCCTCGGCCTTCAAGCGCATGTCGCCGGCCGTGGGCGTTTCGTCGTAATCCTGCACTTCGACGTTCACTTGCGGCCATTCGGCCACGTAGATGTCGGCGGTGTCGTCGTCGCCGGTATCGTCGTCGCTCGTATCGTCGTCGTCGGTGTCGTCATCACCGGTATCGTCGTCGGCCGTGTCGTCATCGCCGGTATCGTCGTCGATGGTATCGTCGTCGATGGTGTCGTCATCGATGGTGTCATCGTCGTCGACCGCATCGTCATCCGCGGCATCGTCGTCGGCAGCGTCGTCGTCGGTCGTCGCATCGTCGTTGTCGTCATTGTCGTCGTCATCGTCGCCGCAACCGGCGAGGGGCAGCAACAACAGACCGAGGGCAAGCAACAGGAAAAGGCAGCGAACATGCATGGCGTTCCTCCTGGTTTTCAAGAAGCGCATCTTAACATAAAGAACGAGGCGTTGAAACGGTTTACCGCCACGGATGGCGAACGCTGGCCGACGGGGGATATTTAACCTTTGGCGATTGACCCCGGTCCAAATCATTGGCACCGTTAATTGTTGGCTCACAAAGGAGTTCACAGTGAAGGCACACCGTTTTTCTTGGCGATTGTCGCTGGTTTTGCTGCTGATTGCCGTGCTGCTGTCCGGCTGCGGCTATTTTGTCGCCCAGAAGCTGGACCTGCGTCCGGCCCAGTACGGTCTGCAAAAAACCAAAAGCTACATGGTGCCGATGCGCGACGGCGTGCGGCTGGACACCGACGTGTATCTGCCCAGAATCGACAACGCGGTGCCGGTGATCCTGGTGCGCACGCCCTACGGCAAGGGCGACGGGCGCAACGCCGTGGCGCGCATGTTCGCGCAGCGCGGTTACGGCGTGGTGTTGCAGGATACGCGCGGGCGCTACGGCAGCGAGGGCTCGTGGTACGCGTTCCACAACGAAGGGAACGACGGCGAGGACACTTTCGCGTGGCTGAAAAAACAACCCTGGTGCAACGGGCGCATCGGCCTGTGGGGTTTTAGCTACTACGGCTACACGCAGTGGCGCGTGGCCGACCGGGTGGGCGACGAGTTGACCGCCTGGGCGCCGGGGTACATCAGCAGCAAGATCTACGACGTCGCTTATCGCCAGGGCGTTTTCTATTACCTGCAAACGGCCAACTGGGCGCTGGGCACGGGCACGCGCACGGCCAACAACGGCATCACTTTCAAACCGGGCCGCGCCTTCGTGCCGCCGTTGATCAAAACCGACAACAACGCCGGACGCGATATCCGCTTCTACAACGACTGGGTCAATCATCCCGATTTCGATGCCTATTGGAAAAAGGCCAGCGCGGAGGATCGCTGGCAGAAGGTCAACGCGCCGGCGCTGGTGGTCAACGGCTGGTACGATATGTTCACCGGCTCGACGCTGGCGGATTGGGAGAAGCTCACGACTGTCGCCGGCCGACGCGCGCGTAACGAGTCGCGCCTGGTGATCGGCCCCTGGTCGCACGGCGGGCCGCACAAGCTGGCGGGCGTCGATTTCGGCAACGAAGCCGATTTTCTGGTTTTCTCGAAAATCTATTTCGATTGGTTCGACGCCTACCTGATCAAACGCACCACGCCCGACATCCCGCGCGTGCAGATCTTCACCATGGGCGTCAACCAGTGGCGCGAGTTCGACCAGTGGCCGCCGGCCGACGCGCACGAGCGCGCTTACTACCTGCATTCGAGCGGCCACGCCGAACGGATGGATGACGGCAGACTGGATCGCGACAAACCGAGCGGCGAGGACTACGACCGCTTCACACACGATCCGAAAGACCCGGTGCCGTCGATCGGCGGTGGAATGTTTCCCTTCGGCGCAGGGCCGGCCGATGCGTCGGCAAACGGCAAACGCGACGACGTGCTGGTCTATACCGGGGAGACCTTGAACAACGATCTGGAAGCGACCGGGCCGGTCAACGCGAAAATCTGGTTCAGCGCCGACACGCCCGACTGCGATATCGCCGTAACGCTGCTGGACGTGCATCCCAACGGCGAGGCGCGGGTGATCGCCGACGGCATCGCCCGGGCGAGCGCACGGCTGATCGACCGCGACAGTTGGTTGACGCCCGATTATCCGGTCGAAATGAACATCGACATGTGGGCGACCAGTCACGTCTTCCGCAAGGGGCACAAGCTGCGCATCCATATTGCGGCGTCGAACTATCCGCGCTACGCGCCCAATCCGTGCACGCGGGCGAATCGGGCCGAAACGACGAACTATGTGAAGGCGCACCTCAAGGTGTACCACGACAAGTCGCATCCGAGCCGCGTGTTGCTGAGCGTGCGATAAAGTTCGGGCGTCCGCTTTTCTCCCGTCGGCGAACCTGTTAGGATAGCCGCCGTCGAATTTATCTAAACGTAGAATATGGATATCGTATGTGGCGGACCGCGATTAAATACGGACTGATGGCGGCGGCGTTGCTTGTGTTGCCTCTGCTGTGCGTTTGGCTGTTGCGGCCCCTTCACGGCTTGCGGGGCGTCTATTACGTGCCGCAGGGGGCGCAGCAGGAGTTTTGCGCCAAAACGATCGCGCCGGACTTGTTTTTTCCGCATCCCAATCATTTCGCCACTCCCTGCATGTACGCTTGGGATACGTCGCGGCACGGCAGCAACGACAAGTTGAGCGAACTGATCGCCAATTGGCAAGGCTATCTGCGCGTGCCGTATAACGGTGTATATTATTTTTCGTCGGAAAATGCGGGCACGCTGTCCTTCGAACTCGCCGGGCGAACCCTGAAAGTCGGCCGCCTGCGCCGGATGCCGCGGGTGGAGCTGAACGCCGGCTTGTACCGCGTCAACTTTCAGTATCGCGGCGAAAAAGGCCCGTTGTTGAAGTGGGGACCGTCCGCCGACGAGCAGCGCATACTAAACTGGCATTATTTTTATCGAAAGAAACCGCTGCCGGCGGCGACGTTGCTGGCGATCGGCGCGTTTGTCCTGGTGCTGGCGGCGCAGCTGATCGCGCTGCGACGATGGGCGCCGGCAACGTTCGCCGAGTTGTTCGCCTGGCTGGATCGGCGGCGCATCGGCTTGACGCTGTTGTTGCTGTTGACGGTGGTGTTCGTCACGCGTCTGTACCAGGTGGATAAACTGCCGTTCGCCGGGCGCTGCGGCGACGAGTATTACGCGGCGATCAACGGTCTGCATCTGGTTTACACGGGCGTGCCGTCAGCTTGGTCGGCGCTCCAGGCCTACACGCCGGAACAGCGAGACCGGCAACCGATTTTCGGTCGCCAATTTTCGATGGTTACGCCGTTTCTCGATCATCCACCGGGATTGTCGCTGTTATCCGGCGCTTGGCTGCGGTTGACGGGCGTGCGCCTTGAAGAACGTTATGAGCATCTATTCGAAAATAGGACGCGCCTTTTGTCGGTGGGCATGGCCGTGATCAACGCGCTGCTTTTGTTCTTCTTCGCCGCGCGTGTGTTCGGCCGGCGCGACCTGGCCTTGTTGGCGGTGTCGGTGTTTGCGCTGTATCCGCCGGCGATGATCGGCAGTCGATTGACGAAAGAGGAAAATTTCATTGTTGCGCTGTTGCTGTTGTCGTTGATCGGCGCGGTCGATTATGCGACGGGCGGCAAACGTCGCCATCTGGCTTTGGCGGCGCTGGCTTCCGGGGCGGCCATTCTGTTCAAAGTTACCGGACTGGCGGCGGTCGGGGCCACGGCGGCCACTTTGGCGACGATGCGCCGGTGGCGCGGCGCAGTCTGGGTCGGCGTCGCGGGGGCGGCGTTTCTGGGTCTCTATGTCGCCTACGGCGCCTATTATGACTGGGAAACGTTCCTGCGCGTGCTCGACGCCCAAACGCATCGGCGAATGCTCAATTACAGCGGCACGCTGAGCACCCAGGGCCTGTGGTCGTTGATGGCGATGATGGTGCCGGTGAACATCAATTACTCGTATTACTCGCTGACCTACATTTGGTTTTTTATCGGCCTGTTCATGCTGTGGCGGCAGAACCAAAACGCGGACGAACCATTGCGCTTTCGCGTGGAGCCGCTGGTCTGGCCGCCGCTGATCTACTTGGTGTTTATGGGCACGACGATCAGTTCCGACGCCTCGTATGGTTGGTATCGGCAGCCGTTGCTGCCGTTTTTAGCGATCGCCGGCGCCTGGATGATTTATCGTCTGCTGACGCGCGGCGAGACGGCGTTGGCGGCGATGTTCTTTTTGTTGCCGCTGACTGATGCGCTGTACTGGGGTGTTTTGGCGCCGGTGGAGGAAAATCGCCTGGCGTTTCGCGCGGCGCTGCTTGTGCCGCTCGGCTTGCTGATCTTGGCGCAGGGCTTGCATCCGGCACGTCGGGTGCGGGCGACAAAGTTACTGGCGTGGCCGGCGGTGCTATTGACGGCCGTGCTGATGATCGCCAGCCTGATCCACTACGGTTCTATATATTACCTGCGCTTCTAACGAATTATTTGCATGCTAACGACCGCCGCCGGCGCAGGCGCAGGCGCAACCGGCGCAGGCGCAGGCACAGGCGCAACCGCCGCCGCTACGTGAGCCGCCCGAACTGCCGGTGCTGACCGGCGGGGGATTGGTCGCCGAGGTGATCGAGTTGGTGAAGGCTGACACCGAGTCGACAACGGTGTTCGAGAAGTTGCTCACCGCGTTGGTGAAGGTGTTGGCGAAATCCGCGCCGGGCAACGACACGTTGCCGGACGAGCCGGCGGCGACCGTCGAGCCGTGCCAATGCGTACCGTACCAGCGCGGCATGACGATGATGTCGCGGTCGCGGAAGGTTTTGGCGGTTTTGTCGCCGAACTCGTCGTCGATCATCAGCCATTCGGCGCGCTCGGCGAAGGCGACGCCCAGGTCGGGCGTGGCCGCGTCCCGCACCGCTTGCCACGCGGTGTTCATCACGTTTTTGTAATAGGCGCGCGTCTCCTGGCGCGAGAAGCCTTGCAGCTTTTTATCCACCCGCTTGATCAACGCGATGAACATCTTGCGCAGTTCGGGTTCGCGCACGGTCCCATCGCGCTTGATCGCCTCGATGAACTGCAGCTCGTAGGCAAGCAGATCCTTGGGCGTCGGCTCGACCTTCTTCAATTTAAGCGGTTTGGGCGAAACGATCTTCACGGCCTCCTTTTTCACCAGGCCGAACAGGATCATCGTCAACACGCGGTTGGGCTCGAGTTCGAGCGCCACCGCTGCTTCGGGGGCGGTCAGGCCGCGCTTGGCGCCGGCGCCTTCGATGCCCAGCGTCGGCGGCAGGTAGCGTTTCATGCGTCGGCGATAAACGACAAAGCGGAGGTAGAAAAACAGGGCGAGCATGCCGATCGGGACCGCGATCGGCAAGGCGGCCATGAACAGCCCTCCGCAGGCGACGAGACAGAAGAGGATATACGAGGGTTTGGCGATCGCGCCTTCGGCCATGTATTTCGCCGGGAAACCGATGCCGTGCTTGATCATCGCGCTGGGGGACGCGCCCTGGTGCACCCAGGTGAAGACGTAGTGATCGCCGACGCGCTTCATCATCGTGGGTTCTTCGCGATGCCAGCGCGTTTCCTCGTTGGTGACGTCCGGGGGGAAGTGATAGCGCATGGTCAGGTTCATCGCGCCGCGTACGAAGTCGCTGCCGAAAAACGTGTTGCCGAATTCCAGGCTGGCGTATTGGTCGTCCTGGTCGTCGTAGTAGACCATCTTGGGTATGGTGAAGGCGACGCGCAACACGCCGCTGCGGCCCATCGGCAATTCATGGCCGGTCAGCGGAATTTCCACGCCCGGTTTGACGTATTGGCTGTCGCGGATCGTCGGCAGCGTCGCGTTGTTGAAGGAAGCGGAGAAGGTCGACAGATCGTACTTGCCGTGCGGCAGGCCGATGTCGACGATATCCAGCGCGTCGCTGCTGAGATTTTTAAAGGTGATCGCGTACTCGATGCGCGTATTGCCGTCGGTTTGCGGCCGCACGTCGATGATCATCGAGGGCACTTCGAACAGGTAGGTCGTAGCCGTCGCCGCCAGCGGCAGCGCGCACACGATCAGTAAAACGAGCATGGCAATCAGCCGCGACCGTTGGTTTACCATTTGGGCTGCTCCGTGATTTGATAGCTGGTGTCGCAATAAGGGCAGGTGACCAGCACCGAGCCGTCGGGCGCGACCCTGATCGCCTGGCCCGGCAGCGGCGCGCCGCAGGATTGGCACTTGAGCTTTTCCAGTTCGGTATCGCCGGCCAGGTCGATCTTCTGCACGACGGTATGCTCGACCTTTACTGCCGGCAAAAACTTGAGCGTGAGCACGAGCAAGCCGACGCCCAGGGCGGTCAGCACCAGACCGACAAGCGCGTCGCTGCCTTTGTTGGTGTTGTACTGGCTGCCGAGCGAAAGCAGAAAGATCAGGCCCAGGAAAAGAAAGATGGCGGCAAAGCCGAAGCCCAACAGGCGTCCTGGTCGCATCGCGTCCTCCGGGAGTGATTCTTCATTATATACCGCGCACGTTGCCGATGGACAACCGCGTCCGACATCGTTAATGTGCTCGTACGCCGACAGCAATCTTCATCAGGCAAGAGGGAACGCGATGATCAATTTCGCCGAAGCCAAGTGGATCGACCACCCGAGCAATCCGTTGATCGAACCGCCGCGCCCGCAATGGATGATCGCCGATCCGACGATGCTGCCGCCGGACAAAACACCCGATGGCAAATGGCGTATGATCGCCAACAGCGTGGGTTTTTTGAATCATTATCAATCGGCCGACGGCGTCGCCTGGGAGCGGGTCGGCGGCCGCGTATGCCGCGGCATTCGGCCGTTCCTGTTTTGGGAGGACGGCGTCTATTTCCTGTTTTACGAATTGCATGTGCGCCCGTGGCTGTCGGGTATCGCCGTGCGCACCTCCGCGGATTTGCACGCCTGGAGCGATGCGCGCATGCTCATCCAAGGCGCGTGGCCGGTCGACGGCGGCGGATTCAAATTCCTGGGCAATCCGTGTCTGGTGAAGGCGGGCGACGAATACCGTCTGTATTACAGCAACGGCTGGATCTGGCTGTGGGATTGTCTGTACTTCGAGCCCAAGCATATCGGCGTGGCGACGGCGAAATCGATCCTGGGTCCTTACACGCGCCACGGCGAACCGCTGTTGAGCCAGATCGGAAGAGCGTCGTGTAGGGAAAGAGTGTACCATCCAGTGTAG
>ERZ795059.3285-NODE-3285-length-15793-cov-7.906214_pt1 | contig 15793 bp, 14 predicted proteins | sample MGYA00375143_ERZ795059 | MGnify/ENA primary metagenome ERZ795059 (study PRJEB30188, sample SAMN05720168) | activated sludge metagenome | isolation source: Anaerobic digester | place: USA | collected 2015-01-07 ... | reverse complement strand
TACTGATAAGCAATCCAAGAAGGACATGCTAATGAAGCAAGTAAACCAGGTTGACAATGAAATCAACATACTACAAAAGAACCTACTTGCCATTGAGATGAAGGCAACTGGGCAAGCACAAAAACAACCAAAGGCTGAGAAGACACAACAACCCGCTCAACAGGCCCAGCAACCAGCAACCAACACAGCTGAGAACCAACAACAAACAAGTGAATCATTTGCACCACAATTCTCTTTTAGGGACCTTGTCAAACAGGAACTTGCCAATATGGATGAGGATGGTAACCGTCTTATCAATGAGTATGCTGATGTGGTAGAGGCCCTTGAGAAAAAGGGTACTAGCCCTGAGGAAACAGCCCTAGTTATACTACAGTTAGAGTATGATTGGTATGACTCAGAAGAGGAGCACCAATTGGCAAAGCAGGCATGGACTGAGAGCTACATAGGCGGAGATACTGCTGGAAAAGTAGCAGCCAACGCTAGAACTCCCATTAGAAGGGTTGATGAGTCTGTGTATGATGACATAAACGGATTATTGGACAAAGAGTTGAGAAAACTATCTGACATAAAGGGTTACATAGAGTCTATTAACAATACTACTGAAGATGACAATGAACCATACAGCCCAGTTCCTGAGAATATTTACAATGTCCAGACTGATGATCAGACTGATGGAGTTCCATCAGCAATGGATGTATTTGCTAAGACTGAAGAAGAAGAGGTCATTGATGAAACCCTAAAGGTTGAGGATAAACCACCTTATGTTCCACCTCTTGTCGAGAAAGAGGACATTGAGACTGAGTTGTCAATGCTTGACCATGAAGAAGAAGATGAACCTATCGACAACTATGTTTTTCATATAAGGGTGAATGGCGGTCTTGACGATGAGATCATAGCTAAAGTGTACAAAGAGGACGAGGATGATACATGGGTTGTTAGGGTTGTTAAAGGCGATGAAGAACCGTTACAGAGTATGCAGTTTGATGAAAGGCTTAATAAACTTGACATCATAGGGTACATTGCCGATATCTACAAAGATGTAGAGATCATTGACCATAAAGAGTATGAGTACCTACTTGACGATAAGGAAAAAGTTGACAGTGAGTACTATGATGATGTTGACACAACAAACGAAGAGTTTACTCCACGTTTAATTAAGACAGACCCTGATTTTGTCACTATAGGGCTTGACTGGGCTGAAGACTGGGCAGAGAATGCACAAACTGATGAAGACCTACCAGTTGAATTGGCTGAGTACCTTGACAGCCATGGGATACTGTTCATTGAGAACTTAGGAAATATGGGTTCTGGCTGGCCATACCTAATATTCAAAGGCCCTCGTGAAGTTATGCTAAAATTCCTTCAGGAATGGTATGATGATGGACAAACTCCAGAGGAAATGCTGGATACTTATAAAATTTCATAATAACCTATGACAACTAAGAATAACAGTAAGGAATTATGGGGTACATTCATGACAAAATTTAGGGATGTTGTGTTCATCATCATGTTCATTGCTACATCCATAGGATGGATTGTTACCTCTACAACAAATAAAACCAAAATGAAAGTACTACTAGAAGAGAACACCAAGGCCATCAATGAGATGAAAGGCGAGATAAAGAAAATCAATGAGTACATTGTGGAACAATCCGAACTAAATGGTCAGATGATTCAATACATGAAGCAGAAATGAAAAAACTACTACTAACGGCCATGTTACTATTTATTGTATCATGCCAAACAGCTCCTTTACAGGAAGAAATGTTAAGTGTACAAGATACATTGTACATTGAAGATAGTACTCAAACCGATACAGTTCAAACTGTGTACATGGATGAAGAAGACATTGTTGAGAATAAGATGTCTGATACTGTTATCTATATGGACACCATGAGTGTTTCCGTTGAGATAAAACGCAATATACAAATCATAAAGAAACAACAGAAGGAATTGGATTCGTTACTGAGCGAGGCTAAGAAATGATGTTACTGCAATTAGCATAATTTATTAGTTTCAAAAACGAATATATACTAAAAAATAAAAGATTAATGTTATGAAAAAATCTTACGTTCCAGTTACACTTGATGTGTTTCTGAATGAGAGTAAAACTATAACACTCAAAAGAGGGTATGGCGAAAAACAACCTGTTGTTGTGGGAGCAAATGCCCCTTTAAGGAACCAAGTTTTATCGTTTGTTTCAGAGGGCAAACGTGTTTCTAAGGGAGACCTTAAGAGGTTTATCGCTGGTATCAATGAGGGTTCTAAGAATCCTATGGCATCTGCTAATATGTGGATCCAACGAAACATGCAGTTCTTCATTGCAGAGAACAAGAATGGTGTAACATACTATAAGCTTTCACCTATTGGTAGAAGGTTGGCAAGCAAGTTCAACACAGCTTTGTCAGAGTCGGTTAAGAATATTCGCAGAATCCTAAATGAAAATTCACCAGAGGATGTTGAGTTAAGGAGAATGAGAGAAATGGATGATGAGTTTGAAAGGGATTTCAGTAGAAAGCCAAGAATGCCAAGAATGCCACGTCCTAAGTTCCGTCCAGAATTAGCTGACGATGATATGGATATGGATGACTTTGACGCTGAACCAGCGGGTTCAAACATAAGGTCTAAGTATGACTTTATTGATCGTACAAGAGGAGTACAACGTCCAGGTTTATACGACAGCGATGATAATAACCAAATGTTGGGTATTAGAGAAGGTGACGATGCTTGTTGTGATGATGACGATGATGAGAAAATTGATGAATCAACAAAAAGACGAATCAGGGGCATCATTGAGAATATTAAAGCAAAGAGTAAACTAAAGCTCAATGAGGCTGATGAAGCTGATGAGGATGACGAAAAACCTGAAGGCGATGACGATGCAGATGAAAAGAAATTCGATGATTCTGACGAACTAACCTTTGACGATTTAGACTTAGGTGATGATGACGAAGACTCTGATGAAGAGAAACCTGAGGGTGATGAAGGTGGCGAAGGTGAAGGTGATAACGACGATGAGGACAAGGTAGAAATTACTGAGTTTATCATAACTGTTGACAATGTTGAAGAGGCCATTGAAGAACTATCTGCACTAGATGTTACAGCTGAAGAGGTTAAAGACGAAGAGGGCGAACCAATTGAAAACCAAATCAAAGTTTCTGCTGATGACTGGGATTCATTAAAAGGCTGGTTGGAAGAAAAAGGTGTTGATATTGAGGAGATGTTCGGTGGTGAAATTGAAGTAGAAGATGAAGCAGGCCTTGGAGATGATACTCTTGGCGATGATCTTAACGGAGATGACAACCTAGGCGATGACGATCTTGGCGGCGAAGATAACTTAGGGGATGACGACATGAACTCAGAAGATTTTGACTTAGGCAACATTGACTTTGACGCTGAAAATGACCTAGGAGGCCTGGGTGATGAAAGCGACATTGAGGAGAGTTCTGAGACCAACCAGACCAAACTCAGTGCTGGTGATAAAGAAGTTACTATAACTATAAAATAAGAATATCGAAAATTAAAGAGTAAATGGCTGTTATTTTAGCAGCCATTTTTTTATGTCAATAGTTTTTTGTACTTTTACAAAAAAGTGCATGAGAGCTAAGTACACTAATGGCAGTACCGCATACTGTTTTGACTTTGATAACACTGTTGCTATAGATACTGCAGTAACCCATCTCTATAGGAATGGCGTTTATGTAAGGCCTATAACAGCAGAAGAGTTCAATACATATGTTAAACAACCAGGGGACTACCTTGATTTTAGTGAATTTGACCAACCAAAGGATATCAACGCGCAGAAGGGCCCTGCATGGAATGCAATGAAGACCCTAGTGGATAGTAATAAGCCAGTCTTCATTGTAACTGCTAGAAGGGATACAATACAGTCAAGCATACATAAGTTCCTACTCAAAAATGGAATTAGTATCAATATTGATAGGATATACTGTGTTGGTGATCATGTAGGCACCATACCTGTTGCAAAGTGGAGGGTGATAGAGAACTCTATTGTACCATTGTACAATGACATTGTCATGTATGATGATAACTATGAAACAATTAAGTTCCTTAGTAAAAAGGGAGTAAAGGCTATTCACGTGCAATAGGAATATATAACTAAAACACCTAGTGATGAATGAAGATTTTGGCGCGCCAATGACTGGAAATGGTGCTGTACCTGGAATGGGTTCGGCTGTTCCCCCATCTGCTAGTAGTATTGGTAGCGGTGATGTGTGGTCAAATACCATAAAAGTCAAAAGAAGACGAACTAAGAAGAAAACAAAAAAGACCAATGAAGAATTCTACCCATCACTGAGTTTAGATGAAGAGAGCATAAACCCTTATGATAAACTAGGTGTTAGTATGGCAAAAAAAATGAAAGTTCCTGTTTATTTTAAAAAAGGAAAAAAGGGAACAGTCAAGCAAAAGAGGGTATCAGAGAGTCTTTTTATTCCAATTGATGAGGTCAAGCTTGATATGCTACTTATGGACTTATTGCATGGCGTAGCGAATATTATGGTGATTAAGGATGGAGTACAGTATGAAGAGGCCCTATCATTTGTCAAAAAGTTTAAGTATGACATAGCCAAAATGGCTTCAATTGATAAGTTACTGACTAATCCTAATACAGTATACAATGTCATCCAGGCCGCATATAATGGCACAGAAATGTTTTCTCTGTACCTATCTGCAAAACTAGGGGTATTTACATTTGTTGAGATAGCAATGGATAATGGTTTTATTGACCCATCAACTACATATGGTACGGGGATCATTAGGTACTGTTTGAGATGGGGAAATATAGAGCTCGCTAAAAGGTTAATTGAGGATGATAGGTTCAAACAAGTTGGTGTTAATACCCTTGATGTAGTTCCTGCTAGTTTTCATAATATGGATAGTCTAAAATTTGTACTTTCACACCCTAAAATTAAAAAACCTGCTAGCCGATTAAACGCATATATTCGAAATGACATGGCATTTGGCGGAAATCATGTGCTTACACATGATATGCTGGACTACTTACAGGACTACATTAGTAAAAATTCATAAAACTTACATACACTATCATCATATAAACATTAAAAACATATGAGTGGTAAGATTAAATTCGCAAAAATTCGTGATGTAAAAGACCCCAATAGGGCATACCAACATGACGCCGGTATTGATTTCTTTGTTCCAAAATTTACAACCTCATTCTTAAAGGACTTAAAGGAGAAGAATCAACAGTTATTCAGTAATAACAATAAAGCTGTATGCATTACTGGCTCAATAACTTATTCACCGTCAAGCGCTGGAATGTCAATTGAACCTGTCACTGACAGTTTTATAAAATTTGATGATGAAAAAGGCAAGCCGTTCTTTTTCATTCCTCCTCATAAACGAGTATTGATTCCTTCAGGTCTTCACTGCAGAATGGAAGAGCCAGGTAGGGCGTTAATAGCTGCTAACAAATCAGGCCGTTCTACAGAAGATGGTATTATTTTTAGCGCGCAGGTTGTTGACTTTACATACAAAGGCGAAATCCATATTGGCATTATCAACACATCTGACGAGTACATTCGTATCTATGAGGATATGAAGGTCATGCAGTTCATTGAGACCCCAATTTTCACAAGTCAAGTTTGCATAGAGCCTTTTAGTGAAACATTCTATAAAGGTGTTCCTGATGATAGGGGTGCTAATGGATTTGATTCAACTGCCAACAAACTAAACTCTTAATGAAAGTCTATGTAGCGTCTCCATACTCAAATGGGAGACAAGCCTCTAACGTAAAGAGGCAGCTTGATGCCATGCATATACTCATGGACAATGGCTTTACTCCATTCATACCATTACTGAACCACTTTGCTGAGGTGCACAATCATCGTCCAGAATCAGAGTGGTTTAGTTGGGACCTTGAATGGTTAAAAATGTGTGATGCGCTTATTAGGATAGTTCCTATTGATGATAATGGTGTTACTATACCATCTCCTGGGGCTGATGAAGAAGAGGCCTTGGCCATTTCATTGGGAATTCCAGCTTACCGAGTCAAGGATTTACAAGAGCTCAGTGATTGGTGTGGCGTAAATTGCATACAAAGTAAGGGGGTTTAACTCCCTTATTTTTTTGTTTTATGAAAACTTTTTAATCCTGCTCGTTTAAAATATAAAAAAATTGATATGATTGTAAACATAGAACAGAGACCATCCAAACTTATAACTTCATATGTCAATAAGAGTGGAAATATAGCTTTCATGCAGCTCAATGTCCCTGTAAACCATATGTATGAGTACTCTTATGCACGGTATGAGTCGCAAGGGTTGCCAGGCGTTCGTTCTTGGGATAACAGGCCAGTTAAGAAATTTGCTACTGAATTCTTGTCAAAGGCTAGGATTCAAGAGTTCTTCATGGATGCTGGTGATGACCTTATATCTTCACTATTTGAGGCAAACATGCCAAACCTATACTCCTGTGATATTGAGGTTGATGTTACTGATGATGGGTTTAGTGAACCAGATAATGCAAACAATAGGATAAATGCCATTGCTTGGACTAGGTTCCCTGATACTTATGTTTTTGGACTAAAACCTTTATCTGGTGATGAGTGTGCCAATATTGAACGCAATATAAATGAACACATTGCGAAACTTGGAAAAAAGTACAACTTTGTGTACAAGTACTACGATAATGAGGCTACCATGCTCCATGCATTTTTATGGGAGTATGCTAGACATGCACCATTAATAACTGGATGGAACTTTTGGAACTATGACTGGAGGTACATCTACAATAGGTGTAGGCGTTTAGGACTAGATATATCTTGGATGTCCCCTACAAGTCAATGGTACAAGCATCGAATAAAGGACAGGGGTAAAACTGTTGAAATTTTTCTTCCTCAACACAAACTTATAGTTGACTACCTTGAGATTTACAAGAAATGGGATAGGACAATAGACCCTAAGGAGAATAATACCCTTGACTTTGTTGCAGAAGCTGCATTGGGTATTAAAAAAGTTAAGTACTCTGGAACATTTAGGGATCTTTACGAAAAGGACTACCAACGTCATATTTTCTACAATGCTGTTGACTCTATCCTAGTTGAGCAGATCCACAATAAGCTAAAAACTATGGGGACGTTCCTTGGATTAGGCAATATTACTAGGGTTGAGGCTATGAATGCATTTTCTCCTATTGCAATGCTAGAAGCTACTCTTGCTAGGTATGCGTACAAGCGTAACCAGGTTTTCCCTAAAGATAAGCATAATAACCAGCGTGAAACATATGAGGGTGCATTTGTGTTTGACCCGATACCCGGTATGTACGAATGGGTTGCTTCTTTTGACTACGCTTCTCTGTACCCTACTATAATGAGACAGTTCAAGATCTCTATTGAAAATTTCTTAATGAAGGATAAGAGCTACACACCGACTGAGAACCAAATCAAGTGTGTCAGCGGGGCTGTATTTGATAAGACTATTGAACCTTTGTTGTCTGAGTTGTTGACAAACTACTATGCACAGCGTAAGGATGCTAAAAAAGTTTCACAGTTGGCCGAAAAAGAAGCAGCTGAGCTTATAAAAATACGGGATGCTAGAGTTCAACAATCAGCAATTCAGTGATGACTTAGCAGTTAATGTTCTGTTAAAAGTAAGAATTTACAGGCCATAAAACGGCTGCGTCCGTATATATAAATCACATGTAACCAATAATAATATTAATATGGATAGACCATTGTATAATGAATCACAACTCAATAGCGCCAGTTTAGAGTACTTTAATGGCGATGAGTTGGCATCAAAGGTTTGGGTTAAAAAGTATGCTCTTCGCTCATCACAAGAAGGCCTTTATGAAGAGGTAACTCCTGATGACACCATAAAGAGACTATCAGCTGAGATACACCGAACCGAACTAAAGTACCCTAACCCAATGTCGTATGACGACATCTATAAAACATTAAAGGACTTTAAGCACTTCATATTTGGTGGTTCAATTATGTTCAGTCTTGGCAATAATAAGGCTGTATCTTCTTTGGGCAACTGTTTCTTTATAGATAATGGGGCCGATTCGTATGGCGGTATTTTTAACACTGACGAATCACTTGTACAGTTGATGAAAAGAAGGGGTGGGGTGGGAATAACTCTAGAGCACCTTCGTCCGTCAACTGCATATGTTAATAACTCAGCCCATTCATCTACTGGCGCGGTATCATTCATGGATAGGTTCTCCCACTCAACTAGAGAAGTTGCCCAGGATGGAAGACGTGGAGCACTAATGATAACCATGCACATTAATCATCCAGATGTAGAGGATTTTATCATGGCAAAAGATGACCTAACAAAGATCACTGGTGCCAATATCTCTGTAAAGGTGACTGATGAGTTCATGCGATGTGTTGAGAATGACAATGACTACATTCTAAGATGGCCTACTGACTCTAACCCTATTATCAGTAATGATTACCAATATAATAAGCTATATAAGCTTAATGATGGCACATATGTAAAACGAATTAAAGCGAAAGATCTTTGGAATGTTATCATTAAACAGGCCCATAAAAATGCAGAGCCAGGGGTAATTTTTTGGGATCGAGTTATCCAAGAATCACCAGCTGATATGTATGCTTCTGTTGGGTTTAGGACAAAGGGCACAAATCCCTGTATAGTCGGAAACACCCTTATAGCAGTTGCTGATGGCAGAAATGCTATAAGTATTAAACAGCTAGTGGAAGAAGGTAAATGTGTTCCTGTATACTCTACTAATTTGGAAACAGGCAAAACAGAAATTAAGTGGGCAAGAAACCCTAGGTTAACTAAAAAAAATGCAGAAGTATGGAAATTAATATTGGATGACGGTTCAGAATTAATTGCTACCCCTGATCATAAAATTTTAACATCTAAACTTGTATATAAAGAACTTAAAGATTTGATTTCAGGAGAATCAATTATACCGTTTTACTCGTTTGAATCAAATGGCTATCGACAAATATCTAGAGCTGGCGCCAAAATGATTGGAGGAAATTTTAGAAATAGGAGGCAATATCAGTTAATTTATAATTTCTATAACGGGGAAATAGACCATAAACTTTATTCAATACATCATAAAGATTTTAATAACAAAAATGACAATCCTGAAAATTTAGTTAAAATGTTAAGGGATGAACATACTAAATTTCACGCAGATAGAATGAAAGGAGATAAAAACCCTTATCATAGAATGAGTGCAGAATGGAAATATAATTTTGCTAAACATGTAGGAGAATCTAATGGAAGATATATTTCGCGTACTAATGAAGAGATAGTTAAAGCAGGAAAGGAATTATTTTTAAGAGATGGAAAAATTACAAGAAACGCATGGCGAAAGTATGCAAAGGAAAATGGGTATCCTCAAAAAATTGAAAATTCGTTTAGATTTAGTACATTTGATAATTTTAGGAATCAAATAGCAACTAATCATAAAGTTAAAAAAGTAGAATTTTATGGGTATGAAGACGTATACAATATAACTGTGGATGACAATAATAACTACCATGTTATAACTAGTTATGATGATACATCTTATGTTACATCTTCAGGTATTTGTATTAAAAATTGTGGTGAAGTTCCTCTGTCTCCATATGATTCATGTAGGTTAGGGTCAATAAACCTATTTGAACTAGTAGAAAACCCATTTACACCAGCTGCCAGACTAAACTGGCAAAGACTGACAGTTATCTCAAGAATTGCCCAAAGGTTTATGGATGACATAGTTGACCTTGAGGAAGAGAAGATACTCAATATTATATCTAAGATACAAAAGGACCCAGAGAGCCCTGAGTTGAAACAGACTGAAATTAACCTATGGAACAATGTTCTTAAAGTTCTAAGGAATGGTAGGAGAACAGGTGTAGGTGTTGTTGGGTTAGCTGATATGTTTGCTGCGTTAGGGCTTACATATGGTACACCCGAAGCAACTGAGTTGGCTGAACGAATCCAGAAGGAAATAGCCATAGCTTCATATAAGGAATCTGTTCAACTTGCAAAGGAAAGATCTCCTTTCCTTGTATGGGGTTTAGACAAAGAAGCAGGGAACCCATTCCTAGCTCGTGTACTCAATAATTTTAACGAAACCGAGTTTGCTGATTACTTAAACTACGGCAGAAGGAACATCTCTAACATCTCTATTGCTCCAACAGGTACTCTTGCTATGATGACCCAGACCGCTTCTGGAATAGAGCCTGTGTTCAAGATATTCTTTAGGAGAAGAAGAAAGGTAAACCCTAATGAAGAGGGAGTTAACATTACATTTGTTGACCAGAATGGTGACTCATGGGAAGAGTACAACGTAATGCACATTCCATTCATCACTTGGTTCTCTATAGTTGGATGTACATTGTATAATGGTAGTCAACCTATGGAGTTCAAAGAAGCTAAGGCATTTTTAACATCACTATCAGAAAAGGAGCTTGATATGATTGTAGAATTGTCTCCATGGTCAAAGTCAGAAACCCATAGTATAGACTACTATGAAAAGATAAACATGCAGGCTGCTATACAAAAATGGGTGGACCATTCTATATCAGTTACACATAACCTACATGAGAAGATAACATTAGATGAAGTCGATAATATCTACTTCCATGGTTGGAGATCTGGATGTAAAGGGTTGACCATCTATAGGGAAGGCTCTAGAAGTGGTGTTCTCATCACAGGAAAAGAAGTACACAACGACGAGTTCAAAGAGACCCATGCGCCAAAAAGACCAAAAGAGCTAAAGGCCGACTACTATGTTGTTACAGTTAAGGGGGTTAAGTACGCTGTTATTGTTGGGTTATGGAAGGATACCAATAAGCCATATGAGATATTTGCCTTTGAGAACCCACCTATGGATAAGAACACAAAAGGAAAAACCGTTAAGGTTAAAAAGGGACAGTACAAGTTCATAAATGGAGAGTTTGAAATTGACAACATACAGTTGGCTGCTAATAGGGTGGAAGAGAGAACACTGTCATTATCAGCCTCTATGCTACTTAGACATGGTGCACCAGTTGAACATGTTATAAATGTTATTAAGAAAATAGACGAGAATGTTGCGTCATTCTCCTCAGGTGTTAGAAGAGTGCTGTCAAAGTACATAGAAGAACGAGTTTCAGGAGAGACCTGTCCAAACTGCGGAGGAAAACTCATTATGCAGGACGGATGTATGAAATGTTCCTGTGGATTCTCCAAATGCGGATAATTTTTAAATAAAACTATAAAAGACCCCGACTAATTTCGGGGTCTTTAAATGTAAAATATATAGAATAAACCTTGAAATTTTTTTTTCAAAAAGTGAATAAATAAAAAAAAATAAATTATATTAGCATGAAGATTGTTAGAAGTAATTTGTACGGACTATTAAATGAGAATATGCAACAAGCGAGGTCTATACTAGCTAAGATGAAGATCCCTGAACAGGATCAGAGCTTTCAACGTCTAAAACAGATGTTGTTAGATGACAACCGAATAGGTTATGTCGGTAAATTTACACAATGGCTTTTCCAGGACCATGAGCCTTGGGAAAAAATCACAGAGGTGTATGACATGTTGAAGAACCATCCGACTGCGGTTCCGCCAATTCACACGTTTAAACGTCTTGAGGACCTATTTGACTTCCTTCAAGGATCTGGTATTGACGTGAAGGTGTCACAGGTTATAAATGCTATCCCATCAAGGGCAAGGCGTAATGTTACTGATGATTTGAAAAAACTCATTGAACTTAACATTAAGTACGCAGAACCCCTAAAGGACTTCTACTCTAAGAAAGGTGGAAAGTTCAAGGATGCAAAGAGCCTTTACAATGAGACGACTGCCCTTATTGACAACCTTTCTGGTGGTTTCAACTTAACTGCCATGAAGAATAAGATAAAAGATAAGGGTTGTAATGTTGAAGTTGTTCTCGAAAGACCTGACCTATTGGTCATAAGGCCTATTGACTACAACGCATCAAACGCGTTGGGTTCATCATCTTGGTGTATATCGTACTCCAAGAACTATTGGGATTCATATGCTGACGTATTCAGTAACCAGTACTTCATCTATGATTTCACTAAGCCATTATCTGATAAGAAGTCTATGATTGGTGTTACAGTAAACCCTGATGGGTCGTTCAAGGCTTCTCACTTTAAGGATGACTCTGTTGCACCAAGGGATTACATAGATGATTTACTAGATGAGTAGTCATGTTAGAGCATATTTTTAAACCGAAAACAAAGCAACAAGTACATGAGGCTCTTAAGCATGCTAGCTCACATGTAGTGGTGTTCACATTAATTAGAAATGGTTCAATAGAGGCAAAGTATGCTTTAGACTGTATGTTTTCGGCTTCTCAATATGCTCTACTTACACAACAAACATTACTAAAAGGAGACGTTGGGTTGGCGTTGCGTATAGTAAATAGGTGTAATGAGTTACAAATATTGAATGAGTATACACGCGCTGTTATAAGTACGTTATCATCAGCACCTGCACCTGCTACTAGTTTGATCATTGACTCATTATGCGTATACATACATCACCCATACTTTGACGCATCTTACGATAACAATGCATTGCTTGTTTGGGCATCAATGATTGGAAACACTGATTTAGTTAACGCTATTTTAGAAAAGGGTGTTGACCCATCTCACCCAAATAACATTGCATTCCACGCAGCTATAAACTATAATAACATGGATGTTGCAAAAATTCTTATAGAAGACAACAGAGTAAAAGAAAAACTAGACACACCTTTAAATAATTTAATTGACAATGAGTATACTAAAACCTAAGAGTATTGATGATGTGCTAGAGGCTGTTAGGCATCTTGAAGATCCTAACCAGGCAATTAAGGTGGCAGTTACGAAATTGTCAACAATTGACGGTGTTGAAAAAGTAATAATTGAAGCTCTTGAACAAGGGGCAGACCCCACAAAGGCCCCTATAGACAATGTTATCAACCCTTCCATTATAAAGGCGATTCTTGATAATGCAAAGGTAAAAATTCCTTGTACAACTTTGGTGTACAAGGGTATTAAAATGGGTTTAATTGATAGTATCATTAATATGATTAATGATGGCAGAATAGACCCATCCAATAGGAACTCAATCATACTTGTATGGGCGACTGGGTTCTCAGCTGATAGACTAGTAAAGGTTCTTCTTAAACACCCTAAGGTTAACCCTAGAAATAATATAGAATCTGTTGTAGAATCTATATGTGTATCAATAGCAAGGGGCAATACTAAAATATTGAAAATGTTCCTTAAGGATAACAGGATTGACCCAAGCGAACTAAACAATAGGGCAATTAGAATGGCCGCAAAGTTTGGGAATTTAGGGGCTGTTAAGTTACTCTTAAAGGATAGTAGGGTTGATCCTAGCGATAGGGATCCTTTTACTGGAAACTACAATGATGCCTTGAATAGCGCCTATGAAGAAGGACATACTGATATTGTCAAATTTCTTCTAGCCGATCCAAGAGTAAAGAGCCGTGTAACTGATATGAGTAAGTACACTAAAATTGTAAAGGAACAATGGTCTCTTGAATAAATACTAAAACAACACTAAAAAAAATATAACAGTATGAAGAAACTAGTTAGGGAGAGTATTACAAGCGATGCTCCAGCAAAACCAACAATAAAACCAGGAACCAAACCAACTCCACAGAAACCCCCTTCACCTATACGTAGGGATAGGCCTTCTGTTACACCTAAACCAAAGGCGAAGAGACGTATGGCAACAGCAGAGGATGTGGCCAAGAGGTTCTTATCGTTGATTAAAAAGTAAAATAATATTCCACATGAGTAAGAAAGTAGTCAAGAGCAGTCTTTTTGAGGCTGATTTGAACCTCCCTAAAGAGTACATCGACAGGGTTCGTTCACAAGCACAACAGCAGTATGGTGGATTTAGGGGGCCTTCTAGACAAGAAATGATGCAAATGGGCCAACTACTACGTCAGATATTCCAAATACAACGTGGACATGAGGAGGAACTAACACGTATAGGTATTGATGTCATCAATAAGTTCTATGGGCCTGTTATCCAGGATGTGGTCCTTGATGTTAAAATTGTAAACCCTGATGATCCAGAGAAGCTTGAAATGGCGCAGAGAATGCTCCAGACCAGACAACAAGAACAGCAACAACAGCAACAACAAGGTGCAAACATCCCAAGGGTGGAACTCCCAATGAGGGATATAGCAGATGATATAGATAAACGTAAGCTTATCAACAACATCATGCAGGGTGAAGCCCAAAACGTACATGATATGATGTATGATGTAAGGGATAGAGTAACAGAAGTAACTGGTAACCCAAGACTTTTAGACCTTTACATGGAGTTCTTGGCATTGAACAAGAAATTTGATTGGGACGAAACTCAAAACCTTGAGATGATGATGAGACAGGCTCCAGAAATGGCAAATGCCATGGAGACATCATGGGATGGTGGAGATGATGAAGGCGAAGGAGACGGAGATGGTGAAGGTGAAGCTACACCAACCATTCACGCAAGGGTTCTTGATCTTCCAATGCTTGTACATGAAACCGTTAAGGGGATCTACGAACTAATTGCTGCAGGAGCAATTGACCCTGACAGGGAAGTTGCACAAAAAATACTTGATGCAACAGACACGCTTACAGATGAACAAGAGGACATAAGGTTTGGTCCATTCATAGCAAAAGACATTCGTGACTATGTAAACCAGGTTGCTGATAAAGTTCCTGGGGCAAATAGTATTCCAAACTTAAGGGAATTTGTATTCGGTAAGTTAGTGGAAATGCCAGCCAAGGAGTTTGTAGAGATTGTAACAGCAATGCTCATGAAAGAAGAATGGCCTGCACGTACCATAAAGAACTTCATTTTCGATATTGTTGATGAGTTCAAGGACTATGCATATAGGCAATCTATGCCAAGTGCCGCACATGACGAGGATATCCCAGGTGTTGAGGACTTTGAAGATGAAGACGATGACCATGATGAGTTGATGAACTTACTGTCAACTCCAAAACCAAGTCAACCAAAACACGCCCCTCAACAGCCATCTAAGCCTTCTCCAGAGGACTTAAACAAAAAATTGGTTAGCATGAGTAAAGGAGAACTTAACATTATGCTAAATAAGGCCATTGATGATGAGGACTGGACGCTGGCTCAACAGATACAACAGATGCTAGAGCGAAGAGGGTCATTGAAGGAGAATTTCGGAGATGACGACAACACCATAGAATCCGATATAGATTTTTTTATCGAAACATTATCATCTATTGATCCTTCTGATAAAGATGCCATCAACGACATTTTTATCGAAATAGATGCATGGTTTGTAAATAATGAACATAATCTTGCTGCTAGAGAATTTTATTTCAACTGGGAAAATTATCTAGGAAAATGAAATGGGTTCGCTTAACATACTAAAACCAAAAAGCCAAAATGATATCAGGAAGAACTTTTCTGATATCATTTTTTGGTATCGTTTTATAAACACAACAAATACCCCAATTAGATTGGATCAAATATAGGCTAGATGATGACCATGTAGCTGAACAGGCCGCTATACTACTCACACACAGGAAAAAACCTGTAAAAAACTACACTTTATTTTTATTATTTAGGTAATTTTTTGTAATTTTACAAAAAATGAATTGTTATGTTCAGCCCAAATTTCTTAAACACCACTACTGAGGCGTACAATATGATTTCAGATTCAAATGCTAAAATATTCAAACCGAAGAATGCACGTGAGATTGTATCAAACACAAAGTTATTCATTGAAGATAACCTAAAGTACCCCAGTGTTATACATAGAATCTTCATTA
>ERZ795059.3284-NODE-3284-length-15795-cov-5.726175_pt1 | contig 15795 bp, 14 predicted proteins | sample MGYA00375143_ERZ795059 | MGnify/ENA primary metagenome ERZ795059 (study PRJEB30188, sample SAMN05720168) | activated sludge metagenome | isolation source: Anaerobic digester | place: USA | collected 2015-01-07 ... | reverse complement strand
TTTAGGGCGTGGACTACAGGGGTATCTAATCCCTTTCGCTCCCCACGCTTTCGTCTCTCAGCGTCAGATATGTTCTAGACAACTGCCTTCGCTTTTGGTGTTCCTGCCGATATCAATGCATTTTACTACTACACCGGCAATTCCGTTGTCCTCTCCCATTCTCTAGTCAGATAGTATTAACGGCTGTTCCGGAGTTGAGCTCCGGGCTTTAACCGTTAACTTACCTAACCGCCTACAGACTCTTTACGCCCAGTAATTCCGGATAACGCTTGGGGCCTTCGTATTACCGCTGCTGCTGGCACGAAGTTAGCAGCCCCTTATTCTTCAGGTACCGTCATTTGTTCGTCCCTGAAAAAAGAAATTTACACCCCGAAGGGCTTCATCTTTCACGCGGCGTCGCTCCTTCAGGCTTTCGCCCATTGAGGAAGATTCTTGACTGCAGCCTCCCGTAGGAGTCTGGGCCGTGTCTCAGTCCCAGTGGGGCGGGTCATGCTCTCACACCCGCTACCTGTCGAAGCCTTGGTGGGCTATTATCTCACCAACTAGCTGATAGGACCTAAGCCTCTCTTAAAGCGCCGAAGCTTTACTATTATCTATCAAAGACAATAGCACATTGGGTATTAGCCCGCCTTTCGGCAAGTTGTCCCCATCTTTAAGGTAAGTTACTAAGGTGTTACTCTCCCGTTTGCCACTTTCACCACGTACCTCACAAGAGAGGAATCGACACCGAAGTGCGATAGCCTCCCTAGTGAGATACGCGGATCTCGTACGACTTGCATGCCTTAGACACGCCGCCAGCGTTCATCCTGAGCCAGGATCAAACTCTCAGCAGAACTTTCTGTTGAAAGTTTAGATTTGGTTCTTACTATAATTGAGAAATAAAACTCTAAATATTTTGCTGTATGGATATACCACTTTTTAATTGTCAATGTTCAAGCAATAGGTATGATATACAATAAGTTTTGCTTTGTCAAGCAATCGTTATAAAGCAAGAAACCCCTTATAAATAAAGGGGAAAATCACTATCTAAAATTCATTTGCGAAGAATTATTTTTTAATCAATAAAAATTTAATCAAAAAACGCATTCTTTTTACACTCAAATGATTGTAAAAATTTAGACAATGAAATCGATAATAATTTATTTTTTATATCCTGCCCTGTAACGAAAATATTATATCATATTTTTTCACTATCAGCCAAGCGATATTGCAAACTTTCCATGACGTGAGATTTTTGAATCACCGCTATCCCCGCTAAATCCGCAATACTGCGTGCCACCTTCAATATCCGATAATAGGCGCGGGCCGAGAGGTGGAGAGATTCCATCATTCTACGGAAATAATCCTCCGCGGATAATTCCAGCTGACAAAACTCACGCACCAACCGGCTACCCATTTCCGCGTTCGTTAAAATATTATATTTTTCCAAACGCTCCCGCTGAATAGCCCGCGCCGCCGCCACGCGCTCCCTGATCTGCTGGGAGTTCTCGGCGGCGCTTTGTTCGTTCATATTTACACGATTTTCCGTCAAATCATTATTCTCCACCGGCAAAACATGCAAATGTAAATCTATTCTATCCAACAACGGGCCGGAAATTTTTTTATTATACAGCAACAACTGATTGGGCGTGCACACGCAACGTTTATTTGGATCACCGTAATAACCGCATGGACAAGGATTTTGCGCCGCCACCAAAGAAAAACGTGCAGGAAAAGTCAGGTGTCCCTGCGCTCTTCCGATAGACACAAAACCATCTTCCAATGGTTGCCGCAACGCTTCCAAAACCGGGCGCGGAAACTCGGCAAACTCATCCAAAAATAAAACGCCGCGATGCGCCAAGGTAATTTCCCCGGGCTTGGGCAAACGGCCTCCCCCAATCAACGCCGACGCCGACACCGAATGGTGTGGCGCGCGGAAGGGCCGCTGAGTAACAATCGGTTTTTCTTCACTTAACAAACCGGAAACACTATAAATTTTTGTTAATTCAATCACTTCACTTTCAGACAAGTCCGGCAAAATTCCCAGCAAGGCGCGCGACATAAAAGTTTTTCCCGAACCGGGCGAACCAATCAGTCTTAAATTATGACCGCCGGCCGCCGCTATTTCCAAAGCGCGCCGCGCTTCCCGCTGGCCGCGCACATATTTGAAATCATAGTCCCCCAGGTCCGGCGGAGACTGGAATTTCTCCCAATCCAAACCGCCGACATAAGGTGGAATTTTTCGTTCATCCAGCAAATGCATCATCAGCTCTTTTAAGTCGTGAACCGGATATAATTTTAATCCGGAGACCAACATCGCCTCCGAGACATTAGCTGCGGGAACAAAAACTTCCTCAAAACCATTTTCTTTAGCAAACAACAACATGGGCATCAAACCATTCACTCTTTTCACTTTTCCTTCCAACGACAATTCACCGATAAATAATTTCTTGCGCGATTCAAAAGGAACACCAAACGAATTAAACAAAACACCAACCGCCATTGCCAAATCATAATGAGTACCGTCTTTGGGCAAATGAGCCGGCGCCAAGTTAATCGTTAAACGCTTGTCATAAGGATAAACAAAATCCGAATTTTTAATCGCCGAAATAAATCGCTGAATCGCTTCGCGCACGGCAACATCCGCCAAGCCAACCAAATAAATTTTCGGTTGTCCGCTGCGCATATCCACCTCGCACTCCACCAACGACGCCGTCAAACCAAAAGTTGAACAAGAATAAATCTTTGAAAACATGCAGTTGTCTTTTATTTTCTTTTTAAGTAAGATTATTATAGCAAATGGAACGTTAAATTAACGTAAACTTTTTGCGATTTATCCACAGGCTAAATAATGATAATAAGCATATGGAGAAAACGACCATCAACGTGCAATTGAAAACCCGAGACCTGCGTTATTTTGTTTGGAACAATTTCGTCCACAATTATCCAATTTATATTTTGTCAGTAACATGTTTCTTTTTGTTTAACCAAGTATTACAACGCCAATATGCCGGCAACGACAAAGTGAAAATTTTATTATTGGCACTGGCCGCGACGATCGCTTTATGGATCGGTTTGGCGATTTTATTTCAACTGGTTTCCAAACTGACGCAAACGGAAAAATTTCTGGAAGAACGCACTTACATTTTTGATGCCAATAAAATAACCGTCACCTGGCGCGAACAAAGCTATGACATCAACTGGAAAGATTTAAATCGTATCAACCAAAATCGTTATTATTACTATTTTCATCTGAACGCCAGCCAAGCGCTGATTATCCCCAAACGTTGCGTCAACACTTTTGATAAAAAAACACTTCATCAATTGATAAAAAAATTTAATAAAAAAAGGTCTTAGCAAAAGCCAAGACCATTGAAGTTCAGTCCACCACCCCCAACTCCCGCAGCTCACGACGAGGCAAGCCCGGAGGTGACAAAACCTTGTGCCGACTGTTTTTCTCCAATCGACGAATAACGTCGATCAACTGTATTTCTTCATCGCTGTAGGAATACAGTTTTTTCAATTCGGACAAAGAAGTATTTTCATGGACCCCATCAACTATTCCCCGGTCCATGTTTTGCTTCAAAACCCAAGCGATGTTCCCCTCCTGTTGAGGACTGCCATAAGATAGGGATAAGTTATAACCCATCGCCTTAGCCCACGAACTGAGCTCCGCCTCATCGTTATGGGCATCGCCGGTTCCATACAGGTCGGCGGACGGAAGCTTGTAAGCAATTTTTTGAAGAACCTGACACTGATATTTCCGGGAAAAATAAAGTGCCAGCTGACGAACCTCACACTTGGTGAGACCGTTAATGATGTTGTTATCAACCGCCCCGTCACCATACTTATCAAAGTATCGCAACAGAACATCCTCTTCGGCATTGCCGGTGCCAAAAATACGTCCGCGGCCATCGTCTATCGCCTTGGATATAAAGCCAGCCATCGGAGTGGTGAAACGAGATTTCAGTGAAGCATAGGCATTATTCCAATGATGATCCAAAGCTTCGTCACTGCCTTCATCGTACCAAGGCAAACCACTATTAAGAAAAGATTCCTTACACCTGGCCAAAAATTCTTCGTAAAGATTATTGGCATCAATATCCAAAAGGTGAAAAGGAAAATGATTATTCAGTGCAAGCACATCTTCCCGATGCCCCGGCTTATTCTTGATATTGCGGAAAAGCCCGACCACCTTATCGGCGCCGAAAGCTTCAATCAAAATCATAAGCACCACTGCCGAATCGACACCGCCGGAAACCGCCACGAACACTTTATCGCAGCCTGATCCCAACTCCTTCGCTTTTTCTACCAACGATTCAACAACCGTCGACATTTTGACGATAAACATAGCAAGCTCCTTTCAATAACGACAAACTTCAAAGAAGTTTTCGTTATAGTTGAAAATGTTTTTAAACATCACGATATCAGCTGGCGAACCAATCGCCTTGGCGATGTTATCGCTCAACTTGACCGTTCCATAACCATTGGCTTTCACCGCTTTCATAACCAACGAAAGCGCTGGAATACCAAGATCATTGGTGAGGTTTGTCCCCCAACCGAACGAATGTTGTATCCGGCCCTGACAATGTTCATGCAAAGCGACAATCTGATTCAAATCCAGACCATCACTGAAAACAATAACTTTGTTCAAAGGGTCGATCTCCTGCTTTCGGTAAAAAGCAATGGCCGCTTCGGCGAACAAAAACGGATTACCGGAATCATGACGCAAACCTTTCCAATTCATCGCTTGCTCATGGCTCATATCTTCGAAAAAGAATTTGCTGCCATAGGTATCCGTCAAAGCGATGGACAGATTTTTTCCGTACAAACTCCACCAACATTCCAGAACCTGATTATGAGAATTCTTGATGCCATTTTCTTTGTCACGGAAAATGCCGGAAAACACCATATCCATTTCATGAGCGAAAGTGCCCACCGGTTTCAGTCCTAATTGCTGAGCCATGTAAACATTCGATGTTCCAACCAACGACTGCGGAACTTCTTTTTTCAAAACCTCCAACACCTTATACTGCCAATCGTGGCTGAAGCGCCGGCGAGTCCCAAAATCAACAAAAGAAATTTCCGGATGAGCTTTCAAGATTTTCACTTTCGCAGCCAATCGTGACAAACCTTCTTCATAAAGAGCAGCCCGTTCCGCGGAAGACATCGAACGCAGGTGAAAACGATAATAAAGTTCATTGACGATGGACAGAATCAAAGTTTCCCAAAGACTCACATCCGACCAACGACCTTCCGTTTCAATCACAAGATCATCTTCCACAACACTGATATTAACATTGGGCAACTGCACCGAACCAAGAAATGCACGGAGCTTCGCTTCCTCAAAATTACCAGTTGAAAGCAGAAAAGAAATTTCATCTTCATGAAAAATCAGACTGCGAACATGAGCAATTTCTTGCTCCAGCTCGTCCTGATTAATAAATTTCGCCAGTTTCACCTTCTTGCTACGATTGGTGAAAGCAAACTCAACTGGAACGTTAGGAAAAGAACAATAAGCCAAATAAGCCATCGTGAATTTATAATAATCCATATCCAGTAACGAACGAATCGGATGATTTTCCATAACCCACCTCCTTATCGGTTGGATTTGAACTCATAATTGTCAAAGAACCACCCCTGTCCCAATGGTGTATCTAGGACACTTTTATTGTATAGTATTAAAAAAATAGTGTCAAGTGGACACTATTAAAACATCCCTGCAATAAAAAAACCCGAAACCATTTGATTTCGGGTAAGTGATAATCAAACGCCCCCTGACTACTTCATTGTCAAAGAATAAAGCTCGTTGTGCCACAAACAACAAACCTTATCGCCGACATTGAACAAGGACATCAATCCGGAAATGTTACTATCCTCAAGTTTCCGACAAACATCCGTTCCGGGAACAAAAATTTCCAGAAAAGAATCCTCGATGATCTTGGCACACACCCGTTTCGGCAATACCACGATATTTAATTCAGGAGAATCAACCAGTTCCTGTTTCCAAGAATAACTGGTGCAATCAGCAGACAAGACCAACTCAACTGAATAATAATCGCCACGCTTATCCAAAACGGTTAATGCCACAAAACGATTGCCATGCCTGGCCTGAATCACCCGGACATTATCCAACTCTCTAACACGTAAATGAGCCAGTGAGGATTCATCAAAAGGTATCAACAAATATTTTGCCCCCATGACATTTTCCACAAAACACGTAAACATCATTTCCGTTGCACTCTCCAAAACCTGCCAATTATTTTTCACAAACAGAATCGGCTTTGACAAGAATCTCAACGACACCTCAGCCAACAACCCCGATGATAAAACAAAGAGACGATTTTCAAAAGATACACAGGCCCCTTGTTTTAAATGGAAATTCAAGGCAATCTCCGCCAGGCTAGTTCGGTCAATGTACGAGAAACTCAATTCTCCATTTTCCACATCAACCTTCAACCAACCGCTAGCAAACTGCACAATTTCCACTAACGAAGAACTGGCTTTGCCGATTTTTCTGCCTGAAAAAATTTCATAAAGTGTCCCGGATTGTGCCAACGCTACACCACAGAAAAACCCCTTAATCAATTCATCTCCACGCACCGACAAAATTTTATCCAAACGCAAGGCGCCGGTAGAGGGAGAAATCACCATCGGACTTTGAACGGACGAACGCGGTTTAACGGCAGTTGCGAAAGGAGCTGGCGGAATCGACCGCTTTCCATTTTGGAAAACTTCTTCATACCACTGCAACAAAACAGCTGGGATTTTAGAAAAATCACGAACCGCCCGATTCAAACGAACCCCACCGGAAAAAACTGACGCGTTATCCTTCATCCGTTGTTCCAAATCAGACATCTTATAATTGACCAATGTCCCTTTATACGGATGAATCCCCGTGTACAATTGAAAAGTCACCACACCCCAGGCGAACCAATCCGACATTTCTCCAAAATCTTTACTGTGCCAATCCCGAATAGACGGCATAATAACTTTGGCCGGCCACCGAGCGTTCGACCACGAATCAACATCAATTATTCTCGGTTCTGGATTTCCTTTACCGTTAAAAACCATCAGCCAATTCATTTCGTTGGGATCAACCATAGAAAATCCTTGGGAATGCACATAAATCATCAAATCGCGCATTTTCTCCACCAACGTTGAAACATTGGCAACGGTAAACTTGTTTCTTTGCCAGAAAGCATTGGTAAAAACCCGAGAAAACGGTTCCCCCTGAACGTAATTCATGTAATAGCCGATGCTATTTCCCCGATCATCATAAACAAGACCAAGTGGTGCCACAATATACGGATGATTCAACTTCATCAGCAGGCGAATTTTATCATCCATATGATCCCGTCTCATTTTCGTTTCGTCAGTATAAATTTTGATTATTATTCCCCCCACACGATAAAGTGAGGCCTCCCCACCGGTCACCAAATAATGTTCCTGACGAAGAACAATTTGATTACCACCATCCAGTAAAACCTTCTGATTGGATTGATTCTTGGCCATGGCTAATCACCATCCTCTCCGGTGATGTGAATCACCGCCACAGAAATATCATCCATAATTCTTTGTCCGTTTTGCATCATATTTTTGAGAAGACGAATCATGCGCCTTTTCAAAAAATCTCCTTTAACAGTTTTAAACGCTAAACATTCTTGAATAAAATCCAACCATTTCATTCCATCAGACTGCTCACAACCATCGGAAAAAATTGCAATGTATTCCAAATCATCACCAAGCTCTTTCAAGGAATAACTTAAATGCAACAACGGACAAATCTCAGAGATATTGAGAACACGAGTTTCAACTGAAACCACCTGACCAGTATCATCAATTCGATACTCACTTTGAGTCATCGGCGCCGCGCTGTGAGCCGCATAAAAATCAGCTGAGTTTAATAACTCATAGGCCGGATAATAAGGCTGATTATTTTCCCAAGAAAATGTCAGCACTCGCATCGCCGAATTCCGATATTTGAAAACTATCACTCCATCCCCCTGAACATAAATTTCCGCGCCAGACTCGGAAACCTGCAACACAACGGAAGTAGCCAGTAAGTCTGAAACATCTAAAGATAACAATGATTTACTTTTATTCAACAGTTCGGACTGTTCTTTCAAAAAACACTCCACCCGCTGGGATGCTTCCATTGACATAGCTTTTTCCATTGCCAATAACCCGGATAAAACTACCATACGAGAACCCAAATCAGTTCTCCCGCCGGAAGAGCATCCATCAGAAAGGACCATTATCATCGAAGTTCCCAAATCTTTTACATCCACATAATCCTGACAAGGTTTACCATTGGACAAATGCAACGCCCCAATATGAAAGTAATGATCAGCCGAAAAACGCATGGTGACCTCCTAAAAAAATAGGGGGAAAGGCAACGCCATCTCCCCCCGTGAATCGTGAAATAAACCAACTCAGATGGTGGCCGAAATCGTCTGACTGGGTCCACCGGTTCCCAACGCTTGGGACTGGCTGGAAACCGACTGAGAGACGAAACGCGCGAGCTTGGCCAGATTCGATTTGTTGGCATCACCAGCATTAATGAACTGGTCGATGCCGGCATCCTGTTGAAACGCCTGCAGCTCCGACCGGCAGTTACTGGCATTGATGCCGATGAGAACGGTAATGAGCGACTCGATCCCCTCACCCCTGATGGCCTTCTGAACTTCCGCCTTGATCATGGCAGGACTGGCCACCGAACGATGACCACATTCCACTCCATCCGTGATGACGAAAACGATGCCGTTGACCGCAAAATCATCGGTCGTCAACTTCTCAGCGTAGGACACGGTAGCGGCGACCGCGGAAAAGGTAGCATCATACAAAGGGGTGCATCCCCCCGGCTGGAAATTACCGTAATCATTAGCCGGGTCGATCTCTGTCAGCGGCTTGAAACCATGGATTTCCATGATTCCATCCGTCCACATCGTAGAAAACTTGATCACACGCAGCAGCAAGTTGTCCGAAGCCGGAGATTTCTTGCAAGCCTCCACCGCCGCGATCAAGGATTTGAGCAAGTCACCCTCAAAACCGGAAATCGAACCGCTCTCGTCCACCGCGATGGTCACGATGGTGTATTCGGTCGCCCCCAAATTCTCCGTGCGAACACCGGAAAACTTGAACTGTTGCATTCCTCGAATTTGTTGCTGTTCCATGAGTAACCGTGGCATGATCTTTCTCCTTTCCTATTTTCAGTGTTATTAGACCATGAAATCCGTGGATTTGACCAACGTCATGCCACGCTTCTCCATCTCCTTCAGCCACTGCTGGGAGATCTTCGGAAAATCGGGGCCACCGGGAACCGCCGGAATCGAGCTGCAGCAGTCCGTCAGAATGAAGAACTTCTTGATGTGTTCGGAACCGATGTTGTCGGCGATCTGATCGACGGTCGCTTTGATGCAATGGCTCAAAGCTTCCCCCGCCACCAGCACGATATCGGCTTCGGAAAGCATCTGCAGGAAGTTGGCGTTCAGAGCAGTGCCCGGATCGGCGGGATCCGGCACTTCAGCCTGCATCGCGCCATAGTGTTCGGTCCAGGGGTTAGAACCCTTGGTCACGTAATCCACCATGGCGAAATTCTCCTCGGACCATTTCTGCAAGGCCTCGTTCAGGCCTTGGTGCACATTGTGACCGCTGGTTCCAATGAGGCAATGCGGCGGCCAGATGCACAGCAGATATTTGCCGTCCCGTTCCAGAGTCTCCAGATACTCCAGACTACGCTGGCGAAAACCGGGGATGCGGGTGGTCCACCGACCAATTTTGACGTCAGCGGCGGAGATGAGCGTGAAATGATTCGGAGAGTTACCGGCTTGGTCACGCCACCAGACGGGATGAGCGATGTCCACCAGACGATGGCTGTCCAGGGTAACGTGAATGTCCTCGAGTTTTCGACCGATACGACCGATCAGAATTGCCAGACGATTCATGTCATCGTTGGCACCGGGAACCGGAAGTTCAGCACCAGGAATATCGCAGAAAGAGTTTTGGGGATCAATGACGAGCAGATGAATGTTTTTCATGATGAGCACTCCTTAGTGACTTAGTTATGCCGAGCTACCCAAAGCGATTGTAACTTGGCAGAAGATTGTCAAAGAGCTTTTACGCTTTGGTGTTTACCATTCTTCTTTTAAAAGGATGAGAAAAATCAAAGTGTAAATTATTAGTGTCTAACTTACACTTGAAATATATACCTTAGTTTTAAAAGTGTCAAGTGAACACTTATAACATAACAAAAATATGCCATTTTATTGGCATATTTCTAAATTCATATTTTACCGTTTCTAAATACTATTTAACAAAAAGTAAGCTTTGTTTTTTAAATCGATACAAACGAGCAGGACGTTTAGCAGAATGATCAAGCCCCCCGCTCTCTTCTAAAATATCAAACATTCTTATTTTTTTTCTAAAATTTCTCTTATCCAGTTTTTTGCCTAAAATAATTTCATAGACTTTCTGTATGTCCGCTAAAGTAAATTCTCTGGGTAACAAACTGTAAGCGATATTTGAATACTCAATCTTATTTTGCAAACGAGCGATTCCATATTGTATGATTTTTTTATGATCAAAAGCTAAAACAGGTAGTTTATTAACCGGAAACCAAGCAATCTCGGAATAATATTCCTCCACTGTTTTCAGATCATAAACGCCACTATCAACCAAAGACATATAAGCGGTTGATACAATTCGCCCACGACAATCCCGATTCAAATCACTAAAAGTATAAAGCTGTTCCGTATATAACTTCTTAATTCCAGCTTTATCTTTCAATATCCGCATAATCGTATCATCCAACGTTTCCGATAATTGTGCCAAACCACCTGGCAAAGCCCACTTATCCTTATATGGTCCATCAGAAATTTTTAATAATAAAACCTGCAAAGCATTATCTTTAATTGAAAAAATCAAAGCATCTACCGCCAAGGCCGGTCCATTGATAATATCCAAATGTTTAGATTTCGTATTAATTTTCATAAAATAAAAGATTAGTGTATCTATAACACATATGATAATACAAATTTCAATTTTACACAAATAAAAAAAATAAGAACCGCTAATCGGTTCTTATTTTATATTCGAGACAGAAATTAAACAGTCAATTTTGCACGTCCTTTACTACGACGAGCGGCTAAAACTTTGCGGCCGTTTTTGGTAGTCATACGAACCAAGAAACCATGGGTTTTGGCACGTTTACCTTTCTTTGGCTGATATGTTCTTTTGGTAGCCATAAATAAATATTTAAAAATTAATTGGATGTTCAGGATGACTTATAATCTATCAATGTTTTCATTTGAAGTCAAGTGTTTTTTAAAAGTTTATTTAAAATACTACTTGCTACCATTGCCAAATAAAAAGACCTTAATATCTTTTATTAGTAAGAAATACCCGGTCCTTTTTCAAATAAATATTGAGATAGCTTTCCGTTTGGGAGCAGATAAAGATCTTTAGTTTGCTCACTTGCAAAGTCTTCTTTTCCGAATCGGCAAATAGCAACCGATGGATCATCTGAATTTTGCGATTTAAATAAAGATAAACCCCAATGTTGTTCAGAGATTTTATCATAACCGGCAATCTCGTTGTTTATCGGTTCATGTTCTTCAATGCTGAATTGATTTGCCTTAATCATCTCATTAATGGTTATCTCTTGCACACCCAAGTTTTTTGCCCATTGAATAAGCTCCTCTATCGGTTCGGTAAAATGTTTTGTTTTAGCGGAATTAATTCTAACGAGCAATCCTTGTTTACCAGAGGCATATTTTAACATTTCTACAACATGTTCATAGTGACTTTTTTTGTCTTTGGCCATAACCAAATAATCATAATTCTCTTTATTTGAGGTATGTAGGCTAATACTTAAATTTGTTAAGCCAGCTTCGCAATAAGCATCTATTAGATCAGTTGTAAGCAATGAACCATTAGTCAAAATGGTTATTTTCTCAAAACCGATTTGTTTTGCGATTTTAATTTCTTCAATCAATTGTTTAGGATTATTAACTAAAGGATCACCACCGGAAAAATTAATTTCTTTAATTTGAAAAGCCATTTTTGCATATAACATCGCGAATTTTAGTTTTTCCAATGAATAATTGTATGAGGCAAACTCATCCAAATATTGTTTTTGTTCTTCATCACTGTTTTGTTCAAGACAAAATCGGCAATTGTAATTACATCGAAAACCTCGAATGATTTTCAAAACGCTCAAATTTCTTTGCCTTTCTTCAATGTCAGCATGAATCTTTCCAGCCAAATCCATTTCCTTTAGAATTTCTTCCAGCCAATCAATAATCAATTTATCAATTTTTGTTTGAATTTGCGTTAGAAGTTCTTTTTGCACTTCGGCCGTTTCATGTTTATCAATGGCTTCCATCGCAACGGCATAGGATAACTCTCTTAATTTTTTAATGCCATGGTCAGGTTGCTCGGTATATTGCTGAATTATATCAATTATTTTTTGGGGATCTGAATTTAAAAAAGTATCTAAGTTTATTGTTTCAGTTTGTTTAGTCAAATCAGGGGAAACTGATTGTGGTATCGTTTCATTCATAAAAATTTTTATTGTTTTTGAAATTTACTTTTGGCGTTTTTGCTTTCCTTTATTTCTTTCTGTATGGATTTTATTAATACCGCCAGTGATTGATTTAAAAATTTATTTTTAGGAAGATTTTTCATACTAATAACAATATATTTATTATTTTTTAGCCGCTTGATCGTATAAAAACAAACTGGTTGCCACGCCCACGTTCAGTGATTCACCCCACTGAATTTTAGGAATATACAAACTTTGATCAGACAAAGCTCTAATTTCTTCGCTAATACCATGACTCTCGCTACCCATCACTAAAATTATCTTAGCTGATTCAGGCCAAATAAAGGACGGCAAATCTTTAGCACCATCCCGTAACTCTGCACAGAACACTTGATAACCTTCCGCTTTTTTCGCTTTTAGAAATTTCGGGCCATAAACATTTTCCAAAAAATTTAAATAGAAAAATGCACCCATGCTACCCTGCACCACTTTATAATTATAAGCACTGACACTTTCTTCACTTAAGATTAAATTTTTCCAATCAAACCAAGCAGAACTACGCATAATCGTTCCCAAATTACCCGGATCATTAATACGATCCAAAAACAAAATTGGACCATCATTTAAAGTTTGTTCCTGACGGCTAATCACTGCCAAAATACCAGGAGCGGTAGTAAAATTACTGATTTTAGATACTTCAATTTCAGTCATCCAAGTAAGCGGAATTTTTCGGCGTTGAATTTCACCAAGTATTCTTTGATATTTTTCCAGTTTCAAAAATTTTTCCAGAACAATAATTTCTTTGATTTTATAATTAGAATTCATTGCTTCTTCACAGGTCTTCCAACCTTCAGCCACAAAAAGATTTCTGGCTTCCATTTCTTTTTTACTGAATAAGTTTTTCAAATCATTCAGTTTAGGTTTAGAAATATGCATAAAATTTTTTAAATTGATAACATTTTTTATTATAACACATCAAATCACGATTACCAGGAAAACCACATAAACTATCTACACTTAATTTCAGTTCAGTAAAAAAAATCCTCGGAAATCTCTCCCGAGGATGAAAGCGCTTGAACAAATGCCGTGGCACAGAACTACGGCAAGTAATTGCCACCCTTGATGGACCAAGCATTTCCGGGGTGCTGGGTCAGCAGAAAGACCCAATCGCCAGACGCCCAGTGCAGGTCATCCTGCTCCACCATCACATTATGGCTGACGTAGTCGGCCTCCGGAGGCGCATAGCCAATGCCAGTCTCATATTGGAACTCATAGTGTTCCGTCAACAACATTTCATCACCGATAAAAATGATATCATTATTATCATCGTAATCCACGAACATGTCCTTGAACAGCCCTGTGAGGTTGGGGAAGAACCCCTTCATTTCCCGGACCTTGTCCAAGTCAGGAATGGAATTTTCCTGGCCGGACTGGACCAGATACACAAACACTTTTTTGAATTTGGAGAACTGTTGCATTTTTTACCCTCCTTAAAAATGCTAAAAAAGTTGACAGCCGAAATTGGCTTTAACAATATAATAGGAATTTTGTTTTTTGTCAAATTTGTCACAAAAAAAAACACCCCGGGAAAATACCCAGGGCTTGATAAACCAATAAAATTTACGGATGGGAAATCTTGGTCCAGCGTCGTTCCGGACGCAAATAGGACAGAACCTCCCTGATATCTTCCATGGTGACGGATTGGTTTGCCGCCATCATCTCTTTTGCAGAAATGATTTTGTCAAAATGTCCCACGTCAGCCATGGCATAGTTACACACATCACCGCCACTGACGTCGAACATTGAAAAAGTCGCCAGCTTACGAGTGCGCATCTCTTCCAACAATTCGTTGTCATCAATGGCTACAATACAATCATTCACCACCGCCTCAATCTCATTCAAGGCACTAACATTAAATGCATCACATTTAATGTTGAACTGATAGCAACACTGATAGTTCGTCCGGCTTGATGATGAGCCATAAGTCCAAGAGCGTTTATTACGCAACTCACGGCGCAGCAGCTTATCCAGAGCCATTGAAACTAAAGACAAGACAGCGGGAGAGATGCTCATGGGAATACGCGCGGCACTGAAATATATTCCGTTCTTGGCAGGCTTCTTAAAATGCTCGGACAAATCCTCCTCATAACGGTTCTCCAAAGGCAAGGCCAACTCGACCAAAGGAACAATCGGCGGATTGCGCTGTCCGACTTTTTGCATGCCGAAAGGACTTTCCAAAATGATATTTACCACTTCGTCCAAGGAAAGTCCGCCCACCGCGACCACCGAAATGTTAGCCGGAACGTAATGCTGATCGTAAAAACTTTGCAAATCGGCAACCGTGATACGATCCACTGACTCAGGAAAACCAAACGATCGCACTAAACGACCCAACCAACAATCGTGATACAACATTCGGCGTTCACGCAACTCAATATCCAAAATGAAATCTTTGTCATATTTTTTTGTGAATTCATCCTTTACCACTTCTCTCTCCGATTCCACCAAATTTTCCAATTTAGCGCCAATCAACATTTCGGCGAACAACGAAAAAGCTTGCGCCAAAACCGCTTGCTGAATAGGAACAAAAAAGGAATAGGAAGTCGTCGCGTAAATGGTGGAGCCAAAACGCACATTTCCACCATACTGCTTGAAAAACACCTTGAGTTCTTCGTAAGGCAAACTGACATTCTTGGAAAGCAAATGCTCCACAAAATGCGCCATGCCTTCCAAACCCAAAGGGTCACTGAAAGCACCGCTATGCACAACGAAACCAAAGTGTTCCCAAAGACGTCCTTCCCACTGAGAAGCGTAAACTGTTAAACCGTTTTCCAATACACAAGACTGAAAACCAGCATACGGGTCGAACATTAGAAATCTCCTTGTTGATTGGTTATTATAAAAAGAACTGATTGTATTATAAATAACATTTTAGTCACCGTAAGTCAATGCTTGAAAATAAAAAAAATCTCCTTTACACAAGAAGATTACTTTGAATTTGAATGAAAATATTTCAACAGAGCAGCCAGAGTGACTGCGTCCGTGATCTCATCATTGCGAATCATGTCAAAAACGATCATTGGCGAAACATGGAATAACTCGCTGATTGCTTCGTCTCCCTCCTGATGGCTTAAGCCCACATCATCAAAAGACAACTCATAAGCCAACCAGATGTGAACGATAATATCTTCATGGCCGGGACCAACATACAAGATTCCAAGATTCACCCACTTATCAGCGCGTAAACCAGATCGGAAGAGCGTCGTGTAGGG
>ERZ795059.3279-NODE-3279-length-15804-cov-6.920122_pt1 | contig 15804 bp, 13 predicted proteins | sample MGYA00375143_ERZ795059 | MGnify/ENA primary metagenome ERZ795059 (study PRJEB30188, sample SAMN05720168) | activated sludge metagenome | isolation source: Anaerobic digester | place: USA | collected 2015-01-07 ... | reverse complement strand
GACGACGAGATCAAGCTGCAGCAGGGCATCTACGCGGCCAGCCAGCAACTGCTCTACAACAGTCCGAATCCGGGCTGGGCCTTTCTCACCGGCGGCTGGATCCAGGTCAGCGGCACGCCCTGCGCCCAGCAGGTCGGCATCGCTGCCAACACGATCCTGACCGGCTCCGGCCAGCACCAGGTCCTCGGCATGCTGTTCAATCCGCCCGGAAGCGTCAGCGCGGGACCGCGCTATGGCTTGCAGAATCTGAGCATCCGCGATGGCTACGGCGACTCGGCGACTTTCCAGCGCGGCGGCGGTTTGCAGATGGCCTCCTACACGGACATCCAGGTCGAGTTCTGGCTCGACAATGTCATTGTCGCCAACAACGCAGGCTATTTCGGCGGCGGCGCGGATTTGTACGCGCGGCGCGGCCTGATCCGCATCGTCAACAGCCAGTTCAGCAACAACTCCGCACCCACCTCCGCAACCGCCCACTTTTCCGCGATCTCGCTCGCCGGTGACGGACCCAACGGCATCCTGATCGCCAACAGCACGTTTGCGAACGGCCAGTGCGCCGGCCTGGGCGGACGCGGTTGCGGCATCGGTGCCATGCTGGGCGCCGGCATGCGGCTGGACCTCATCAACAGCCTGTTCTTCAACAACGCTGTTTCCGATGTCAACATCGAGGGCGCGGCAGCGGGCGGCTTCGGCAATGGAGCGGCGTTCGCCAACTACAGTCTGGTCGGCACCCTTTCCGGCACCCTGCCGCTGAACGCGACCAACGCCCTTGGCGGGGATCCGCGTTTCGTCGATGCGCCGAACCAGGATTTCCGCCTTCGTAATGATTCTCCGTTCATCAATGCGGGCCTCGGCGCGATCCCGATCTACGGTTATCTGGGCTACGACCTGAGTGGATCGTTGCGCACCCGTTTCGCCGCGCTCGATCCTGGCGCGTACGAGAACCAGACCTGGGATCTGATTTTCGCAAACGGCTTCCAGTAGACAGCCAGCGCCAGGCGGGCCAGTCCACGCGGCGACCACAAAGGCCGAAGCCGCGCGCCGACAGCCCATTGCCCGCTGTCCACGGACATGCAAAAGCGTCCGCGAAAGTGTCCGCGCGCGCAGGCATGACTTCTGTCCTAGCAACCGAAGTCATTGATCCTGCATCTCATTCCCTGCAAGCGAACACGAAATCACGAGTGGCACGCTGCTTGCTCTATTTAAGTCGTGACACCCGCTTGCTGGAGAAACCCATGAACGCTCGCTTTTACAGTTTGAAATCCGGATCCGCCGCCGCCCTGGCCGGCGCCCTGATCGCTGCACTTTCCCTGAGTGCATCGGCACAAGCACCTGTCTCGCTCGATGAGCACGCACCGGTCCACGCCACCCTGATGCCGGAAGTGGAAATCACCGCCAATGCCTCCGATCCGGCTGCTCCGGCGCGATGGAGCATCGCGAACACGCGCCCTACTCCAGTCACCCTGATGCCGACCCTGACGGTAAGGCCCGACATGGATTCGATTGCCGCATCCACCTTCCAGAACGTCATTGCAGTTACCGGCGTTCAATCGGTGATGCTTGATGCGATGTCGGGGCCGAGCCTCGCCTCGCGCCAGGATCGCGTGCTCTTCACCCTCGCCGACTGAGTCCGGGGCAACGCTGATCCGCGTTGTCCTTGCTACGATTCCGCGACGACCTCGGATCCCGAACCGGCTTGCGTCGCCTGTCGCGCCGACTTGCGCTCGCGACGGCGTTGCGAGATGCGGGCAAACACGAGATAGAGCGCAGGCGTCGAGAACAAAGTCAGGCTCTGCGAGACAAGCAGGCCACCGATCATCGCGATGCCGAGCGGCTGGCGCATTTCGGAACCGACGCCAAAGCCGATCGCCAGCGGAAACGCACCAAGGATGGCGACCATCGAGGTCATCATGATCGGCCGGAAACGCACGAGGCAGGCCTCGCGGATCGCTTCGAGCGGAGTCCTGCCCCGGTCGCGTTCGGCATGCAGGGCGAAATCGATCATCATGATCGCGTTCTTCTTGACGATGCCGATCAACAGCACGATCGCGATGATCGACACGATCGACAGCTCGGTGTTGGTCACGACCATCGCGAGCAAGGCGCCGACCCCGGCCGCGGGCAAGGTCGAAAGGATCGTGACCGGATGGATCAGGCTCTCGTAAAGGATGCCGAGCACGAGATAGACCGCGACGATCGCAAACAGGATCAGCAGGCCCTGGCCCGACTGCTGTTGCTGGAAACGCCGGAAGTTGCCGGAACCCTCGACCTTTATCGAGCCTGGCATGCGCATGTTGCTCACGGTCTGCTCGATCAGCGGAGTCACCTCGCCCATGCTGATGTCGGGCGCGAGATTGAAGCTGATGTCGAATACCGGAAACTGGAAATCATGGTTGATCGCGAGCGCAGCCCTGCCCGATTCGACGCGGGTCAGCGCACTCAACGGAACCATCGCTCCATTGCTTGCGCGCACATGCAGCGCGTTCAGCGTATCGAGCCCGGGCGTTGCCCCGGTCACGGCGTTGAGGACCACGCGATACTGGTTCAGGTCGGAATAGATCGTCGATATCTGGCGCTCGCCGAAGGCGTTGTACAAGGTGCTGTCGATCGCCCCGACCGAGACGCCGAGCCGCGATGCGGTGTCGCGATCGATGACGAGGTTCTGCTCGATGCCGCCATCGTCAAGCTCGGTGCCGACATTGGTGAACTGGGGCAGCTTGCGCAGCTCGGCGGCGAGGCGCGGCCCCCACTCGAGCAATTGGCCGTAGTCGCTGCCCTTGAGTGAATAGCTGTATTCGGAATCGCCGCCGCGCGGACCGCCGCCGCCACCGCCGATGTCCTGCACCGGACGCAGGCGCAACTGGATACCGGACATGCCTGCGGTCTTGTCGGCAAGGCGTTGCATCACTTTCGAAGTCGCCACGTCGCGACCTTCGCCGAGCGGCTTCAGGTTGATGTAGAGGCTGCCGCGATTGCTGGCCGAGCGGAATGCGCTGCCGCCCAGGGACGAACCCAGGCTGGCGACTGCCGGATCGGCCGCGATCACGTCGGCGACCTTGCGCTGCAACTCGACCATCGATTCGTACGAAATGGTGGCACTGCCCACGACGGTGCCCTGGATCATGCCGGTGTCCTGCTCGGGCACGAAGCCGAACTTGAGGAAGGTCGAAAGCCAGGCCGTCAACAATACGAGGACGAGCGGTTGCAGGCTCATCGTGCGCGGATGGCGCAACGACCAATCGAGCATCCGCGCATAGGCACGCAGCATGCTCGCGTGCATCGCGTCGATGCGCTGCACGAGTCGCGAGGGCTTCTCTTCCTTGTGCGCCTGCAGGTAACGCCCACACAACGAAGCGGTCAGGGTCAGCGAAACAATCGCCGACATGGCGATCGCGGCGGCGATCGTCACCGCGAACGAGTGCAGCATCACTCCCATGAAGCCACCCATGAACAGCAGCGGCAGGAAGACCGCGACCAGCGAGGCAGTGATCGAGATGATCGTGAATCCTATCTCGCGCGCACCATCGAGGGCTGCCTGCAGGCGCGTCTTGCCGAGGTCGAGATGGCGCACGATGTTCTCGATCACGACGATCGCATCGTCGACGACAAAGCCGATCGAGATGACCAGAGCCATCAGGGTCAGGTTGTCGAGGGTGAAATCGAACGCATACATGACGATGAAGGCGCTGGCCAGCGACAGCGGCACCGACAGCCCGGCGATCACGGTCGGTGCGATGCGGCGCAGGAACAAAAGCATGGTCAGGATGACGAGGCACATGCTGATCAGCATCGTGACCTGCACCTCATGGATCGACGCTCGGATCGTTGCCGTGCGATCGTTGAATGGTGCCAGTTCGACGCCCTCGGGCAGCCAGCTGCGCATCAGCGGCAATTGCTCGTAGATGCTGTCGACGGTGTCGATGACGTTCGCGGTCGACTGCTTCGTGATCGCCATGAGCACGGCTCGCTCGCCATTGAACCACGCGGCCTGATCCTTGCTCTCGGCGCCGTCGCCGACCGTGGCGATGTCGCGCAACCGGATCGGTACGCCGTTGCGCACCGCGACGATCAGGTCGGAAAACTGGCTGGCCTCGGTCAAGGCGCCTTTCGCGGCGATCGTCATCGTGCGCTTGCCATCGCCGAGGAAACCCTGCGGCGAGGTCACATTGGCGGCGGAAATCGCATTGCGCACCTGATCGGCGGAAATGCCCATCGAGGTCAACCTGCCGAGATCGACATCGACGCGCACAGCCGGCGTTGCGCCGCCGGCGAGCGTGACATCGGCCACGCCGGGCAACTGGCGCACGCGTTGCGACAGCAGCGAGTCGGCCATGTTGTAAAGCTCGGCCGACGTGCGCGACTTCGAGGTCAGCGACAGCATCAGCACCGGATCGTTGTTCGGGTTCGCCTTGCGATAGATCGGCGCCGTGGTCAGCCCAGTCGGCAGGTCCGGAATCGCCGCGTTGATCGCCGCCTGCACATCGCGCGCCACGCTGTCGATGTTCTTGTCGAAGTCGAAAAACAGGATCACCGAGGATCGGCCTTCCTTGCTGTTCGAGCCCATCGAATCGATGCCGGCGATCTGACCCAGGTGGCGTTCGAGCGGCGCCGCGACAGTCGAGGCCATGTTTTCGGCATTCGCGCCGGGCTGGCTCGCGACCACGAAGATGACCGGGAACTCGATATTCGGCAACGCCGCCACGCCAAGCTGGAAATAGGCGATTGCCCCACTGACAAACACGCCGAGGGCAAGCAGGATCGTACCGATCGGGCGGCGGATGAAGGGCGCCGAGAGGTTCATCGCGCGATCCGCGACATGGCCAGGGTAGACACGCAGCGCGCGCGCACCTGAACGGATTTCCGGACGTATCCAGCGCCGTCGCTCGGCTGTCCCGAACAGGTCGCTGACGCGCGGACAGTGACCGATGAAAAGCGAGGGCTTGCATGGTCCTTCGGCGAGCGACTGAAAGCCGTAATGGACGCGCCGGGAAATCGGCCCGGATCGGCATGAACTGTCCCGCGTGGACCTGCAACGTCCATGGCCGCGACAGGAAGCGCAATCGCGCCGCTCACGCCAGCCTTCCCTCGCGCCCGAGTGCGCGGCGCTCGCGGCGAGCGGCAATCCAGTCCGATGCGCGCTCAATGTAGAGGTACAGCACAGGCGTCGTGTACAGGGTAATCAGCTGCGAGACGAGCAGGCCGCCGACGATCGACACGCCGAGTGGCTGGCGCAGCTCCGAGCCGATGCCCGTACCGAGCGCGAGTGGCAGCGCACCGAACATCGCCGCGAACGTGGTCATGAGGATAGGGCGGAAACGCAGCAGCGCAGCGCGCCGGATCGCATCGCGTGCCGACATGCCTTCGCGCTGCGCGTCGATCGCGAAATCGATCATCATGATCGCGTTCTTCTTGACGATGCCGATCAGCAGGATGATGCCGACGATGCCATCGATCGAAAGACTGAATCCGCACAGGGTCAGGGCCAGCAGCGCGCCGACGCCGGCCGGCGGAAGGGTCGAGATGATCGTGATCGGGTGGATGTAGCTCTCGTAGAGCACGCCGAGCACGATATAGATGACCACCAGCGATGCCAGGATCAGCAGCACCTCGTCGGTCAGCGAAGCCGAGAACTCGGCGGCCTTGCCGATGAAGTTGCCGCGGATCTGGGTCGGCATGTCGATGCTGGCTTCGACCTCGGCGATCGCCTCGACCGCGTCGGACAGCGAATAGCCGCGCGCGACGTTGAACGAAATCGTCACTGCCGGCAACTGGTTCTGGTGGCTGATCACGAGCGGTGCATTGACCACCTTCGCATCCACCAGCGAGGCCATCGGGATCGTTCCGCCAGCGCCGAGCGCGATGCCGGTATTGCCCTGCGAACCGATGCCGCTCGGCGTTGCCGAATTGCTCGAGGTGGCCTGGCCGAGCGTGGTCGCATTGCTTCCGCTGAGCACGCCACTGCTGCTGCCGCGCACGCCCAGCCGATTGAGCAGGTCGGAGCTGGTGCGGAACTTCGGATCGACTTCGAGCACGACGCGGTACTGGTTGAGCTGGGTGAAGATCGTCGAGATCTGGCGCTGGCCGAAAGCCGAATAAAGCGTGTCGTTGATGGTCTGGATCGGCACGCCGAGGCGGCTGGCCTGATCGCGATTGATCGCGAGATCGAGCTGCAGTCCGTTGGCGGCGAGATTGTTGGCGACATCGGCGAGCTCGGGACGCTCGCGCAGGGCCGCCGTCATCTTTCCGGCGAAGCGATTGAGCTCCTCCTCGTTGACCTCGGTGAGCGCGTACTGGTACTCGGTCGGGGCGATGCGATTGTCGAGCGCGATGTCCTGCACGGGCTTCAGATAGAGCGCCACGCCCGGAATGCGATCGATCACATGCTGGAGGCGCGGCAGGATTTCCGCGAGGCCATCGCGATCGGAGCGTGGCTTCAGGACGATGCTGAGCTGGCCCTGGTTGAGGGTCGGGTTGATCGAACCGGCACCGATGAAGGCCGCCACGCCGCTGACCGCCGGATCGGCACGCAGGGCCGTTGCGACCCGCTGGGTGCGATCGAGCATCGCTTCGAACGCGATCGTCTCGTCGGCCTGGACCACGCCCGTGATCATGCCGGTGTCCTGGTCCGGCAACAGTCCTTTCGGCATCGTCACGAACAACAGCACGGTCAATGCGACCGTCGCGGTCAGCACGAGCATCGTCAGCTTCTCGTGCCTGAACACCCAATCGAGGCTGCGCGCGTAGGCGGCCACGAGGCGGTTCCACCAATCGCGCTTCGCCACCGCCGCGTGTCCCTCGCCGGCGTCTTCGCGCGGCACGTTCTCGCGACGCAGCAGGTACGCGCACATCATCGGCGTGAGTGTCAGCGAGACGATCATCGAGATGCCGACGGCAATCGACAGCACGACCGCAAACTCCTTGAACAGGCGACCGGTCACTCCCGGCATCAACAGCAGCGGCAGGAAGACCGCGATCAGCGAAACCGTCAACGACAGCACGGTGAAGCCGATCTCCTTCGCGCCGGTCTCCGCGGCATCCTTCGGATCACGACCCTTCTCGATGTAGCGGACGATGTTCTCGATCATCACGATCGCATCGTCGACCACGAAGCCGGTGGCCACGGTCAGCGCCATCAGCGAGAGGTTGTCGAGCGAGAACGCGGCGAACGACATCAGCGCGAACGTGCCCATGATCGACAGCGGCACGGCGACACTCGGGATGATCGTGGCCCAGAGCCGGCGCAGGAACACGAAGATCACCGCGATGACCAGGCCGATCGTCAGCAGCAACGTGAACTCGACATCCTCGACCGACGCCCGGATCGTCACCGTGCGGTCGGCGAACACATCGAGGTGCACATTGGCCGGCAGCAGGTCGCGCAGTTCGGGCAGGAGCTTCTTGATGTTGTCGACGGTCTGCACGATGTTCGCGCCAGGCTGGCGACGGATGTCGAGCAGCACGGCCGGATTGCCGTTGGCCCAGGCGGCGAGCTGGTCGTTCTCGACGCCATCGATGACCTTGGCCACATCGGACAGGCGCACCGGTGCTCCGGCCTTGTAGCTGATGATCGTGTTGCGGTAGCCCTCGGCATCGGTGAGCTGGTCGTTCGCGCCGATCGTGAACGATTGCGCTGCACCGTCGATCGTTCCCTTCGGGCCGTTGACATTGGCCTGGGTCAGCGCCGAGCGCACGTCCTCGATGGTCAGGCCCTGGTTGGCGATGGCCGAAGGGTCGACCTGGATGCGCACCGCGGGCCGCACATTGCCGGCGATGCTGACGAGACCGACACCCGCCACCTGCGACAGTTTCTGGGCGAGGATCGAATCGGCGAAGTTGTTGACCTCGCGCAACGGCAACGCATCCGAACTCATCATCAGGGTCAGGATCGGCGCATCGGCCGGATTGACCTTGTTGTAGACCGGCGGATACGGCAGGTTGTTCGGCAAGGTGCCGCGCCCGGCATTGATCGCCGATTGCACGTCCTGCGCAGCGGCATCGATGTCGCGATCCATGTTGAACGTGAGCAGGATCGTCGACAGGCCGGCCGAGGAGTCCGACGTCATCATGCGCAGGCCGGAGATCTGTCCGAACTGGCGCTCGAGCGGCGTGGTCACGAGCGAGGCCATCGTCGTCGGGCTCGCGCCGGGGTACTGCGTCGTCACCTGGATCGACGGTGCGTCGATGTCGGGCAAGGCCGATACCGGCAACTGGCGATAGCCAACGATACCGAGCAGCATCACGCCGGCCATCAGCAGCGACGTGGCGATCGGGCGGCGAATGAAGAGCGTCGAAAAGCCCACGGATCAGGATACCTTCTGGATGTACTGCTCCGCGCGGGAGACGGCGCCCGCAGGCCGCAACACGACCTCGGCGCGATTCAAGGCGACACGCACGACGGGCGGCCTCAACCGCGCCTGCGCCGGCCGCCGGACTTCTTCTCCCCTTCCGGCAGCGGAGTCGGCGCGGCCACTTCGCCAGGCGCCATCGCCGTCACCTTGATGCCGGTCTTGAGCCGGAACTGGCCTTCGGTGACCACCTTGTCGCCGGCAGCAAGGCCCTCGGCGACGAGCACGCCGCCCGCATCGACGGTTCCAGCCGTGACGACCTTCTGCATCCTGACCGTGGCATCCGCCTGCACGACCCAGGCGTACTCGCCATCAGGCCCCTGCTGGACGCCGGTCGCCGGAACCACGATGCCATCCTTCACCGTGCGCACGCCGAGTCGGACATTGACGAATTCACCCGGCCAAAGCCTGCGGTCCGCGTTCGGGAATTCCGACTTGAGCTTGAACGTGGCCGTGGTCGTGTCGATCGAATTGTCGATGACCTTGAGCTCGCCCTCGGCGATCGGCGTCGAATCGGTACGCGACATCGCGATCACCTTGAGCGGCGTCGCATCGGCTTCACGTACCTTGGCCATGTCCTGCTGTGGAAGATTGAAAATCACGTTGAGCGGCTGGGTCTGGGTCAGCACGACGATCGCGCTGCCATTCGCCTGGACCAGGTTGCCGACATCGACCTGACGGATACCGGCAAGTCCATCGATCGGCGCGATGATCTTCGTGAAACCCAGTTGGGTGCGCGCGTTTTCGACCGCTGCCGCATCGCCGGCGATCAGGGCTTCCTGCTGGCGCACGGTCTGGCGCTGGTTCTCGAGATCCTGCGCCGATACGAATTTCTTCTCGATCAACTCCTCGTAACGCTTGAGCGTGCTGCGCGATGCGGCGAGTTGCGCCTCATCCTGCTTCTTCTTGGCCAGCGCCTGGTCCAGTGCGGACTGGTACGTGCGCGGATCGATCTCGGCAATCAGGTCGCCCTTCCTGACCTCCTGGCCCTCGGCGAAATGCACGGCCTGCAACTGGCCACTGACCTGGGCACTCACCGTCACCGTATTGAGCGCCTGCACGGTGCCGAGCGCGGTCAGGTACAGCGGCACATCCTCGGTCGTCGCCGCAACTACCGTCACCGGGATCGGCGTGTCGTCTGCGTCGCCTCCGCGTGTTCCACTACCCGAGCCTGCCGAGCCGAGCATGCGCCAGCCAACAAGGACGGCAATCAGGACAACGACGACAATGGCTATCAGTTTCGCGCGCGTCATGCGCTCTTCCTTTTCTGGTGATCGATTGGCCTGCCACGGTCGCCAGCGCCCGATCAGGGCGACCGATGGCGAACATGCCCCATTCGGGCGGAATCCGTACCAGCGGGGACTCGGCTTGCCCCCGCGCCCACGGAAACGCGGTGACTGGGAGTCACAGCATGACAAATAATTCCCGACCAACCGTGAATAAATTGCGCAGATCAGCGCAAAGGCCGGAGCTACGCTGCGCATTTCGCCACGGGCGAAGCCCGGCGCGAGACGATCTGCCGTCAAGACCCGCGTCCGGCGACCGCCTGCGCGTGCGCCAGATGTTCGACGGCCGCGCGGGCGAGATCATCGAGACCGGCACCGCCGTCGTCCAGATGCGCGAGGATCTGGCGACGCATGCGCGGATCCCAGAATTTCCGCAGATGATCGGCGACGCCACGGATGCCGGCCTCGCGGTCCGGATCGCTGGCGAAATAACGTGCGATGTCGTTGGCCATGGCCACCAGTCGCTGGACATCCATACCCGGCTCCCTATCCGACGATGCGTTGCGGATGAGTGTAGATGACGTGACTGTTGCTGCGTGCAAAACCGATCAGCGTGACTCCGCTCGATTCAGCGAGATGGATCGCCAGCGCAGTCGGCGCGGAGATCGCGGCGATCAGGCCGATGCCGACCGAGGCCGCCTTCTGCACCATCTCGTAGCTGGCCCGGCTGGTCAGGATGAGGAAGCCTTCGCGCACGTCGAGTGCCTCGCGCGCCATCACCCCGATCAACTTGTCGAGCGCATTGTGTCGACCGACATCTTCGCGCACACGCAGCAGGTCGCCACGGCCATCCACCCAGGCCGCCGCGTGGGTGGCACCGGTACGTTGATTGAGCGGCTGCGCGGCTTCGAGTGAACGCAAGGCCCGATGCAGGACTTCACCGCTCGTGCGGATACCTGCCGCGACGGCAGCAGGATGGCGCATCACGTCTTCCAGTTGCTGCGTGCCGCACAGGCCACAACTGCTGCGACCGCTCAGGTTCCGTTGGCGCGCTGCGATCGCCTCCGCACGTGGCTGCGGAATGTGCATGTCGATCACGATGCCTTCGAGTCGCTCGCGGATCTCGATCAACGCGAGTTCCTGCGGTGTCGCGATGATCGCCTCGCTGAGACTGAAACCGAGCGCGAAATCCTCCAGATCGTTCGGCGTCGCGAGCATGACCACATGCGCCTGGCCGTTGTAGCTCAGCGCAACGGGCAGCTCGCTGGCGACCCAGTCCTCATCGTGTTCGACGCGTCCGTCGAGGCAGCGGGCGATGCGCCGCCGCACGCTGCCGGCTTGCGAGACGGCGGTCGACGGCTTCGGTTTTTGCTGATCGGCAGGCATTCCGATGTCCGCGTCCAACGGAAGCCAACGATACCGCACTGCGTCCGCGAGCGTTCCCTCCCATTGCGGGAAACGCCGTGACTCCGGTCGGGTATCGATGGCAATCGTGGACGCTTTTCTCCGCGATTCGAGTCAGCAAGCATCCGGCCTGAAGGCCTTTCCTACGAATCCACGGAAACAGCATGGCCTGCCTTGCCGAGCAACGGCAGTGCGACCACCGACAGCAACGCGAATACGCCACCGACGACAAAGGTCGTCTGCGCGCCCTGCAGATCCCAGAGCGCGCCGGCCGCGACACTGGCGACGAGCAAGGCGATTCCCGACACCAGGCTATACACGCCGAAGCCGGTGCCGCGCCATGCGGCCGGCGTCGTGTCCGCAACCATTGTCGAGAGCAGTCCCTGGGTCATGCCCAGATGCAGGCCCCAGAGACCCGCGCCGACGAATACGCCCAACGGGCCCGAAGCGACGGCGAATACGCCATCGGCGAGCACCAGCACGAACACACCGGCAGCAAACAGACCGCGCCTCGACCAGCGATCGGACAGGATGCCGACCGGCCAGGCGGATGCGGTGTAGACCACGCTCATGATCACGAGCACGAGCGGCACGAAGGTGTTCGACAGCCCGAGCTGGGCGCCGCGCAGTATCAGGAACGCTTCGCTGAAACGCGCCAACGAGAGCAGGCCGCCGACCACGACGACCATCCAGAACGGTTTGCCGAGGCTCACCAGACCGGCACGCGAGATCGGCAGGCGTGCGCGGCGTTCGACATGCGCAGGCTCGCGCACCACAAACACGATCAGACCTACCGCGATGACTCCGGGCACGACCGCGAACCACAACACCGCATCGATATTGCCGAGGAACACGGCCATCAGGCCGACCGCGAGCAATGGCCCGATCACGGCACCGATCGAATCCATCGATTGACGCAGACCAAACGCCGCACCGCGCACTTCCTGCGGCGTGATGTCGGCGATCAACGCATCGCGCGGCGCACCGCGGATGCCCTTGCCGAAGCGATCGAGCAGACGCGCCGTGACGATGGTGCCGACCGAACCGGCCAGCGGGAACAGTGGTTTGACCGCAGCGGCAAGCCCATAGCCGAGCAGGACCAGCGGCTTGCGCTTGCCGAAGGCATCACTCAGGTAACCCGAGAACACCTTGGTGATCAGCACCAGCGATTCCGCCGCGCCCTCGATCAGCCCGATCGTCAGCGCGCTCGCGCCTAGCGTGCCGGCGAGCAGCACCGGCAGCAGGCTGTGCACCATCTCCGAACCAATGTCGGTGAACAGGCTGACGAAACCGAGCGCCCAGACACTCGCTGGAATCTTCGGACGCGTCGATCGCGAATCGTTCACGCAATTTCCCCGGTCATCACGGCAAGCAGGATCGCAATGGGCTAGACCGGAAGCATGCTTCCGCCGCGTGCCGTGCCGCGGAGTCGAACACGCTCCCCGCCGACCAACGTTGGTTTCATGCTCCCGCCAGCGCGGGATGATGCAAGACAAGGTGCGGCAGCGTCGAGTACCACGCAGGCCCGCGGAGATCCATCGTCACCCGGCGTCGAGTGCGCTGATCATCACGTAGTAGCCATCCGGATCACGCAAGGTGAACTCCATCGTTCCGGTATTCGGGTTCAATTGGGGCTCTTCCTCAAACACCGGAACCAGCGAACGCGCCCGCTGCAGCGATTCGTCGAAGTCATCGACGCGAAAGAACAACAGCAATCCGTTGCCCGGCGCCGCATGCACGGGACTCTCCAGGCTCGGATGATCGTGAGCGCCCCATTGATGGAGACAGAGCAGCACCGTCCCGTCCGTATCGAGGATCTGGCCGAAGTAGTCATGCGCCGGAGCCGCAGGCACCTGACCGAACACGGTCTGGTACCAATTGAAGCTGCGCGTGACGTCAGCGACGCCGATGATTGTCCAGGTTCGTTTCATGGCTCACTCCGATGGATCGCCTTTCGTGAATCGAATGGATGCCGGGAACATTCTAGCGGGCCTCCAGGCGTGCCCTGATGTCTTCATAAGCGCGTTGAATGAGCAGCTCCAGGGCCGGGAAATCGACGCTGCTCCCGGGCCGAAGCTTCACGTGGCGCATGAACCTGCCGGTGCCTTGGAGGAGCTGCGAAGGATCGGCGAGCCCGGCGCCATGAAAGAACCCGACATTGACGTGCGACCTGAAGGCGTTGACATACGCAAACGCGGCGGGACCCACACATGCTGTCGGGTGTCCGTCGTGCAGCAGTTCGCGCACATCGGCTCCACAATTGCGCAGGACCGTAAACCAGCGCTGGGCGATTGCCCCCAAATCACCTGGTTGTTCCCGCATCCATGCGTCGATCTCGGGGTCTCGCCGAACCGACGTGGGAAACAGGAAGAGACTCATTCGCTGCAGCCTGACGAAAGGGAACCCTGTTGCGCCGTATCACGCCGTGTTGCGCCACCGCTGGCGGACAACGATCGCTCCGATTGAAGCACATCCCCAGCGGTCCGCTTGAGTGATCGAATGGGCTCCGTCCGTGTTGCCGCACGGCTTCGATGAGCCAGCCTGATCATCGGGACACGGGATCACGAGGGGAATGGGTCATGAATGCTACGCCACTCTGCCGCTGCTTCCAGCGTCGCGATCGACCCACTGCGGGCTTCGGTTGATCTCCTGGCACCGGCGACATCGATCGAGGAATTGTTGGGCCGCACTTGCCGCGCCATTTCAGAGCTGCCTTTAGGACTGCGGGGCGAACCCGAAGACGCGCAGCTCCTGGTTGCAGCGACAGGCCTTGGCGAGGCGTGCCGCCCACGCGATGGCCTCATCGCGCGTAGGCAGTTCCAACACGGTGAAGCCGCCGTCGAGGGTCGGCGCCCAAGGATAGCCGCCCATTGCAACCGTGCCGTCAGCAGCGACCAGGATGGGCGGTACGTCTTCGTCGATTCCGCCGGCGAAGACGTAGACACCGGCGGCTTTCGCCTCCTCAATGACAGCGTGTGCGGCGCGACCCACCGCTCCCAATTCGCCATCGGGCACAACCATCGCCGCGCTTGGAAAAGAAATCAGGTACGTGGCCATGGTGATCCTTCCAGGAAGTGATGGCGATCGTGGAGCGTGTGTGCAGCCTGACGCGCAGGTCCAGGGCGCTCTCGCCAAAAAAGAAGATTGAGGTCAAGTTTTGAAGTATGCGCACGTGCACTCAAGATGCAGGACTGGCCCGCTTTCCCCTCTTCGGCTCCATTGTCGGCGATTTTGCCTTGCAGGTGCTTGCAACGGTTTTTCCCCAGGAAACGTCTGGAAGTGATGCCGCCTGAGGTGGGGCGGCCCGAACCGAGGAGGGGTAACCGTGAATAAGCAAGCTGCTCTTGGAACGCTGGTCACGCTGGCACTTGCCATGCCGGCTCACGCCACGATCCGCGAGAACTTCCCGGGCCTGGACATGGCCTTCGTCGGAAATCACGTAATCACCGGACCGGCCCGCGCTTTCGTGCCGCACCCGTTCGCCTTGCGCCTGACCGATCCTGCCGGCCGCCCGCTTCCAGGCTTGACCGTCTACTTCCAACCCGACTACGTTTACAGCGTCGGAGTGCCTCCGCCACTCAGTATGTATGGCAGCTTCAGCGGAATTCTCGAACTGGCGGTCGTCACGGACGCGAATGGCGTCGCCCGATCCCCTGATTTCCAGATCGGGCCAGTCCCTCAGAATGTGATCGCCGGGGTGCCTCCCACGACGCCCGAGAACGTGGCCGTGACGCAAGGGGGCTGGGGCTATGCACTGTTCCATGTCAACGCCCCGCATGAAGGGCCGGTCGACCCTCAAGCGCCTGACGGCAATGGGGTGGCAACCACGCTGCCGACCAACTCATTCATCGGGCTCGCATCCCTGGCGGCCGTCCTCGTTGTCACCGCATTCGTGACCCTGCGCAAAACGCTGCGTCGGCAATCCGTCCGCGTGTAGTCGATCTTTGCTTTCTGCGCCCGTGCCGCACGTGAAAACGCCGGGAATCCGGTCCAGGCGAACGGCCGTCGCCTTGAATTCTCGACTGCATCGATACGTAGTACGAGGGCCTGGTTTGGCCATGACGCGGACTCCTGAAAGTTAGTTCAGGGTGTCCATTAAACCGAGGGAACCGTCGCGTCGGCTTGGACGAATTGTTAGCCATCAGCTCAGCGAGCATAGCGGGCCACGTAGTCTTGCTTCTTTTCGTTCCAGTGGAAACTCAGCTCACGGACCCCCGACGAGTCAGCCGCAAAGACGCTGAAGAGCGCCATGAGGTCTTGGATGGCGAACTCGTATGCCCACTTGTGGCGCATAAAATCCGAGAATACAAGCATAGCCTTGAACGCAGTGCCTTCCGACCACGTTTGCATCCAGTAGTAGTGAATAAGCTGGTTGCAAGTATCGAGGGCGCCAAGCTCCGAAGACTCCGGATTCGACATATCGAAGCGGTCTTCCGGAAACCCGGCACCGACGAGGGTGAAGGGCTTACTCCCGATCTTCTTGTATCGGAGCACCGGTATTCGAACGTTCCGCGCCCGATCGTTCACCTTTGGCCTTTCAAGCAGTGAGCGCACTTGAAACGCCACTAGCATCAACCGGCGCTCGTACAACACAAGTTGCTTCTCTGACCACCTACGGTACGTACGATGCTTCTTGAGCCACGCTAACTCCGCTCGTAATTCCTGGCGCCAGTACGTCGATTCGATCATCTGTCTAGCTCTTCGTCGGTCTTCGACAAGGCCCGCAACTAATGACTAGTACCAGAATTAAGCCGCGCCGCGAAGCGGCGTCGGATTGAATGAGTAAAAAGAGACTTCCCGCATCCTACGGCCTCTGGGGCCATGATGGT
>ERZ795059.3274-NODE-3274-length-15812-cov-7.532208_pt1 | contig 15812 bp, 12 predicted proteins | sample MGYA00375143_ERZ795059 | MGnify/ENA primary metagenome ERZ795059 (study PRJEB30188, sample SAMN05720168) | activated sludge metagenome | isolation source: Anaerobic digester | place: USA | collected 2015-01-07 ... | reverse complement strand
CCGACGGCTCCCTTGATGAAGTAAGAATATATAATAGGGGGTTGAGTGCGGAGGAAGTTATGGCTATATATAATCAAACAAAATCTAACTATGAATAAAAATTCCGCCTAAAGCGGAATTTTTAGTTAAAGTTTTTTTGATTGTTTTTTTGCTTTGTTCAAAATATTTTGTTTTGGTTAGGCATGAAGACCTAAGCGCCAAGTTCTAAGCGTTATTGTTGATTTACCATTGACTAATTATTTTTTAGGTTTTGATCGGGAACTTTTTTGTCAATTCGATAATCTGTTTTTTGATGGGTAGTAATTTTGTTTTTGAATTTAAAATAATTTGCGTTCTAATTTCTTTTTTCTTTTCTTGCTCAAAAGTAATTTTGAGTTTTTCTTTTTCTTGTTTGATAATTTCGATGGTTTGGTTAATTAATTTAGCTAACAATTTTATGTCTTTTGCTTTGAGTCCTCGGGTGGTAACGTTCGGTGTGCCAAGGCGTAAACCCGAAGGATAAAACGGTGGATGGTTGTCGTAGGGAATAGAATTTTTATTGGTGATGATATTAACAAATTCTAAAGCTTCGGCAGCCAAGTTACCAATGATATTTTTATTTTGTAAATCAATTAAAATTAAATGACTAGCAGTTGATTGACCAACAATTTTAAAATTATATTTTTTAAGTTCATTACCTAAAGTTTTTGAATTGTTGATGACTTGTTTAATGTAATTTTTGAATTGTTGACTTTCAGCTTCTTTTAAAGCGACTGCGATGCCGGCAATAATATTTATATGTGGCCCACCTTGAATGCCAGGGAAAATCGTTTTTTGAATTTTGGTGGGCAAATCTTTATCTTTTTTAAGACCATGATTAGTTACCATAATAATTGCTCCTCTGGGACCGCGAAGAGTTTTGTGGGTGGTGGTAGTAATAATATCAGCAAAATTAGCAGGTGACGGATAGGCACCAGCAACGATTAAACCAGCTAGATGTGAAATATCAGCTACTAAATAGGCATCAATTTTTTTAGCAATATTAGCAAATTTTTTTCAATCAATAATTTTAGCATAAGCAGTGGTGCCGGCAATAATAATTTTTGGCTTTTCTTTTAAAGCCAGCAACTCAATGGCTTGATAATCAAGTTCGCCGTTTTTGTCAACGTCATAACTAATAGCTTTAAAAATCTTGCTAGAAAAAGAAGCAGGACTACCATGAGTTAAATGACCACCACTAGCTAAATTGAGTCCCATAATTTTATCATTAATATCAATAATTGATAAATATGTTTCTAAGTTAGCAATTGATCCGGAATAGGGTTGAACATTAGCATAGACAACCCCAAACAATTTTTTAGCGCGATCGATGGCTAAATTTTCGATTTGGTCTATAAATTCCATACCTTGATAGTAACGTTTTTGCGGATAACCCTCAGTATATTTATTGCTTAAAGGTGAGCCAATGGTTTCTTGAATGGCGCTGGAAATGATATTTTCTGAAGGGATTAAACTTAAGGTTTCTTGTTGGCGTTTAAGCTCATTACAAAATAATTTATACATTGCTTGATCGGTTTTTTGTAAGTTTTTCATAACTTGATATTATATTTTTTAAATTGGATCGACGTCAATATAAAAATCGTTGGGCAATAATTTAAGAATTTGGTTGCGTATTTTGATATCAGCCCGAGTGACGATCAATGGTTTTTCAAGTTTCATTTTTATTTTAAAGCTTCAGTAGTATAAATTATTAATTTTTTCATGAATGTTGGGCGTAATAGCGGTTAAAATAAATCGATCGGTTAATTGATTTTTTTCCAGAGTTTTCTTAATTTTTTCATAGTAAAGCTCTAAAGTTTTTTGGGCATTGTCTTGATTAATATCGCGATGTTCGATTAAGATGATTTGACTATAGGGCGGAAAATTATATTTTTCACGTAATTTTAATTCAGTTGCTCAAAACTTGTCAAAGTCATTATTTTTGACAATAGCAAATAACGTATTTTGATTATAGCTAGTTTTAATATAAAATTTTTTAGTGGCGATATTTTTGGCCTTAAGTAGTGTGTTTAATATTTTTTCTTCGGTATGAAAATCAGGGATACTAAATAAATTATCGATGTTAACAATAGCAACGTTTTCAATGTTTTGAACTTTAGATTTTAAAATGACACTGGTGCCAATTAACACGCCATTTTGACTGATTAAGAACTTGTCAATAATTTTATCTATTTCTTCGTTGGCAGTTTCGGTGTTGGTATTAAAAATGGGGATATGTTTGTCTTTTAATAAATGTAAAAGGGTTTGTTCAAGTTTATCAATTCCAAGGTCGCTAGCTTCAAAGTTGGGCGATTGACATTTGGGGCAGGTAGTAATAACTGGTAATGTTTGACCGCATAAACTACATTTTAAATAATTTTCTTTTTGGGTTTTGTAATAAGTAAGGGGTTTATGACAATTTGGACAATATAGTAATGTTTTACAATTTTGACATTTAACACCACTTCAAAATCCTTTTTTATTTAGAAATAGAACTCATTTTTCTTTAGAATTTATATGTTTTAATAAATCTTCTTTTAAAGATATGCCGAGCATATCTTTTTTATTGAAAGTGCGATTGACAATGATTTCAACTTTGGGATTATGTTTAGGTGTAATAATATCAAAAGTATTAACTTGATAATCGAGTTGTTTATTAAAAGATAAATCCAACTCGTTTTTTTGAAAATAAATTGGTATGTTTTTAAGATTGGCAAATCAATTGAGAGTGGTTTCATAATTAAAATAAGGTCGCAAATCTCATGATTTGTAGCTGTCGTCACGACTGTTAAACATATAAATCAATCCTAAATTGTGTAGTGGAAAACCAAGCGTCTTGCGTAAACCAAATATAATTTTGGGATGGCCAATCAACATTTGTCGATATCATAAATTTAAATTTTTGATAGTTATTTTTTTACCAAGAACAACGAAATTTGATTTATCAAAAACTTGTTCAAAATGATTAAGATAAAAGTTCAAATCGGCCTCAGTGGCGAAAGCCAATAAAATGCTTTTTTGCTGGTTAAAAGTATCAATAATGTTCTGATATAAACTGGGTTCAAATAGTTTTATCAGGTTGTCATTTTCAACCAAACTGATTGGTTCGATATGGTCAGCATTTGGTTTGCTGAGATATTTAATTAGGGATTTTAGGTTATTGGGTAATAAAATTTTGACAACGCGGGTTAGGTCGTCAAAGTAATAGGAACTAATAAATTTACTAATTTCTCAAAAGGATTTATCTACAATGGGGATAGAAACTATCTTGTTAATTTTTTTGAGAGTGTAGTCCGTGGCTTTTAGATCACCTTTAAGATTCTCAAGAGGGGTAGTGGACACGACTAAAGCTAAAAGTTTTTTGGTCTGAATGGATACTTCAATAACAGAACCTTTTTCAATTGGTTCTTTATAATAGTAGGTTAATACTTGAGACACATTTTTGGGTAGATGTTGTAGAGGGATGGCTTCGATGATAAACACAGTAAAAAAATTAATAATTTTTTTAAAATCAAAAGTCAAAAATGACAATAAAAGATAATAACAGACCTTAGAACTTAGTATAGTATATTTTAGGGTTTTTATCAAATTATATATTAGCTTGATTCCAAACAGATATGTTTATTTTAATTAATAGATAGGTTGTATTTTGTTTGTTTTTTGTCACAAAATATGTTAAATTTTTAATTAATAACCACCATTTTAAATTTATGTTTAAACCAGAACAATTTTTAAATAAACATTCAGACAATAAAATCATAGATAATTTGATAAAGGACTATGAGATGTTTAATTTGCCAAATAAACCGAAATTAACTGAAAAAGAAATACAAATAAGAGCAGAAGAATTAGAAAAACAGTATACAATGGCGGTTTATAATGAAAATAAAATGGCTGAATTAGAATCAAAAATCAAAACTATTATTCGTGCAAGTAGTAATTGTTATCAAACAGTTCAAGAAATTTTGAAAGAAGCTTCAAAAGAAGTTGTTATTATACTGGCTAATAATCTTGAATTTATGCCTGGAAAAGATCGAGGAAAAATTGCTCGTCTATTACTCGAAAAAGCTCCCAAAGAAGTGGCTGTCGGGCTGGCTAATAATCTTGAATTTGTGTCTGGAAAAGATCGAGAAGAAATTGCTCGTCTATTACTCGAAAAAGCTCCAAAAGAAGTAGCTTATATATTGGCTAATAATCTTTGATTTTTGCTTACAGAAAACCAAAAAATTGCTCGTCTATTACTCGAAAAAGCTCCCAAAGAAGCAGCAGCTGGATTGGCTAATAATCTTGAATTTGTGTCTGGAAAAGATCGAGAAGAAATTGCTCGTCTATTACTCGAAAAAGCTCCAAAAGAAGTAGCTTATATATTGGCTAATAATCTTTGATTTTTGCTTACAGAAAACCAAAAAATTGCTCGTCTATTGCTCGAAAAAGCTCCCAAAGAAGCAGCAACTGGATTGGCTAATAATCTTGAATTTTTGTTTGTAAAAGATCGAGAAGAAATTGCTCGTCTATTGCTGGAAAAAGCTCCCAAAGAAGTAGCAGCTGGATTGGCTGATAATCTTAGATTTGTGCCAGAAGAAGCTCAAGAAGAAATTGCTCGTCTATTACTCGAAAAAGCTCCCAAAGAAGCAGCAGCTGGACTGGCTGATAATCTTGTTTTACTGCCAAAAGAAATTCAAAAAGAAATTGCTCGTCTATTACTCGAAAAAGCTCCCAAAGAAGCAGCAGCTGGACTGGCTAATAGTCTTGAATTTTTGCTTGCAGAAAACCGAGAAGAAATTGCTCGTCTATTACTCAAAAAAGTTCCTCAAGAAGTGACTTCTATACTTATAAGAATGCTTAGACTGTTGCCAGAAGAAGTTCGAGAAGAAATTCAAAAAAAATCTATAAAAGAGATATTGCCAGCAATAGAAAAAAAGAAATTGATAGAATCAGAGGAAAAAAACCAGGTTTTATATCGGGGGATAGATGATTCAAAAGAAAAATTTTTACATAAGAGATTTTTAAAAACAGGGACAGAAACATTTCTTTTGGGTAAGACTTTTATGAATAATGTTATATTGCGAATAATTCCTAATTCCGCATTTATTAGTTGGTTGAATGCCTATAAGGCAACAGACATTTGAAAAGCAGTAGGATTTAATTATGTGCCGATAGAACCTATACAAAAAGCTTATCCATGTGGAGATAGTAAAAATGTCAGAGTATATGCAGGTGTATTAGGTGTAAACACTACAACATATTTAGGAATGCAGTCTACTAAAAAATATCACAAAGATGTTAAAAGGCAAGTACGAATTATAATAAAGGTGCTTGAAGAAATGCAAATAACTCACGGACATTTGCATGGTGGTAATTTTTGTGTTCTTCATGAACGTACAGCAGAAGGTGAAATAGATTGGAATAAACCGCCAAGAGTCTATTGTATAGATTTTGATCAATCAACTATTATGTAAAAAAATATTTTTGCTGATTAACTATAAATTTTCAGATTTAATTTTAAGACAAACTATATAATTTGATTGATTGAGTTATCATAAATTTTATGATATAATAATATAATAATTAAGAAAATAATATGGGATTACAAAATTTGGTATTGAGACAAATGTTGATGGCTCAAATTAAGAAATTAAATTTGCCTAAAGACCAGCAAGATAAAATTGTTAATGCGATTGTTAATAATCCAGAATTTTTTAAGAAATTAGCTGAAGATATGCAAATGGAAATGAAAAGTGGTCAAAATCAAATGCAAGTGGCTCAAAAATTAGCGGGTAAATATCAAAATGAAATTAAACAAATTTTAGACCAGTAATATGAAGATACATCGATTCATATATGATTTTAATTTTAATGATGGGTTGTTGATGATTAAAGATCGAGAATTGATTAATCAAATCAAAAATGTTTTAAAATTAAGACGTGGTGAAAAGATAATATTGGTTGATTTGAATGGGCAAGAGGCGTTGACGGAAGTCGTTAATGTAACGAGCGGATTTATCCAAGTCAAATTATTGAGCGTTGATGAAAATCGAAATATGAGTGACAGGCAAGTTAATCTTTGCTGTTCAGTTTTAAAAAATAGCAATTTTGAATTGGTGGTAGAAAAAGCCGTGGAAATTGGCGTAAAAGAAATTACACCTATCATTTTTCAACGCACCATAAAAACTAATTTGAATTTTGGGCGATTAAATAAAATTGCTAAAGAGGCGATTGAGCAGTCAGAGCGTGCCGAAGAAGTTAAAATTAATGAAATGGTTGATTTTAAAAATTCGTTACTTAAAAGACAATGAAGTAATGATTTAAATATTCTTTGTGATCGAAGCGGTGTAAATTTTAAAGAGATAGCAGCGACTATTAGTCAGAATAAAAATTTAAAAATTAACTTGTTTATTGGTCCGGAAGGTGGGTTTTTAACAGATGAAATATTTTTGGCCGAGCAAAATGGTTTTTTGATTATGAATTTAAGCTCAGCTATATTGCGCGCTGAAACGGCAGCGATTGTTGCGGCGTTTACTATTATTAACCCCCTCTTTTAGAGACCATAGCATCTGAAGGGTGCAAGTGTTTATAGATAAATAGGAAAAATTATTTTAACAAAACAATTTAATAATAACCCTGATTTTACGAATTATAAATGGTTCTTAAAAGAGGGGGTAAATCATGAAAATCTTAGTAGCTGTGAAATTAAAGAGCAGACAATCAGGGGTAGAAAAAATTTCAGAAACACACTATATTGTCAAAACTAGCAAAGAAGCTAAAGATAACAAAGCCAATATTGATGTTGTTGACCAATTAGCCAAATATTTTAAAGTGCCAAAAGCTAATATTGAAATTAGTGTTGGCAAAACTACCAAACATAAAATTATTAATATACAGAAATAGAAGTTCCAATAAACAGAGAGAAGTTCCAATAATCAAAGAAAAGTCAAAAGTCCCCCACACTAACTTTACAGTAGAATGGTAATATTAGTTAAGGGCTATAAACATTTTAAACAAATTATATTATGTATCCAGTAAAGTTAATGTGGGGGCAGGCGCTTGTCAAATGTCAAAAGTAAAAATCAAAACTCAAAGATTTTAAATACAAAACACAAATTCCAATTTAATTTTGTATCTTATTTGGATAATTCAGTCAACCCCCCACACTAACCAATAAAAAAGTCAAAAGTAAAAAAAATGGAACGCCGCCTTGCGGCGTTCCATTGCATAATGCGAGCGCTTGTTTTTTTGATAAAAGTATATTAAAATGTGATTAATGTAATTATAGATTAAAAATTATTAAACAAATTAATTATGAATTTAGTAAAAAAATTTGGCGAAGTTGGGATTAAAGATGTTTTAAGTGTTGGCGGTAAAAACGCATCACTGGGCGAAATGCTTCAACAGCTTTCAATTCGAAAAATTAATGATCCAGAAAAAGTTATTCAATTAATTTTAAAAGCTATCAAAGAAGCTGGTTACGAGCCAGGTAAAGATATTTTTATATCACTTGACTCGGCGGCTTCATCTTTTTATGAAAATGGTAAGTATAAAATGGGGATTGGTGAATATACCAGTAGCGAAATGATTGATTATTACGAAAACTTAATTAAAAAATATCCAATTATTTCAATTGAAGATGGTTTAGCTGAAGATGATTGATCAGGTTGACAATTGATGCAAAAAAGATTGGGTAGTAAAATTACCTTAATTGGTGATGATTTGTTTGTGACTAACACAAAACTTTTAAAAAAAGGAATTGATCTAAAAGCGGCCAATTCAATTTTAATTAAACCTAATCAAATTGGGACTTTATCGGCAGCCATCGAAGCTATTAAATTAGCTAAAGATAATAAATTTTCTTGAGTAGTGTCGCATCGATCAGGAGAGACGTTAGACACCACGATTGCGGATATTGCTTATTCAACTACTGCTTTTGGTTTAAAAACCGGCTCGCCTCATCAAAGTCCAGATTGCAAAGAAGATGAGGATGTTAGACGGGTGAAATATTTGAGAATGGATTATATGGAAAAGCGTGATCAATTTAAGAAAAAGAAATTGCCAATGGGTTTAATTATTTTAGATGGTTGGGGATTAAGAGCTGAAACAAAAGGCAATGCGATTAAATTGGCAAATACACCCAATTTTGATTATTTATGAAATAACTTTAAGCATACTGAGCTAAAAGCATCCGGGCTTGATGTTGGTTTGCCACAGGGCGAAATGGGTAACTCGGAAGTGGGACATTTAAATATTGGTGCAGGACGAATTGTGGAACAAGAGGTAGTGCGAATTGATAATAGCATAGACAATGGTAGTTTTTTTGAAAACAAAACTTTACTTAATGCTTTTTCATATGCTAAAAAGAATAATTCAAAAGTTCATATTATGGGGTTGGTATCCAAGGCAGTAGTGCATTCCTCGTTGGAACATTTGTTAGCTTTGTTAGCTTTGGCCAGCGAACAAGATTTTCCTAATGTTTTAATTCATACCATTACCGATGGGCGAGATTCGTCACCCACGAGTGCCAAAGATTGAATTTCAAAAATTGAAGAAAAAATTAAAGAAACCAAAGTTGGTAGAATTGCTACTATTTGTGGCCGATATTATGCGATGGACCGAGATAAAAGATGAGATCGCACCCAGCTTTATTATAATTTATTAACTAAGGGAGAAGGGAAAATTGTTAAAAATTGAAAAGAGGGAATAGACACAGCTTATAAAAGCAAGCTGACTGATGAATTTATTAAGCCAATAGTAGTTGGCGATGACACCGAAGAGGTTTTGATTGAAGACAACGATGTGGTAATTTTTTATAATTTTCGAGCTGATCGAACTCGTCAAATAACTCGAGCTTTTATGGAGGATAATTTCAAAGAATTTAATACTAAAAAAATTGATGGACTCAAGTGGATTTGTTTTACTGAATATGATGAAACTTTTAATAATAACAAAAACATTTCAGTTGTTTTTCCAAAAGTAAAAATCGAAAATACTTTAGCCGATATTTTATCAAAAAATGGTTTGAGACAATTAAAGATTGCGGAAACGGAAAAATATGCGCACGTTACTTATTTCTTTAATGGGGGTGATGAAAAGATTTTGAGAAATGAAACGCGGATTTTAGTGGATTCGCCACGGGATATTTCAACCTATGATCAAAAGCCAGAAATGGCGGCAAACACTGTCACTGAAAAACTAATTCAAGCTATGCCTAATCAAGATTTTTTTGTTTTGAATTTTGCTAATCCGGATATGGTAGGTCATACTGGCAATTTGCCAGCTACTATTGAAGCGGTGGAAACAGTTGATCGTAATCTTGGTAAAATTATAGCAAAGGCCAAGGAATTGGGTTATACCCTATTAGTGATGGCTGATCATGGCAATGCTGAGGAAGAAGATGAAAAAGAATTAAACCGTTTGACTTCACACTCAACTAATCCCGTGCCATTGATTTTGGCTGATTTTTATAACAAGTTTGTAAATGTGGAATTAGCTGAGCAGGGAAGATTGTCAGATGTTGCTCCAACTGTATTAGATTTGTTAGAGATTGAAAAACCAGTTAATATGACGGCCAATAGTTTGATTAAACGAACAGTTAATAAAAATAATTATTTGATACAACATATTGAGGCCTATGAAACTTTTGATTCTAGAAATAAATCAACCATTAAAGCGAGAATTATATTAGATGATGGTTCAATCGGTGATTGAGCGATGGTGCCAGCTGGAAAATCAACCGGTAAAGGTGAAGCGCCAGTGGTATCAACTGATCAAGCGTTAATTAATATCAAAGAAATTGAAAAAGTTTTAAATCAGCAGATGATTAATGTATTTGATCAAAAAACCATCGATCAAATTTTGATGGAAAATTTAAATCGTTGGGGTGGAAATACAACTTTAGCGGTGTCACTGGCGATGGCTAAAGTATCAGCTAAAAAGAAAAATCAAGAGCTCTATGAATATATAGAAGACGTTTACGGCTATAATAATCGTAAAACCGACAAAGTGGCAATGTTTATGAATATTTTTAATGGTGGATTGCATGCTTTGCGAGGTGAAGAGAAATTAGGTATTGATAAACCAGCCATTCAAGAATTTATGATTTATGTGAAAGATAAAAATTATAAATTAGCAATTGATAAAGCTGACAATATTTATTGAAAATTAAAAGAAATATTGTTTAACGAAGGGTTTGATAATCAACATTTTGGTGACGAAGGCGGTTATTCGCCACAAGTTATCAAGGGATTAACTATTCCTGATGGTTTTGCTACGACCAGCGAAGCGTATTTCTATTTTCTTAAAGAAACTGGCATTGAAAACAAAATCAAATCAATTATTGATAAAATTAAAGTTAACGATATTAAAGATTTACAAAAGAAATCAAAGGAATTGCAAACTTTAATTTTGAAAACCGATTTTCCAAAAATATTGAAAGACGAAATTATTAAAAATTATAAATGATTGCAAAATAAGTATAAAGATAATAATTTAGCTGTGGCGGTTAGATCTTCAGCGACAGCTGAAGATTCAGCCTCGGCAAGTTTTGCGGGGCAACATGAATCGTTTTTAAATGTTTCCGGCGAAAAGAATTTGATAGAGGCAATTAAACATTGTATTGCTTCACTCTTTACCGAAAGAGCGATTGCCTATCGAGACAATTTGAAAATGAAATATTCAGATGTGGCGTTATCAGTGGGGGTTCAAAAAATGGTGCGATCGGATTTAGCTTGTTCAGGAGTGATATTTTCATGTGATACGGAAACTGGTTTTCCGGATGTGGTGTTAATTAATTCCAGTTATGGTTTGGGCGAAAATATCGTAAAGGGTAGAGTGGAGAGTGATCAATTTTATGTATTTGAAAAAACTTTAGCTAAAGGGTATATACCAATACTCGAAAGACGAATTGGTCGCAAGGAGCTAACGATGGTGTATGGCGAAAAGGTTAATGAAGTTAAAAATTTAAAAACACCAGTCGAAAAACAATTGAAATTAACATTAAGCGACGATGAGGTTTTGGAACTGGCAAGATATTCGTTGATGATCGAAAATCATTATCAACGCCCTATGGATATCGAGTGAGCCAAAGACGGCAAGGATAAAAAATTATATATTGTTCAAGCTCGTCCGGAAACTGTTCAAAGCCAAAGAAATGTTCAATTTTTAGAAGAATATGTTTTTGATCAAAATAATAAGCGCAAAGAAATAGTAGTTGGTTTAAGTGTGGGCAATAAAATTGGTAAGGGTAAGGCAAGTGTGATCAAAAATATAAAGGACATTGCTAAATTTAAAAAAGGTGATGTTTTGATTACTCATATGACTGATCCAGATTGAGTGCCAATTATGCGTATGGCGTCAGCGATTGTAACGGAAAGCGGTAGTCGCACGTGTCATGCAGCCATTGTGGGACGAGAGCTGGGGTTGCCAACGATTGTGGGCGCATATAATGCAACCAAGTTAGTAAAAGATAAACAAATAGTCACAGTAGTTTGTAGTGAAGGTGAAAAAGGAGTTGTATATGACGGTAACTTAAACTTTACAGTTAAGCGAACTGATTTATCAAAATTATCAAAACCAAAAGTTAAAATCACGATGAACATTGGTGATCCCAATCAGGCCTTTTTGAATAGTTTTATTCCTAATGATGGGGTGGGCTTAGCACGGGAAGAGTTTATTGTAGCCAATCATATCAAGGTTCATCCTATGGCATTGATTGAATATAAAAAACAAGCTAACAAAACAAAGAAACAAATTGACGACATTACTTTTGGTTATAGTGACAAAACTCGATTTTATGTTGATAAATTAGCTGATGGGATTGGAAAAATTGCGAGTGCCTTTTATCCGAAAGAAGTTATTTTAAGATTTTCTGATTTTAAAACCAACGAATATAAAAATTTAATTGGCGGGGCTAATTATGAACTAAGCGAAGAAAATCCAATGATTGGTTTTCGAGGAGCATCTCGTTATTATCATCAATCTTTTAAACCAGCATTTGATTTAGAACTCAAAGCTATTAAAAAAGTTGTTAATGATTTTGGCTTAACGAATTTATCATTAATGGTGCCATTTTGTCGCACAGTAATCGAAGGAGAAAAAGTTATAAAATTGATCAAATCAGCAGGTATTGAAAATCAAAAGATTTATGTGATGTGTGAAATACCTTCGAATGTTATTTTGGCTGATAAGTTTTTGGATGTGTTTGACGGTATGTCAATTGGGTCTAATGATTTAACCCAATTAACTTTGGGAATTGATCGTGACGCCAATCACTTAATTCAAAATATAGCCAATGAAAATGATGATTCAGTGAAAGAATTAATTTGCCAAGTTATTAAGAAATGTAAAGCAAGAAATAAATACATTGGTATTTGCGGACAAGCGCCAAGTGATTATCCAAAGTTTGCTCAATTTTTGATTGAAAATGGAATTGATTCAATAAGTTTAAATCCCGATTCGGTGTTAAAAATACGTAAAGCATTAGAATAATGTATTATGTTTATTTATTAGAATGTAGCGATGGTGCTTTGTATACCGGGATTACAGTTGATTTAGAAAGAAGAGTTAGGGAACATAATAGTTCGAGTTTGGGAGCTAAATATACGAGAGCACGAAGACCAGTTAAATTGGTTTTCTCTAAAAAATTTAAAAATAGGTCATTGGCTACAAAAGAAGAAATGAGAATTAAAGGTTTGAAAAGAATAGAAAAAATAAAATTAATTTAAAATATTATGGAATATATAAAATCAAAAGGTTTAAAAGTTGGAGATACTGTTGCGATTATATCACCATCTTGAGGTGGTCCTAGTGTTTTTCCTACTGTTTACGAAAATGGTTTAAAAATTCTAAATGAATGAGGACTAAAAATAAAAGAATATCCAACAGCTAGAATGGAAGCTGAATATCTTTGAGATAATCCAGAGATAAGAGCTAAGGATATCAACGATGCTTTTTCTGATAAAGAAGTCAAAGCCATTTTTACTTCGATTGGAGGAAATGATTCTATAAGAATCTTGCCATTTTTAGATAAAGAAATTATTAAAAACAATCCGAAGATTTTGATGGGATTTTCAGATACTACAGCAATACATACTTTTTTAAATTTAAATGGAGTGATTAGTTTTTATGGGCCATTTATTATGGCTGGATTTTCACAAATGAAAGCTTTGCCAGTGGAATTTGAAAAACATGTTAAAGAAATATTGTTTGAGAATAAAGAGGGGTATGAATACAAAACATATGATAAATATTGCGATGGTTATCTAAATTGAATGGAACCAGAAAATTTAGGGAAAGTCAATGAATTAAAAAATAATAATGGTTGAAAATGATTGCAAGGTAAAGGGAAATTTCAGGGAGAGATTTTTGGTGGATGTTTAGAAGTTTTAGAAATGTTAAAAGGAACTGAATATTGACCAAGTAAAGAATTTTGAAATGGTAAGATATTTTTTATAGAAACATCAGAAGATAAGCCAACTTTAGAACACATTGAATATGAACTTCGAAATTATGCAACACTGGGAGTATTTGATAAGATAAGAGGATTTGTTTTTTCAAGAGCAAGGGACTATACTGATGAAGAAAAAATTGAATTAGAAAATTTAATTTTAAAAGTAATTAATAAAGAAACTAAGAAAATTGATTTACCAATAATTGCTAATTTTGATATTGGACATACTGATCCGCAATTTATTTTACCATTAGGAGTTAAGATGGAAATTGATTGTGATAATAAAAAAATTGGATTGATTGAAAATTGAATTGATTAATAAATTAAAAGATTATCGTGATCAATATTTGGCCCATGATGATATTAAAAGAAAAGTAATAAAACTTTCTGTTAAAGATTTTGAGTCTATTTTAAAATTGACTAAGGAAATAATGGATTTTTTACATTGAAAATTAGAAGAAAGTTTTTATTTGTATGATAATTTCCGAGCAAATCCAGTTGCAGATATTGAGGAGTGATTTAAATGCCTTAAGAATTATTATAAAATATAACGATCTTAATATTTAATAAATATAATGAATCTAAATTTTGAGAAAAAGCTATGAAAAAATAGCAAATATATTTTTGGTTTAGACGAAGTAGGTCGTGGACCATTAGCTGGGCCAGTAGTAGTTTGCTGTGTTTGTGTGTCTAAAGATTTTAAATTGCCTAAAGAATTATTAGAAAACGTAGATGATTCTAAAAAATTAAATCATAAAAAAAGAGAATTGATAGTGAAAGAAATTAAAAAAATAAAAGAAATTAATTTAAAAATTGTTAAAATTTCTGAAAAAGAAATTGATAAAATCAATATTTTAAGAGCGACTTTAAAAGCTTTCAAAAAAGCAGTTTTGAGTTTAGAAAAGAAAATGCAGTGTAAATCAGATATGATTTTAATAGATGGGAATAAGATAATTCCTGATTTTAAAGACCATAAACAATTGGCAATAATTAAAGGTGATTCAAAAATATTTTCTATTGCGCTCGCTTCAATTATTGCTAAAGAATATCGAGATAAGTTAATGATAAATTATGCGAAAAAATATCCTAAATATGAGTTTGACGTGCACAAAGGTTATGGCACAAAAAAACATATCGAAGCTATTAAAAAATTTGGAATTTGTGCTGTTCATAGAAGGAGTTTTTTAAATAATATTTTATAATATGAAAAAATTATTAGTGATTGTTGGTCCAACGGCGGTTGGCAAGTCAGATTTAGCGATATTATTAGCTAAGAAATATAATGGTGAAATCATATCGGCTGATAGCCGACAAGTTTATCGAGATTTGGATTTAGGGACAGGAAAAGTGGTTAGAGACAAAGGTGATAAGAAAGATTTTTGATCGGAAGGAGTTTTACATTATGGGATAGATATTCTTGATGTGAGCAATCAGTATAATATTTCTGATTTTCAAAAATATTGTAACTCTAAATTAAAAGCAATATGGAGAAAGGGCAAGTTGCCGATTATTTGTGGTGGATCGCCATTGTATGTGATAAGTGTGCTTGAGGGTTGGCAATTTCCCAAGACCAAACCCGATTTAAAATTAAGAGCTGAACTTGAAAATCTTTCAACCAATGAACTTTATCAAAAACTTTTAAAAGTAGATAGGGTCAGAGCTAAAAATATTGATAGTAAAAATAAACGACGATTGGTTAGGGCATTAGAAATTGTTATGAATGATACAAAAATTAATCCTTTAGTCAAGAAACCATTAAAAGCGGATACGATTGTTTTAGGTATTAAAAAAGATCGAGAAGAAATTAAAAAATTGATTGGGCAGAGATTAGAAAAAAGAATTAATAACGGGATGATAGATGAAGTTAAGAAATTAAAAGAAAAAGGCATAAGTCCTAAGAGATTAGATGATTTAGGACTGGAGTATAGATATATCAACTTATATTTAGAGGGAAAGTTATCTTTAAAAGCGATGAAAGAACAATTGTATAACAAGATAAATCAATTTGCTAAAAGACAAATGACTTGATTTAAAAAATTTGAAAATGTTTTGTGAATTGATAATGATTTTAAGTTAGCTCAAAATATAATTAATAACCTATGGAAAATATAAAAATAAAAAAGAAAATTTTTGTTAGAAGAGTCAAAAAAGATGATTGAAAATATTTTAGAAAATGATGGCAGGATACTGATTTGATCACCTTAACGAGTGGCGATTTTACCAAATATAGTGATGAACAATTATATAAATGATTTTTGAATATGTTAATTGACAAAAAATCAATGAATTTTATAGTGTTAAACGAACAAAAAATAGTGATTGGCCATTTTGTGTTAGAAATTAAAAAAAATATTGC
>ERZ795059.3272-NODE-3272-length-15816-cov-5.843348_pt1 | contig 15816 bp, 12 predicted proteins | sample MGYA00375143_ERZ795059 | MGnify/ENA primary metagenome ERZ795059 (study PRJEB30188, sample SAMN05720168) | activated sludge metagenome | isolation source: Anaerobic digester | place: USA | collected 2015-01-07 ... | reverse complement strand
GCCACTTGCCGAAGCAGGCTGTGTGGTAGCCCTTGGCCTTGAGCAGCGAGGCGACGGTGGGGCGGCCGGGGGCGATCAGCGGGGCGCTGAGGCCGAAGAGCACGCCGCGCTGCAGGCGCGTGCGCCAGGCGTAGCGGCCGGTGAGGATGCCGTAGCGCGTGGGGGTGCAGACCGAGGAGGGACTGTGGGCGTCGGTGAAGCGCATGCCCTGGGCGGCGAGCCGGTCGAGGTGCGGCGTGCGGATCATCGAGGCGGGGTTGTAGCAGCCGACGTCGCCGATGCCGAGGTCGTCCGCGAGGACAAAGACGATGTTGGGCGTGCGGGCCGCGGCGCCGGTCTGGGCGTGCGCGCGACCGGCAACGGCGAGGCAGGACACGACGGCCAGGGCGGACGCGAGCGTCGGGATGCGCATGGTCACCTCCTTCAAGCCCCGAGCGTCAGGGTTGCGGCGTCGGGCCACGGCACTTGGGCGGCGCCGCAGCCGGTCACGACACAGCGATCAGCCTGCGCGTCCGGGCGGATGTTGGAAAGGGCGTCGGGGTCGAGGCCGCCGGCGCTGCGGGCGGCGCCGGCGGCATACCAGACGGTCCGCGAACCGGTGGCGCGCAAGGCGCGGTCCAGGGCGTCGGTCACGTCGCGCCAGGGGGCGTCGGCCGGTCCGTCGAGCCGCACGCGGCGCTGCGCGGCGATCTGGGCGAGCAGGGCGTCAAAGCCGGCGAAGTCGGCGGGCAGAGGCGCGGGGGTGACGCTGGCGGGGTCGACGAGGGTGAGGGCGAGGGCGGCGCCGTAGATGGGGGCCTGCTCGCCCAGCTCGCACGGCTTGACGGCGATACCGTCGGCGAGGCGTGCGGCGAGGCCGGCCTGGAGCGCGGGCACGAACAATTCCCAGTCGCGGGCGAGGTTGCCGCCGATCACAAAGGCGTCGGCGTGGAAGCGGGCGAGCCAGGGCGCGACGAATTCGGCGAGGTTTTCGCCGAAGCTGCGGAAGAGGCGGCGGGCGTCGGCATGGCCGCCGAGCGCGAGGTGGGCCAGCTCCTTCCCGCCCGCGACGGGCGTGCCGGTCAGGCGCTGCCATTCGCCGGTCAGCCAACGGGTCGAAAAGTAATCGTCGGCGATGCCGTCGCGGAAGGGCACATGCCAGAGTTCGCCGTCGGGCGGCACGTTGTCGCCGCAGGTCTGGGGACGTCCCTCATTGAGGAACGAGGCGCCGAAGCCGGTGCCGAGGGTGACGACCACCGGGCGGCTGAAGCCTTGGGCACCGCCGCGGAAGTACTCGCCGAGGGCGAAGCAGGCGGCATCGTTGTTGAAGACGACCGGCCGGGCGGGGGTGCCGAGGGCTTGGCCGAGGGCCTGGCGGAAGTTGACGCCGAAACACTGCTCGTACTTATTTTGGTGCGGAGTGATGCGGCAGATGCCGGCCGGATAGTCGAAAGGGCCCGGGATGGCGAGGCCGACGCCCCGGACGGCACCGGGGGCGACCTGATCGGCGCAGGCGCGGATGGCCTGCTCAAAGACTGCCAGCACGGCGGAGGGGGCGAGGTGGGTGTCGAGCGCGGTGCGGAGGGTGCTCTGCGGGCGCAGCTCGAAGGTTTGCGTGTCGACCAGGTCCAGCGTGATGTGGGAGCCGCCGACGTCGATGCCTAAGTAGTACATGGGGATAAAAAAACGAGGCGCCAGGAGTCGGGCTCCTGGCGCCGGTGTTCACTGGTAGCGGTCCATGTAGCCGCCGGGCAGTGGCATGGTGCCTTCCCAGCCTGCCGGCGCGGCCCACGGCATATCGGTTTCGTTCGGGTTGTCGACCATGCAGCCGGCGAGGCCGAGCAGGGCGAACGCCGCGAGCAGGGCGCAGAGGCCGCGGGTCAGGCCTCTCTTAGAAGAAGACGACATCGCCCTTCTCCACCGGCGCCTGCTGCCAGTCGTTCAGGATGTCGGCGACCACGAAGTTCTTGCCGCGCACGGCCTGGCGCAGCTTGATGCGCGTGACGAATTCGCCGGCGGCGCTCTGGCGGCCGGTGCGGCGCACGTTCATCTCGAGCTGCGGCAGGGCGTTTTCGCGCTCGGGGCCGAGCAGCTCGGCGATGGCGTCGTCAGAGAGTTCGATGATGGCGAACTTCAGCTCGTCGTTGGCCTCGATGATCTTGCCCTTGTCGCCGGCGGTGGGGGCGGTGCCGGCCGCAAGCTGGGTGTCGCCGGCCGGCCGGTTGCCGCCGCCCTTCAGGCGCTCCTCGAGCAACTTGATCTGCTCGCGGCTTTTCGCCAGCTCTTCGGTGATCGTGACCTTCTCCTCGTTCAGCGTCTCGATCGAATTCTTGGCGTCGGCGAGTTCGGCCGAAAGCTCCTTCTTTTCGGCATTGAGCTTGGTCACGCGTGTCTCCAGCTCCTCCTTCTCGGTGGTAAGGGCGGCGACCTTCTCCTTCTCGCCCTTTAGCTCCACCTTGGCGGCGCGGCCGTCGGTCTTGAGCTTGTTGATCTCATCGACCGAGCCGGTGAACTGCTCGCGCATTTTGGTGAGTTCGGCGCGCGTCTTGTTGAGCGAGGCCTGCTGAGCCTTGGCGCGCTCGAAGAGCTGGTCCATCAGCTCCTGCATGGTGCCGGGGCCTTTGGTGGCGGGCTTGTTGTCCACCGGGTCGAGGACATATTTGCCTTCGGCGTCCACGGCAAAGAAGCTGCGGAGCTGGAGGCGTTTTTCGGTATTGCCGAAGTCGAGCGTGGGCAGGTTCTGCTGTTCCAGCTTGATCGGGTAGGCGTCCAGCATGGCCTGTTTCTCGGGATTGGCGAGTTCACGATCGGACACCTCGGAGATGTCTTTCATGACACCCGGCGCATCCGCGTCCGGTGCGTCAGCAGCCTCGATCGTCTTGGCCACCTTGATAAACTGCTCCTCGAGCACGCTGTTGCGCTTCGTCAACAACTCTCTCTTTTCGAACAACTTGATGGCGAAAAACAGAGAGACGGCACTCAGGATCAGAATGATGATAACCAGCACACGCAGCACTTTAGCCATTGCAAAACCCTCAACATTAACCGATGACACGTTTACGCATATGGTCAAAAGGTAAATCAAACCGGGGTGAACTGCAACAACAAACTGAATGCACCCGCGTTTTTTTTTGCGGTTTGAAATTGACCTCTCCGGGCAGTTCCCGTATAACTACCCTCTACTATGAATGAGAAGCACCCCAAGATTTTTTGCGGTCGGCTGGTGTTGCTGCTGAGTGTGGTGGCCCCCTTGTGCGCGGCGTTCGCCCAGAACGCCGTGGAGGATGCGGCGCTGCGCGAGGAGTTGCGTTACATCGAGCTGCTCCAGCAGATGCGCATGCCGGATATCGCCGACGAGGTGATCGCCGAGACCAAGAAGCGTTTTCCCGAGGCAGGCGCTCTGCTGAAGGTCAGCGAAACCAAGGGTTTGCTCTCGCAGGGGCGCTTTGACGAAGTTCAGAAGGTGATCGACGCGATTCCGGACAAAAACGGGGTCGAGTTCTGGGCGCTGACGCTGGCCAAGGCCGACGCCTACTACGCCTTCGGCAAATACGCCGACGCCGACAAGCTCTACCTGTCCTTCTTCAAGAAAATCGAGAAACCGGCGGGCGCGCTGGTCACCTTTTACCGCGATTCGGCCTACAAGTATGTCCAGATGCTGCTCTATCTGGGCAAGGACCGCGAGGCGCTCGCGGCTTTCCGCAACCTCTTCAAGGTGCCGCTGGAGGAGGGGGTCGAGCGGCAGGTGCGCGCCGACATGGCCGAGCTGATGCTCAAGCTGCTGCCCGACGAGAAGAAAAAAGAGGATCGGGACAAGATGATGAAGGAGACCGAGACCAACGTCGACAAGCTGCTCTGGAAGCAGGACGTCTGGTTCGGCAAGGCGATCGTCATGAAAGCCCATCTCTTCCTGATGCGCGGTGACCTCAAGGGCGCGCAGGAGCTGGTCGAAAACTACATGCCGCAGCTCAAGACCATCCACGACTCGCTGGTCGAGCAGGATCCGGACGGCTCGCAGGGCATGCTGCGCATGAGCCCGATGCCGCAGTGCCGCTACCTGCTGGCGGTGCTGCTGATGGACGAGGCGATGGCCGAAGCCAAAAAGGACAAAGCCGACGAGGAGCGCATCAAAGACCTGCTGGTCGGCGAGAAGGATGCCCAGACCGGCAAGCGCAAGCAGAACGGCGCCTTCAACCACTTCATCAACGTCTTCATCCGCTTCCCGGAGAGCCAGTGGGCCTCCGAGGCCGGCGAACGTTCCGAGAACCTGCGCAAGTTCATCAAGGCCCGCTATAACGCCGACCTGCGCACGCCGGTCACCGAAGAGCAGATGCGCCGGGTGCGCGAGATGCAGTTCGCGGGCGCGCGGCTGGTCTTCAGCCAGAACCAGTTCAAGGAGGCGACCGAAAAATATATGCTGGTGCTCAACCAGTTCCCGGAGACCCCGGAGTCGGTGCCGGCCTTGGGCGACCTCGCGATCAGTTTCATCGAGACCGCCGACAAGGATGCGGAGGCCGCGCTGATGGCCGAGACCGTCACGGCCCACCTCTCCGAGCGCTTCTCGGCCCATCCCAAGCTCATGAAAGACGCGGGCGACCAGATGCGCCGCATCGGCGAGCGCTACGGCGAGCTGCGCATGGAGGACAAGAAGCGCCAGACCTACGCGCTCTTCTTCCGCGATTACCCGACCCACTACGCCGCCGGCCAGCTCGTGATGAGCTTTGGCGAGCGCGAGTTCAATGCCAAGAACTACGCGGGCGCCATGACCTACTACCGCCAGATCAGCGAAATCTACACCAACTCGACCCACTATTTCGACGCCATCAACCGCATGGCGCAGATCTACAAGGAAGAGGGGCAGGCGACCAATGAGATTCAGACGCTGGAGTTTTATGTTGAACGCCTTGCCGCGCGCGAGCGCCCCGGCCACGCCCTGGTCGTCGGCACGTTCCGACTGGCCGACGCCTACCGCGAGTACGGCATCCGGCTGATCCGGGGCGGCGGCACGAATGAGACCGTTGACGCCGAGCAGAAAGCGGCCGAGCAGAAGGAAGGCGTGAACATGCTGAGCAAGGCGGTCATGGGCTTCAACAACGTCGTCAAGATGCTTGAAGAGAACGCGGCCGCCTACCAGCAGAACGACGAAGAGAAGCAGCGCAACGAGCAGATGCGCGAGCTGGCCGTCTTCACCAAGGCGGTCTGCCTCACCCAGATCAACCAGCCCGAGGACAAGCTGCCGGTGCTGCGCAAGCTGGCCATCAGCGGCTACGAGGAGTACGTCAAGCGCTTCCCCAAAGGCAAGTACGCCCCCAAAGCGCAGTTGCAGATCGGTACGCTCTACACCATCCTGCAGGATACCGCCAACGCACAGGCCGCCTTCGAGAAGCTCAGCAAGATCTACCCCGAATCCGACGAGGCCAAGAACTCGGTGCCGATGCAGGCCGCCGCCCTGATCGAGATCGGGCTGCGCGGCGAGGGCGTCGCGAAATACCGTCAGATGTTCGCCGCCGGCGGCACCTATACCGAAGGCCAGTTCATGGCCGCGGCGCGTGCGCTGGAGGAGAACAAAGAGTACGACATGGCCATCCAGGCGTATGACAAGGTGCTCTCGACCGCCAAGGACACCGGCCAGATCGCCAACGCCCGCCTGGGCCGCGCCCGCGCACTGGTCGGCGTCAAGAAATTCACCGAGGCCCACAAGGCGCTGGACGCCTTCATCACGGACAAGGAGCTGTCCAAACTGCAGTTGGTGGTCGACGCCAACCTGCTGCTGGTCGAGGTGGCCAGCGAGGAGGGCAAGGTCGAGAAGGACAACAACGAGCGCACCCGCCTCTTCAACGCGGCGGTGGATGCGCTCAAGATGGTCAAGAAATACCGCACCCAGCCGGAGGAGCTGGCGGATCTGGACCTGAAGGCCGGCGAAATCCTGCTGCGCAAGCTCACGGCCGAGAAGAAATTGGGGCTCAACGAGCAGGCGGTCGAGACGCGCGGCAAGGCGATCGTGGCCTTTCAGGGCATGATCATGGCGATCGATCCGGGCAACGCCGCGCTGGCCAACACGCTTGAAAAGGCGTACTATAACTGCCTGCCGCTGCTGCTGGAGCACAAGAAGTACAAGGACGCTGCGGAAGATTGCGAGAGGTACCTCTCGCTCTTCCCGGACGGCCGCTACAAGACCGACGTGCAGAACTGGCTGAACCAGGCGCGCATCGGTCAGTAAACGGATTCCCGGACACCTTCGGGCGGGCCGTGGTCCCGCCACCCTTTCAAGGAGCACACGCATGAAGATGAGCATACAGACCGGACTGGCCGCGCTGGCCGTGACCTTCATGGCCGCCGAGGCCGCCGCCGTGCAGGGCGTCATCACGATGCCCAACGGTTCGAAACGCGAAGGCGACATCAAGTGGGTTGTCCGCGACAAGGCGTACAGCATCACAGAAAAAGGCCGCCCCATCGAGATGCAGCTCAAGCCCGATGAGATCGCCGACCTGCAGATCCCGCGCCCGCGCGAGCTGGACGCCGCGATCGAGTCGATCCGCCAGGGCAGCGCCGCCGCCGCGGTTCCGGTGCTGGAGAAGCTGGCGGCCGACTACCTGATGCTGCAGTGGGACAAGCCCGCCACCCGCTACCTGGCCGAGGCGCACGTGCAGGCCGGCAATGCGGACAAAGCCATTGCCGTCTGCGAGAAGGTCATCGCCGCCAACCCCGAGGCCGCTTATCTGGGCGAGATGGCTCCGGCCTACTGGCAGGCGCTGATCAAGCGCGACCGCCTCAGCAAGGTCGAGGACCTGCTCAGCAAGGCGATCAAGACCGGCGACCGCCTGGCCTCCGCCAACGCGCTGATCGCGCGCGGCGACCTCGTCCAGGCCGCCGGCGATACCGCAGAAATCGCCAAGAAGGCGCTGCGCGACGGCTATCTGCGCGTGATCACGCTCTACAAGAGCGAGCGCGCCGCGCAGCCGGAGGCGCTCTTCAAAGCAGCCAAGTGCTTTGAGAAGCTGGGGCAGACCCAGCGCGCCGATCAGTTGCGGACCACCCTCAAGGGTGAGTTCGGTTCCTCGGAGTGGGCCAAGAAGTAAGGCCCGGGAAACAGGGCAGACGGATTTTTGTTAGTCAACGAAACTAACTTGTACAAGGGTAACAACGCGAGAGGGTAATGATGAAAAGACTGGTCATGTCGGCAGTGATGGTGGCAGGTTTGGCGGTGGGCACGGCGCTGGCCCAGGATGCGGCTCCGGCGGCGGCCCCGGCGGCGGGCGCAGAGGTTGCGGCGGCGGAGGGCGCGCCGGCGGCGGCCAAGAAGCCGAGCGGCACCGGCTTCTTTTCCGTGGTGTTCGGCTCCGGCGCGCTGGGCGTGATCCTGTGGGCGGCGCTCTTCGGTTGCGGCGCGGCCGCGATCTATTTCATTGTGGACAGCACGGTCTTGATCCGTCCCCAGAAGATCATGCCGCAGACGCTGATCGACAAAGTCAAGGCCGCGATGGCGGAGGGTGACGTCATGAAGGCGCTGCACGCCTGCGAGACCGAACCCGGCCCCATGGCCAATATCCTTTCGGCCGGCTTCTCCCACGTGGAGGAGGGCTTCGAGGTGATCCAGGAGGCGATCGGCGCGGCGGCTGATCTCGAGACCGAACGCATCATGCAGCGGCTCACCTGGATCTCGGTCTGCGCCAACCTGGCCCCGATGCTCGGTCTGCTCGGTACGGTGCAAGGCATGATCATGGCGTTCTCCACGCTGGCCACCGGCGCCCCGGATGTCGGCGCCCTGGCGCTGGCCATCTCCCAGGCGCTCTGGACGACCGCCGGCGGACTGACCACGGCCATCCCGGCCATCACCTTCTACTACAGCATCCGCAACAACGCCAACCGCCTGATTTTGCGCATGCAGGCGATGACCATGGAGCTGATCAAGGACCTGCGCAACGTCGAGGTCGTGAACGATTGATCCGCGCCGACGGCCTGGGCCCGCGCGCCAGCGCCCGCCCGGGCCGACTGCCAGTCACCGGGAGGCCGGCGCGTGGCCCGCGCGCCGGCCGGACGGTTTGCCGGAAGGGCCCGAGGATGAGGATTTTGTGCGGGGCACCCGCAGACAGGGTTGAATGCCATGGCTAGACGCTCTTCAACAGAACAGTGCGAGATGGACATGACGCCAATGATCGACGTCGTGTTCCAGTTGATCATTTTCTTCGTCGTGACGCTGAAAATGACCACGGATGTCAACCCCGACATCGTCCTCGAGGACGGCAAGAACGGCGTGACGCTGACGCAGGACAACATGCCGCCCAGCACCCTCGAAATCGAATTGGACCGCCGCGGCCGGATTTCGATCCACAACGCCACCATGTCACCGTCGATGCTCACCACGATCATCAAAAACCGCATCAACCGGCACGGCAACGAATTCCCTGTGCTGATCCGCGCCGACCGCCGCACGCAGCACGAGAAGGTGCGCAAGGTCATGGACATCTGTACGGGCGCAGGCATCTGGAAGCTGTCGTTCCTCGCGGTCCAGGAACACAAAGGTGAGAAGAAGCAGTAGGAGGCGACCCCATGGCTTACCAACGCAAGCAGAATAAGGGCGATAGCCCGAAACTCGACATGACGCCGATGATCGATGTCGTGTTTCAGCTCCTGATCTTCTTTGTCGTGACGCTGAAGCAGGAGGACATCCTCGCCAAGTTGTCGGCCGCCCGTCCGGCCCCCAACACGGACGAGGAGGTGAAAAACAAAGACCCTGAGCTGATCAATGTCATCGTGGCGCCGCAAGGCTTCATCCTGAACGGCCGGCCGATGCGCCTGCCGGAGCTGGACCGCGGCATTGAGCGTTTCTCGGGCTACAGCAAGAGCGCGATGGTCATCATCAAGTGCACGGCAGACTCGCCCCACGCGTTTCTGGTCCAGGTGCTGGACGTCTGCAACAAGCACGGCATGACAAACCTGTCGATCTTCAGCATGTGAGGAGGAGAATCCCGGCATGAGCAACGCTATTGACTTCGACGAGGTGGATTCCCATCTCAAAGACATCGAACGGATGTACAGCAACGAGACCCTGCCGCGGCGCCTCAAGGTGCTTTTTTCAGGGCTTAAGGCACCGCGCCAATCGCGCGAATACAAGGCCGCGATGATCGAGATGCAGCGCCTCTCCGCGCCGGTCGCCGCGCTCCTGCTGCCCGCGTTTGCCGTCGGCCTGCTGGTCGTGATGTCCAGCGGCGCCGCGGTCGAGGACCGCATCATCGAGACCCAGGTGCTCGAGGCCGAGGAGATCAAGGACCTGGACAAGATTCAGGAGTTCGAAAAGCCGGAAGAGCAGGTCGAGAACATGGACATCGATATCCCGATCAACAGCCCGGATGTCCAGGTCCAGACCGATGCGCCCGACCAGCCGATGAGCCCCCAGCCGCAGGCGTTCGACGCGGTGATGACCGTCAAGAGCCCGGTCATCCTCAAAAACATCTATGGCAGCACCCGCAACACCGGCACGCGCGGCGCCCAGCTCGCCAAGTTCGGCGGCGATCCCCGCACGGAAGAGGCGGTCATGCGCGCCCTGCGCTGGCTCAAGAAGAACCAGCAGGCCGACGGCTCCTGGCAGCGTCAGAAGATCGCCATGACCGGCCTCGGCATCCTGACCTTCCTGGCCCACGGCGAAAAACCCGGCGAGTCTGCGGAATTCGGCGAGACCGTGCAGAAGGCCTTGGAATTCCTGCTTAAGAGCCAGCGCGCGGACGGCAAATTCAACGGCATGGACGGTAATGAATACGCCCATCCCATCGCCACCTACGCCCTCTGCGAAGCTTACGGCATGACGCTCAATCCGAACGTCAAGTCCGCCGCCGAAAAGGCGCTCGTGCCGATCATCCAAGGCCAGCATCCCACCGGCGGCTGGACCTATAAGATGGCGCCCGGCGTGGAGAGCGGCGACGGCCACGGGGCCAAAGGCAAATACCGCGACGACACCTCGTACATGGGCTGGTGCGCGCAGGCGCTGAAAGCCGCGAAGCTCGCCAAGCTTCACGCCGAGGGCCTTGAAAAGGCTATGAAGCTCGCCGTCAAAGGCTTCAAAGCCAACGCCCATCCCTCCGGCGGTTTCGGCTACACCAGCCCCGGCACCGGCGGCCTCACCAGCGTCGGCTGCCTCTGCATGCAGCTCCTTGGCGCCTCGAACGAGGGCGAGGTCAAGCGGGCGCTCGATGTCATGGATACCTGGACCCCCACCTTCTCGAGCTACGGCCTGATCAACGCCGAAATCAAAAATGTCAAGAAGGAGGAGATCAAAGAGGGCTCCTCCGCACTCGCCGTCGCCAAGGGCAAGCTGGCCGCCAAAATCCCCGAAGAGGAACGCAAGTTCTTCACCTCCTCGGCCCAGTACTACTTCTACTACGCCACGCAGTGCAAGTTCCACGAGGGCGGCAAGCACTGGGACAACTGGAACAAGGCGATGAAGCCGCGCTACGTCAAGGCCCAGCTCATCCAAGAGAAGGCCATCAAGGACGACAAGGGCGTCGACCGCGACATCGGCTGGTGGGAGAATGCCGACACCCACACCGACCGCCCGGTTATGGACACCTGTCTGGCCGCCCTCCAGCTCATGGTCTACTACCGCTACCTCCCGACCACCAGCAAGGAGGCCGTGCAGGTTGAAGAGGAGATCGTGGCAACCTCGACGGATTCCGACGATATCACGGTCGATGCCGGTAATCTCTGAATGCCCTTCTCCCTCTTTCTCGCCCTGAAATACCTGCGGCCGAAACGCTCGTTCACCTCGGTCGTGACGCTGATTTCTGTCATCGGCGTGGTGTTGGGCGTGGCTATCATCATCATCGTGCGCGCGGTGATGACCGGCTTCGGCGACATGTGGCAGGAGAAGATCCTCGATTTCAAGCCCCACATCACGATCACGCCCAACGGCGGCGTGATCGAGCAAGAGGAGGAGGTCTGCCGGCGCCTGGAGCAGGTCCCCGGCGTGACCGCCGCCTCGCCCGGACTTGAGACGCGCGTGCTGGTCGAGAACCGCCGCCGCGTCGTTGCCCCGCTGTTGGTCGGCACCGACCCGCAGCGCGCGCGCCAGGTCATGAAGCTCGATACCCTCGTGGCCGGCGACTTTTCGCTCGAGGGCGACGCCGTGGTGCTGGGGGTCGATCTGGCTGCCGACCTCGGCGTCCGCGTCGGCGAAGACCTTCTGGTCTACTCGCCCATGAACCTCGTCACCCAGGACGAAGTCTATTTCCCGGAGCGCCTCACCGTCACCGGCATCTTTGACTCCGGCCAGCGCGATTTCGACTCCGGCTTCATCATCACCTCCATCGCCGTCGCGCGCGACCTGATGGGTATGCGCTCCGGCGTCTACTCGATCCACCTCAAGGTGAAGGACCCCCAGAACACCGCCGCCTTCACCCGCGTCGTGGACGAGGTGCGCGCGCGTGTTCCGGTCTACGCCGTGCGCACTTGGCAAGAGATCGACAGCCAGCTCTTCAACGCCCTCGCGGTGGAGAAGAACATGATGGTCATCCTCCTGATGTTCATCACCGTCGTCGCGATCTTCTGCGTAACCAACACGCTGATCGTGCTGACCGTGCAGAAAACCGACGAGATCGGTCTGCTTAAAGCGCTCGGCTTCTCCTCGCGCCAGGTGATGGGGGCCTTTGTGCTGCACGGCTGGATCCAGTGTCTGGTCGGCACCGCGCTCGGCATCGGCGCCGCACTGCTGATCCTGGAGAATCTCCACGCGCTGGTCGATCTGCTGGCGCGCTGCGGCGTGGAGGTCTTCCCGAAAAGCGTCTACGGCCTGGCCGAGATCCCGTGGCGCGTGGTGCCGCGCGAGGTGGTCCATGTGGCCGTGTCTGTGATTCTTTTCTGCACCGTCGCCAGCTTCCTGCCGGCCTGGCGCGCCGCCCGCATGGACCCGGTCACCGCCCTGAGGAAAGAGTGATGCTCGACGCAACCGACCTCCACAAGACGTATGTGCTGCCCCACAAGCGGGTCGAGGTGCTGAAAGGCGCCGCGCTGCGCGTGGCCCAGGGCGAGCGCGTCGCCATCGTCGGCCGCAGCGGTGCCGGCAAGAGCACGCTGCTGCACGTGCTGGGCGGGCTCGACCGTCCCGACGCGGGCGAGGTGAGCATCGACGGCCAGCCGCTCTACGCGCTCTCGCAGCGCCGCCGCACCGCTTTGCGCGCCGCCAAGATCGGCTTTGTCTTCCAGTCCTACCACCTGCTCTCCGAGATGGACGTGACCGAGAACGTCATGTTGCCGGCCATGACCGGCGTGCTGCGTCTCTCGCGCCGCCAGGTGCGCCAGCGCGCGCTGACGCTGCTGGAGCAGGTGGGGCTGGCCGACCGCGCCACCCACATGCCGCTCGAACTCTCCGGCGGCGAGCAGCAGCGCGTGGCGCTGGCGCGTGCGCTCATCACCGATCCTGCCTTGATCTTGGCCGACGAGCCCACCGGTAACCTCGACCGCCTGACCGGCGGGCAGATCATGGAGCTGCTCTTCGGGCTCTCCTGCTCGCGCGCGCTCTCGCTCGTCATGGTCACCCACTCGCCCGAGACCGCCGCCCTCTGCGACCGCGTGCTTGAGCTTCGCGACGGCCTGCTCCAAACCCCGTAGGCCTTCCCCTTCCCGGCCACAGTCTGGCGCAAGGACGCCAAGGGCCCGGGTGACACGGGGCCGCGGTCAGCGTCCTCGCGCACTGCCGCATCCGGTGAGGTGAGAGACGGAGTCGCCCCGAACGGGTTCTATGGTGCCATTCGTGGCGGATATGGCACGATAAGCGGCAAAAGTGGCACAATGAATGAGCAGCGCGTTCTTTGTGCGTGCCGCGAAAAGCGAGCGGTGACTGTTGACGAGCTGACGGTCCGGCTGGGCGTTTCCGCCCGGACCGTCAAAAGGGCGCTTGCCGCCTTGCAGGTCAGGGGGCGCCTCCGTCGCGCCGGCGGCCGCAAGTTCGGCTATTGGGACGTGATCCCGTGAGTCTCGCGGTATGACTAAACAAACGCTTCACTGCAAATGATCCGGGGGATGGGCCGGTCTCCCATCTGGAGACTGCGTTGCGCGGCCGCGTCTTTGAGATTGTGCTGGTAGTAGATGTCCGACAACCGCTTCAGCAGGCTTTCACCGGTCACCCCGTTGCGCCTTAACTGATTCAGCTCCCGCTTGACCGCGCCAGTCAACGTGCCCCTGAAAACCTTTTCCAACACGTTCACGTTCTGCCGGATATCTTCGTCTTGCGTGGCCTCAAACAACATCCGCAGTTCCCGCAGGACGTAGAGCTGACCGTGGGTCAGGTTGGCCGTAAAGGAACGTTCAGACTCACGATGCCGGACCTCTTCCGCGAACAGCCGTTGTATCGCCTGAATCGATTGGTTATAGCACGGCGGCATAGGTGCCGCTTTGGCGTCAGGCGCGCATTTGACCGCCCCCATGGCTCTTTGCACGTCGCGGGAGACGATCCCGCCCTTCTCGTCGAGCAGAAACAACTATTGGAACCGTCCCGCCTGGCAGAACACATATAAGCCCCGGTTCAAGGAGGGACGGGCCGTTCGGATGCCGTCCCGCAGTCTGGCGATCCGCTCATACTCGGCCGGGTTGTCCTTCTTCAACTGCCGCAACATTTCCTCGGCCTCGTTCAGATCGAGATACTCATCCTCGGCCCCGCCCCACAGGTCCAATTGCACGGGAGCGCCGCCGCGCGTCTCATAGATCGCGTACATCGCTTCGGCATTCAACGTCTCCGTCTGATCCAAAATCTCCGAGTCCTCGCCGATGGTGTCATGAATTTCCTGAATGCGTTGATGCAGGATGTCCCGCAAGCCGAGATTCTTGTCCAGCTTCGTTTCAGGCAAAAAATTGAACCCGAAAATGCGCTCGTGGTCAGCCCCGATACGGTCAATGCGCCCGAAACGTTGAATCAGCCGGACCGGGTTCCAATGCAGATCGTAGTTGATGATGTTGTCGCAATCCTGAAGATTCAGGCCTTCGGCAAGCACATCGGTGGCGATCACCGTGCTCAACTCCGCCTCATCGTTGACGAAACGATATTCCGGGTTCGCCTTGGGTGCGAACCGGCCGACCACGCGTTCCCTGCTCTTGTCCCCGCTGAAGATAACCTCGATGTCGGGATGCGTTCCGTTCGGGTTCAAGTTGGCAAACAGATATTTCGCCGTGTCGGCATACTGAGTGAAAATAAGGACTTTCGCCCCCTTCAACTGCTTGCCGGACAGCCGCGCGATCAGAGTCTGAAGTTTGGCGTCTTTATCCGGCGTGATCGGAGAGACCAGTTTCAAAACCTTCTGGAGCAGCTCGACATCATGCCCGATATCGCGCCGCAACGCCTTCAGGTCAAAATCAGCCACATCGTACCGCTTCGACACGTTGCGGAGCGCCTCAACGAGATCACACTCGGCGAGGACATCGCTTTCGTAAAGAATGGCTTGCGCGTCCTCGCCCGCCGGAACAACGCCATCGTCCAATGAGGCGATGAAGGCCTGGTGGATCTTGAGGAGCCGCTTGACGGTTTCCCGAAAGGCGTACACGCTGGATTCGAACCGCTTGAACAGCAAGACGCGCATCAGTCCGCGCAGGTTCGCACCGGCCCGTTGAAGGCTGACATACGGTTCCTTTTTCTGTTTGTCCGCATGCACATAGTGCCAGAGCCCGTATCGCGCATACGTCAGTTCGCCGTCAGCGCTCGTTTTGACCGGCTTTCCCTTGCGGGGTTTGCCGAGATATCCGCGCAGCTCCTGATACAACCCCTGATAGGTATCCTCAATGCTGTACTCGATGGTTTCCAACTCGCGCTTCGGAAAGAACTGGTGCTTCCCGCCGACAAACACATAGGCTTTGCGCTTACCGGTCACATATTCTTGAAAGCGGCTGGGGTCGACCGGCTCATGCGTCTCGGCATCAAACCCGTACCAGCGCAGGATGTGCTGGCGCGTCCGGCGGACCAGGATATTCGCGAGCAGATCGGGCAGCTTGCGGTCACCCTTTTCAACCCGTTTGAAGTATTCCTTGAGATTGGGCGGATCGACCGGCAAGTCCGTCCGGTCGTCCTGATGAAACAGCTTGAGCTGATGGTACACGTCCCACGCGCTCCGGTTCCGCGGCGTGGCCGTCAGCAGGCAGCACCGCCGCCCGGTCGAAAGGAAGGCCTGCACCACCTTGTACCGCTGCGTATCCGGATGGCGCAGATTGTGGCTCTCGTCTATCAGCACGAAATCGCGGTCTTTGTATTTGATGTCGTTCAGGAGTTTGGCCGCCCCGGCATCGTCATCCTCCCGCAGGAATCCGATGGAGAGCACGCGGGCGTTGAGCTGGTAAACCTCGTTATACCGCTCCCACATCTCCACCAGCGGGGCCGGACACAGGATCAGCGGACGGGCATGATCGGTCCGCTCGAAATGTTTGGTGATCGCCGCGCCGATATAACTCTTGCCCAACCCCACCACGTCCGACACGAACGCGCCGCCATAATCCCTCATCATCTGCACGGCTTGCCGCACCGCCACCTTCTGGAAGCTCGCCAGTCGCCGGAAAATCTCATCGTCCCAAAGCAACTCCTGGTCTTCCTCGTTCTCCAGACGGTCGCGCACGAGGGCATAGAGCGTCTTCATGTAGATGTCGTACGGGCGGACCTCCGCGCCCGCCCAGGACGCCTTGAGCTCGGCCATCAAGGCCTCGTCGAAATCCTGCCCCTCTTTCCAAAGCTCATCGAACCAGCGGACCAGCTCCGCGTGGTTCTGGTTGCCCTGCACCACGACGTTCAACTCCGTGTTTTGCGTCAGCCCCGACAGCGTCAGATTGGACGAGCCGACCACGGCGATCCCTTTTTCGTGCCTCGGGATC
>ERZ795059.3271-NODE-3271-length-15820-cov-6.124453_pt1 | contig 15820 bp, 12 predicted proteins | sample MGYA00375143_ERZ795059 | MGnify/ENA primary metagenome ERZ795059 (study PRJEB30188, sample SAMN05720168) | activated sludge metagenome | isolation source: Anaerobic digester | place: USA | collected 2015-01-07 ... | reverse complement strand
GAAAGTTTTCCGATATTTTATGGTTTTGGTATTAGAATAAGATCGAAGGAAGAAGCCGAATTTGGGTTAGGTGTTAGAGGGGTTGCAGGAATTCAGTGGGTTAGTCAAACAATACCAATCGATGTTTTTTTACATGTAGCACCCGTTTTCAAACTTTTACCCTCAACAAAGTTTGGCGTTGACGGTGCACTTGGAGTAAGATACTATTTTTAACATTATATAATTCGGGGAGGAATTATGAATAATTTAGTACGATTTAAAATGCTTGCTTTGTTTTTGTTGTTTACAATGGTTTGTTTTGCTCAAACCAAAGAATGGATTTATGTAGGAGAAATTAAATTTCCTCAGGCAGATTCCGGTTATGTTCAACCTCTTTTATGCACGATGGATGCTCAAGATAGGTTGTATGTTATCTCTTCAAAAACTACAAATATTAAAGCTCGAAATCAAATATTTTATTTAGACCCGGCTCAAACCGAGTTTACAAAATTTGTTGATTTTTTTGAGATAGGCGAAGAAGATTCATTAAGTGGAAAAGTCGGTCAATTAATAGGAATTGCAGCAGTTGGCAAAGATGTTGTTGTTACAGCTCGTATTCCAAACCAACAAGTACCTGCAGGAGCTTCAAGTGTGTTTTATTTTAAAGACAGAAATCCTCAAGATTATGAACGTTGGGGTTTTGGAATTCAAGGTAGCGGCTGGGGAACAACCGTACACGGAATAGCTTCTACAAAAGACTCTGTTTTAGTAGGCGGAATTCCTTATCAAGGTCCTTCTTACCGTTTTTATAATTTTGCACAAAACATTACAACTCCGGGACGCGGATCATATTTCTTTATGTCATCTCAACCAATGGAAATTAATGGACCGCATACTGGCGGATTTGATATGATTAGAGATTGTGCTGTTATTCCCGATGGTGATTATTCTGTAACAACTACTCCCTTTTACACATCGCGTAATGCATTATCTTCAACAAGCTTAAACGGTGGAATTTCGGTATGGGAAGGTGGAAATTACTTAACACCTGCCGGTTATACAAGCCAAAAAGTTATAGATGCAGTCGGTTTGTTGCAATTAGATGCCGCTATTCCTTACGGTATAACTGTTGATAATAAAGATAAATACTTATGGGTTGCCGGAGTAGATTCAACAAGACGCTGGGTTAAAGGTTTTACTTTGTTGGGAACTTTTGCAAATGTTGCTGCCGAACTTCCTTCTCAAAATAGCGGAGATGCTCCTAATCCTAACGGTACTCCTTTAAAAGCCCCTTGCGATGTAGCTTTTTCGGTTGACGGTGAAACAGCTTATGTAATTGATTCTTACCAAAAATGTGCTTATAAATATATTTTTGCCGATCCATTGGGTGTTGATGATAACGTTACGTTAAATTATAATTTTGAATTGATGCAAAATTATCCTAATCCGTTTAACCCATCAACCTCAATTTCGTATCGTCTTCCTAAAGATGGTTTTGTTACTTTGAAAGTTTATGATATGTTGGGTAAAGAAGTAAGTTCTTTGGTTAACGATTTCAAAACTAAAGGAACATATTCTGTTAATTTTGATGCTTCCGGATTAACAAGCGGCGTTTATATTTATAGAATAAATGTTAATGGATTTTCGGATTCAAAAAAGATGACATTAATGAAATAAAAGCAGTAAAAAAAGATTAATAAAAAAGCCGATTAATTCGGCTTTTTTGTTTTTAAAACATTTAAATAATCGGACTGAACCGGTCTTTCGTCATTAATTCCCCCGTAATCGTTTACCAAGTCAAATTTTTCGGGGTTATAAGGTTTTTTAATAATTAAAGCATCATGTATGCACCATTTTCCGGTACATCCGCAATCCGAAACATCTAACCTAATTTCATATGAGTTTGTGAATTTTTTACTCAATAAAATCATTGTTTCGTAGTTCGAAGAATATTTATTGGTAGTTGAATCGTAAGCGTACACTGCATAAATGCTATTTAATTTGGATGCTATGTTTTCATCTATAGGGAAACCGCATTCGTCACTTCCAATTCCACCATCTAAGTTAAAATAAATAATTTTGTTCTTAACAATTCCCAAACTGTCTAAATTTGTAGTTCCAAATAGATACTGAAAAAAATGATGAGCTACAAACGAACCGCTTGAATGTGCTGCAATAATTATGTTTGTAATATTTTCGTTTTTACAGATATCCAATAATTTAATTGCCAATAAACTATCTGCAATTTCTCTTTCATCATAACAAGGGGAATCAGGTCCTTTAACGGCAAATACTTTATTAACTTTTAGGTTTTGTAAGTTTGCATAAAATAACTTTTCACACCAAAATTTAACCGCTTCGGGTTTTGCACTCCAACCGCCGTAACCGATAAAAATATTTTCTCCAATAGTCTCTGTATTTAAATAACTAATGCCGGGTAAAACATCAAGCCATTTTAGGTTAGTTTGGGCATTTAAAGAAAAAAAATTAAGACCAATAAAAAGTATTATAGTATATTTCACTAAGTAGTACCCAGTTCTATTTTGTTTTTTAAGGTGTCAACTATTTCTTTAATAGTATGGTCTTCCATAATCATTTGCGTAACCGAGTCGCAACTATGAATTACAGTAGAATGGTCTCTGCCGCCAAAATGTAAACCGATGGTTTTTAGTGAAGACTTTGTAATTTCTTTAGCCAAATACATGGCTATTTGCCGCGCCATTACAACTTCTTTTCTTCTGTTTTTTTCTCTTACTTTGTTTTCTTCAACTTTTAAGTATTCGCAAACGGCTTTAGTAATTTGGTCTATTGAAACATTAACCTGTTTGGTTGTAGAAACGTCTTTTACAATTTTTTTAACCAAATTCATTTCAATTTCTTTATTACTTAGCGATTTACTTGCCAAAATTTTAATTAAACATCCTTCAAGCTCGCGAATGTTGGAAGTAACATTATAAGCAATATACTCAAGCATACCGTGCTCTAAACGAATGCCAAATTTATCGCATTTGTTTTTTAATATTGCCATTCTTGTTTCAAAATCCGGAGGTTGAATATCGGCAGATAAACCCCATTGAAAACGAGAAATCAGTCTCTCGTTCATCCCGTTTAAATCTTTTGGAGGTTTATCGCTACTTAAAATTATTTGTTTGTTTAGCTGGTGTAACGAGTTAAAGATATGGAAAAATAAATCTTGAGTTTTTTCTTTGTTCATCAAAAATTGAATATCATCAATAATTAATACATCCATACGTTGATAAAAATTAGAAAACTCGTTTAATTTATTAACCAATATAGCATCAATAAATTTAGCTGAAAACTCGCTTGATGACATGTAAAGGACTTTTTTATTTGGATTTTTTGATAATATTCTGTTTCCGATAGCTTGAATTAAGTGCGTTTTACCAAGTCCGACACCACCATAAATAAAAAGGGGATTAAAAGATGTTTCGCCCGGGTTTTCGCTTACGGCAACAGCTGCAGCTCTGGCAAGTTGGTTGCTTTCGCCTTTAATAAAATTTTCAAACTGATATTTAGGCTGCAAATTATTGCTAAAGTTAAGGTCTTCTTGGGGCTCGGAATTTGCGGAAATGCTTAAAAAAGTACTGTTATCGGGTTTTTGTTGTTCTGCCGGTTGTAAATCTGCCAAAGATATAGGAGTTCCGTTCTCGCTCTCATACTTTTCGGATTCTTCAGGGTCGTTAACAATCATGTAAATTAATTTACCCGATTCACCTAAAACTGTGGTAACGGCTTTGTTAATGGTGGAATTAAAATGGTCTTCAATCCAATCTATAAATATATGGCTTGGTACTTGAATTTTAAGTGTGCTATCTGCTAATTCTATGGGTTTTATCGGCAGAAACCATGTGTTGTATGATAAAGGAGATACCGTTTCTTTTATAATATCTAAACAATCTTTCCATATTGTTTTATAATCTCTGTTTAAATCTAAACTTATACTTCTTCGCATATTTTATTAGTTATCCACATTTCGATATTTATAATATTTTTTGGTTTTCATTAAAAATTTAACTTGCTTTTTTAAATTTATTTTTGTTAACATTTTATTAACATTAAACAACCGCATGTAACTTATTGATTTATAATAAATTAAGCGTGTACAACAAACAAAAAGAACAAAATTTGATTACTTATCTACTAATCTTAAAATTTTAATTTTTGTGAAACGTTTCACAAAAATAAGTTATTAACAAGTTATCAACATATTTTTTATAGCCAATTTTAATGTAAAAATAGAACTAATAAAAATTGTGTGCAAGTTATTTTTTTTATTTTTTTATAACTTATTATCTTGTAAAAAGATAAATTATATAAGACCGATTGTCTGTAATATCGATTTCCCCTATAATTCCCCACAGTATGTAAACGTTCTCATTTTAAGACGTTTATGAAGTAAAATTTTCCTTAATTAAGCAATTTTATGTTTTGGATTTTTTATTAAAAAAAAAAGAAGCATATTTACAATTTAAATTAAATAAATAATTAATTAATGAGGTTTTAATGCAAAAAGTTGTTGTTGCCGGGGGTGCAGGATTTATAGGAAGCCATTTAGCCGAGTATTTCGGAAATAAAGGATATGAAGTTTTTGTGATTGATAATTTAAGAAGCGGAAAAAAAGAAAATTTACAGGTTATTAAAAATTTACATTTTATTGAACAAAGTATAACAAATAAAGATATTGTTAATAATACTATTAAAGATGCCGAATATGTATTTAATTTTGCAGCATTGGTTAGCGTTCCGGAATCGATTGAAAAACCGTATGAGTGTGTTGATATTAACGTTAACGGTATTTTAAATTTATTGGAAGCGTCAAAAAATTACGGCGTAAAAAAGCTTGTTCATGTTTCATCTGCTGCCGTTTATGGCGATAATCCGGTTTTACCAAAAAAAGTTACTATGAATCCCGAGCCAAAAACGCCATATTCCATTACAAAGCTTGACGGTGAGTATTATTGTAAAATGTATAGCGAGCAATTTGGATTAAAAACAACCTCTTTACGTTTTTTTAATGTTTTTGGTGAAAGACAAAATCCCAAAAGCCAATATGCTGCAGCAGTCCCTATTTTTATCGAAAAGGCGGTTAAAAATGAAGATATTACAATTTTTGGAGATGGTTTGCAAACAAGGGATTTTATTTATGTTAAAGATATTGTTCAAGCTTGTTGTTTAGCTGCGGAATCGGATTTGCAAACAGGATTGTTTAATGTTGCGTACGGTAAAAGTATTACAATTTTGGATATTGCTAAAACAATTATTAAATTAACCGATTCCAAAAGTAAAATTATATTTGCCGATGAAAGAGCAGGAGACATTAAACATAGTTTGGCTGATGTTACCGAGACTTTTGAAATTTTAAAATTTAACCCTAATTGGGATTTATTAAAAGGTTTGGAAGCTACAATAAAGTATTTTAAATAGAAGGATTTATGAAAAACATTTTAGTAGTTTTTACAGGCGGCACATTTTCAATGAAAATTGATGAAAATACGGGTGCCGCAGTTCCGTTTTTCCACGGTAACGAACTTATAGAAAAAGTACCAGAATCAGAAATGCCCGCCAATATTAAAGTTTTTGAATATGGTAATTATCCGGGTCCGCATATGACACCTGAAATAATGCTGGATTTATCCCAAAAAATTCAAGTTTTTATTAATAAATCCGATATAGATGGTATTATTGTTACCCACGGAACGGATACTTTGGAAGAAACCGCATATCTATTAGATTTAACTGTTAAAACCGAAAAACCGATTGTTGTAATAGGAGCCATGCGTACAAGTACCGAACCTAATTGGGACGGAGCCAAAAACCTTTCGGATGCAATTCATGTTATTAATAATAATAATAGTAGCAATTTGGGAGTTTTGGTTTGCCTAAACGGTGAAATTAACGCCGCAAGCGAAGTAACAAAAACACATACCGAAGATGTAGAAACGTTTCATAGTTTGGATTTTGGTGCTTTGGGTTTTGTAGATAGAGGAAGAGTATTTATTAATAGGTTGCCTAAAAAATTGGAAACTATAGATACGGATAAAATTAACTCGAATGTCGATTTAATTAAAGCCTATGCTGGAATGGACGAGAAATTTTTTAAGTTTTCGGCTGATAGCGGTGTTGCAGGTTTAGTTGTAGAAGCTATGGGGGTAGGCAACGTTCCGCCAAAAGCTTTTAACGGAATTCAGTATGTTTTGGATAAGGGGATTCCGGTTGTTTTGGTTTCCAGATGCCCTGCAGGCGAAACATTGGATATATATGGGTATCCGGGTGCGGGAAAATGGTTGCATAAAGCAGGCGTAATTTTTTCGGATTATTTAAACGGACAAAAAGCCAGAATTAAACTTATGCTTGCGTTAGGAAAAACTAACGATATAACCGAAATTAGGAAGATATTTGGCGATATATAATGCAATTGTACAATACCGAGCCGTTTTATAAAAAACTAAAACCCTTTATTGGTTCGTTTATTCTGCTTCCTTTAATGCTTTACATCGCATTAAACCGAGGTAAATACTTTTTAATTGATTGGTTTAATTTACTAATTCACGAAGGAGGGCATGGCGTATTTATGTTTTTTGGTAAATATATTCATGCTTTGGGCGGCACTTTAATGCAAATTATCATTCCTTCGTTATTTGTTTATTACGCCGCCAAAAGAAGGTATTTATTTTTAACTCAGCTGTTTTTAATTTGGCTTGCCGAAAATTTAGTTAATATTAGCGTTTATGCCGCAGATGCAAGGGCAAGAAAGTTACCGCTTTTAGGTGGCAAAAAGGTTTATCACGATTGGACATATTTGTTAAGTGAAATAGGAATATGGGAATATGACCAAGCAGTTGGTTTGTTTTTTTATTCTTCGGCAATAGGAATTTTTGTTATAGTATTTTTATTGCCTATTTTAATGCCAAAACGCAATAAACTTTATAGTGAGTAATTTTTACAAGATTTAAATAAAAAAAACCCTTAAGAACTAAAATTATCTTAAGGGTTTTTTATTAAATACTAAGCACGTAATGCATCTACAATTTTTAACCGAGAGGCACGAACCGCCGGAAAAAAGCCGCCCAACAATCCCATAAATATTGCAAAAATCATGGATGAAATAACAATATCGGACGATAAGGCAAACGAAAACTGTAATTCCGCAAAGCTACTAAAATTTAAAGTTGAAATTGTAATAAACTGTAATAACGAAGCAATAACTAATCCGACTGCCCCGCCAATTATAGAAATAGCCAAAGACTCGGTTAAAAAAGCTGTTAAAACGCTTCTTCTTCTAAACCCTAACGACCTTAAAGTACCAATTTCGATAGTTCTGTTTGCAACAGCAGCGTACATTGTAATTGAAGCACCAATTATAGAGCCGAAGCTGAATATTATGGTAATAAAAGTACCTAATATTTTAATAAATCCCGCAAGCATTTCGCTTTGTTCGGCAAAGTATTTGGTCTCAATTTTAGGTTCGTAATATTGTAAACGTTTATCGGTTTTAAATAGATTTGCAAATTTGGTAAAACTATCTTTTGATTGTAATTTTAAGGTCAAGCTTGAAACAGTATTTCCTCTATTAAAAGCTGAAAGAAGTTGTTGGGCATCACCCCATAATTCAGAATCGAAACCGCTACCGTTTGCCGAAAAAACGCCAACAATAGTCCAGTAATCACCTGCAAATTTAACTTTATCGCCAATATTAGCACCTGTAAAAGTACGTCTAACACCTTGACCAACAATAATTTCTCGTACTCCTTCTCTAAATTTTCTTCCTTCAATAATTTTAATATTGTTACGTAAAGTAAATACCGTATTATTTACGCCTCTTACCATTAGGTTACTTAAACCATCTCCCTTTGGAAGGTTAATAATAACTACGGGCTCAGCAGAAATTATTTGTAAACCCTCACTGTTTTTAGCTATATATGGAAGAGTTTTTATTAATGCTTGAGTTTCGGGGTCAATACTGCTGCTAATTTCTCCGTACGATGCTTTACGAGTAATAATAACATTATCATCGTTACCGGTAGAAACTAATGTTTTTTCTACGCCGTAAGACATCATTAAAACAGCAGAAAATACAAATACTACCAATGCAATGCCAAAAACCGTGATGCCGGTTGTAAGTTTTCTGACTTTTAAATTTCTAATAATATATTTAAATGGTATTTTCATATTTACCTCGTTTAACCTATGTGACGGAAACCGTCAACAATTTTTGTTGTTAATGCACGTTGAATAGGAAAAATTGAAGCCAATAGCCCAACAATAAAAGCAGAAGATATTGATAATATTAATGTGATATCTTCAAGTTTAAAGACGGGGAAATAAGATTTTGGTATGGCTTGTGCAAATCCTTCTACTATCGGAATAGTTAAAAACAAACCTAAACCGGCACCAAATGCCGAAATAACAAAAGATTCACCCAAAATTAAGCCTATTAAGTGTTTACCGCTAAAGCCCAAAGTTTTTAATACTGCATATTCTCGTGTCCTTTCTCTGGCAGACATAATCATGGTGTTACCTAAAACAAGCATAATAATACCGACAATAATAAATGACATAACATTCATTGAAGTAATAATTGCGCTTGATGCCGAAATAAAATTTTGAACAAAAGCTCTTTCGGTTTCGGTTTTGGTTTCTGCATTGGAATTAGCAAACAATTTATCTATTTTATTGGAAATAACTGCAGCTTTATCCGGATCTTTAATTTTAACGCTGTACCAACCAACTTCATTTGCTCGTGGCGGTGCTTCAACTATCATACGTTCGTTAACATATTGCCAATGAAAAAACATTTGCATGGCATCTGTCGATTCAAACTTGGGTTGATAAATTCCGCGTACTATAAAATCCCACCTTCCGGGGTATATATCACCGTCAATAGTCATAATATCGCCAATTTTTAAATTATATTGTTTGGCAATATCTCTTCCTATAACGCATGAATTTCTTTCCTTTAAAAATGTTTCGTGTTCTTCTTTTGAAAGTAAAAATTCGGGATATACATCAAAAAAAGTTTCGGGTTCAATAGCTACTCTGGTAAAAAACTGATCTTTATCTATATAAACACCTTGAAACCAGGTAGAAAAAGTAACATTTTCTACTCCTTCTACGTTTGCAATTTTATCTTTATATGCATACGGTAAGGGAAAAATAAATGACACTGCTTGTCTGGTAATCAATCTATTGTTTGAAGAAGCTTCTAATCCGTAGTACCATGCAGTAACAACGGTTTGTAACATATTAAAAGCAATAACTGCAATAGCTATTCCAACAATTGTTAACAGTGTACGTAGTTTATGCCTAAAAGCATTTTTAAAAATTATTTTTAATACTTTCATATTGGCTCCTATACTAAATCACCTTTATCCAAATGACGCGTAAAATGAGCTTGAGATGCGGCATTAGAATCGTGAGTAACCATAATAATAGTTTTTTTATGTTCTTGATTAAGTTGTTCAAGTAATTTCAAAACTTCTTGAGCGGAGTGTTTATCCAAATCGCCGGTAGGTTCATCGGCAACAATTATTAAAGGGTCGGTAACTATTGCGCGTGCAATGGCAACCCGCTGCTCCTGCCCGCCTGAAAGTTGTTTGGGGTAATGATACATTCTATCACCCAAATTAACTAACTTTAAGGCAAATTCAACATGTTTTTTCCTTTCGGCTTTACTAAGTTTTGTTAATAGTAAAGGTAATTCAACATTTTCGTAAGCCGTTAAAACCGGAATAAGGTTATAAAACTGGAAAATAAAACCTATGTTATGTGAACGCCACTTGGCTAATTCCGATTCATTGTATTTAGATATATCGTTATTGTTAATTATTATATTCCCTTTAGATGGTCTATCTATACCTGCAATTAAATTTAACAATGTAGTTTTTCCCGAGCCGGATGGACCCATTAACGCTAAAAAATCTCCGGTATTTACATCAATAGAAATGTTATTTAAAACAGGCACTTCAAAGCTATCTCGCCAATACGATTTTGAGACATTTTGCACTTTAATTAATTCAGACATTTAATCTCCTGTTATTTTGTTTTTACTTTAGTTTTTTCTTTAATATTATCATTTAATTTAGATATTATTTTGTCCCCCTCATCCAAACCCGAAACAACTTCTATCATATCGCCAAATTGTCTTCCTGTTGTTATTATACTTTGACGTGCCAAATTGTCTTGTACAGTATAAACAAGTTTCATTTTTCCGGAATAGCGTATAGCAGAAAGAGGAACCATTAAAATCGGTTTGTTATCACTACTTGTTTCTTCTTTTTTATCAAGTAAAAAGTTTACTTTTGCACTCATTTCGGGTAAAACTTTGTCATCGTAATGTAAAAATCCAACTTTTACCAAAACAGTAGCTTTTGATCTATCGGCAGTAGGAACTATTTTGGCAACAAAACCGTCATACTTAAGGTTTGGATACGCATCCAAAAATATATTGCATTTTTGGTTAAGTTTAATTTTTTGGATATTCGATTCCGATACATCCGTTTCAACTTGTAACGATTTCATATCTGCCAAAGTTACAACTGCAGATTTTGAAGTTGCACTTCCCGAAATAGGTGTTACAATTTCTCCCACATCCGCATTTTTTGTAAGTACTGTTCCATTAAAGGGGGCACGTATTAACATGTTTTCAAGCGATACTTCGGAAGCTTTAATTAAAGCATTTGCAACGTCAATGTTTGCCAAAGCTTTTTCGTATCGTGCTTCTGCCGATTCCAATAGTTCTTCGGTTGTAGAACCGGTTTTAAATAATGCTTTTTGTCTTTTAAAATATTTTTCGCTTTCTTTTAATTCGGCTTCGTATAATTTTAAAGTAGCTTTGGCTTGTAATAACTGAGCTTTAATATCATCATCTTCAAGCCGAGCAATAACCTGGTCTTTTACAACCGCATCTCCTTCTACAACGCCTAAATAAATTAGTCGTCCCGTTCCTTTTGAGGCAACAGAAGCTTTTCGTTGTGCAACTATATAGCCGCTTGCGGTAAGCAGTGCGTCACTATCCGAAGGAAAATTTAAACTTACCGTATATTGCTCTACAATAACAGAATTATCACTTACTTTTAAATAGATAAAATAAGAGGCAACAATTACAATTGCTGTTAAAAGTAAATATACAACGTTTTTGATAAGTTTGGAATTAATCGGTCTTTTGCTTCTTGTTTCCTCTTTGCGATCAATTCTTAATGCCGATAAATCAGGTTTTTCTGAACTCATAAATCCCATTAATAATTAGTGAATAAATAATTCGGAGGCGAATCGAGTATTATAGTATTCAAGTAAATTTAGACGTAAGTGCTTAAAAATAGTTCTGTTTTGCTTTAATTTTTTTTATAAACTAAATTTTGATATAAATAACTTAATTCTTCTATACTTATTATTTAAGTAACTAAGAAATTATTAAGATATATTAATAATAAGTAGTACAAAGTAATACAATTAACATATTGGTTTCAACCCAATATTAAAATTTAAAACATAGTTAATATGTAAGTACTTTAAAAATAATTTGCATTACGATTAAATAATTTATACTTTTGTATATTAATTTGTTCTTAAATAGGTTTACGGTGTCCTTATAAAAAAGGAATAATAGGGAATACGGTGTTAAAATCCGTAGCTGCCCCGCAACTGTAATAAGCAAAAAAAAGAGTACAGTACTTATGTCACTGCTAAAATAGTGGGAAGACGCTGTATGCTGCTTTAAGCCAGGAGACCTGCCGTAAATATTTTAGTCAACCTTCGCGGGAAAGGTTAGATTGATAACGAAAAGCCTCTTATTCCTTTTCTTATTTGTCTTTAAGTATTCCCCCGAAGATTTTACAATAAAAGATTGGTATGTATTTTTGTAAAATTTTTTCGGTATTTTTGTTTTTGTGCAATACATTGTTGTTAGCACAAAAAGTTATAATAGTTTGCAATTATGAAACGAAAAACGGCATTGCAAACGTAACCGTTTTTTCTGATAAGTATAGCTATATTACCGATAATAACGGATTGCTTGAATTACCAAAAACTTTACCTTCCGATTCAATTTATTTTTCGCATGTTGCTTATTCTAAAACTTCATTATTATATAAAGATATAAAAGATACTGTATTTTTACGCCCCAAAAACCTTATTACCGATGAAATTACAATTACCGCTAAATATACCGAACAAGGGTTTAAACAAACTATTGATATTAACAACGTTCAAAAATCGAACTTTGCAACAATAGGTGATTTGATAAAAGCTGAAAGTGATTTATTTATTAAAGATTACGGAGGTGTTTCCGGAGTTAAAGGCGTTTCGTTACGAGGGTTATCAAGCGAAAATACTGTTGTATTATTTAACGAAGCAAGAATTAATGATATGCGTACCGGGATGTTCGATTTTTCGTTAATTAGTCCCTTGGCAATTGATAAAATAGAAATTATTAAAAATAATTCGATTGAATCGAGTTACTTTAGTGCGGGAGGAATTGTAAAACTAAGTTCCGGTTTTAATGCTGCCGAAAATAAAATATTATTTGGTGCAAAAGCCAATTCCGATTTTTATCGTTCGGTATTTTTTAATATAAAACAAATATACAATAATTTTAACTATTCAATAAATTTTGAACGAGGGTATTCATCCAATAATTATAAATATAATTTTGAAGGGATTGAATTAAGAAGGCAAAACGCATTTTTTTCTAAATCGTTTTTAAGTGCCGATATTGAATATAGAACAAGTAAAAATATATTAAATTTATATACTCATTATAGTCATCTCAAAAACGGAATTCCCGGTTTTGTGGTTAATAACAATACTTCTTCAAGCAGCGCTTACAATTTAAGTAAGATGTATTTTTTTGTAGCAAACAATAATTATTTACTACAAAATAATTGGTTTATACTTGGTAATGTTAGTTATAATTACCAAAACTTATATTTATATGATCCGTTAAAACAAATTTTTTCAAATAAAACATCACAAAGTTCAATTTTACATGAAACTTCGGGATTTGTAAAATCAAGATATAACAAAAATAACTTTATAATACATTTGGGTTACGAGTTTACATATAGTAACTTAAAAAATGAAATGCCTACCGAAAACAATATATTTTTAAATATTAACAAAACATATAATAAACTATTTATTAATGGTTCTTATTCTATAACATCTGTTCCTTATTCAAAAGAAATTAATTTTTTTGTTGGATTCGGTTACGATTTTTACAAACAAAATTTATTAAATACAAATAAAGGCAATTTGTTTTCTTATAATACGCAAGCCGAAATTAAGCCCGCAATATTACCTTCATTAAGGTTATTATTAAGTTTTTCAAAATTGCTGCGTGCACCTTCGTTTAACGAGCAATTTTATTCGTCTTTATATAATTTAAAGTTTTTAAACAACGAATATTACGAAGGTTATGATTTTACTATTGATTATGATAAAATTGCAGGAACCGATATAAATTTTACCGCAACTTATTATAACTTAATTAGTAAAGATAAAATTGTATGGATACCTTCGCGTCAGGCATTACAAACACCAAAAAACTACGGACATATTAGATACACCGGAGTTGAAGTAAAAATAGAATCTTCGTTTTTTAAAAACCTAATAAATGTTAATGTTTTGTATAATTACAATAATGCTTTAAGTAAATCTAAAATGTTTGCCGGCGATAACTCCTTTAATAAACAATTGGTTTATGTACCCAAAGAAAGAATTAATATAAATACATCAATAAATTATAAAAATATAACACTAAATGTTTATAATTCGTTTACCGGAGAAAGATTTTATTCATCCGATAACAGCTATAAAAACAGATTAAACCAATATTATGTATGTGATGCCTCACTTAGCTACTTTTATCAATTATTAAGTTTTAAACACAACATATCATTTTCGGTATTTAACATATTTAATACGGATTATTTTGTAATTCAGTCTTACCCAATGCCTTTAAGAAATTATTCAATAACATATATAATGGAAATATTATGAAAAGACATTTTTATTTAACGTTAATTATTTTTGCGTCTTTGTTTTTTGCTTGCTCTAAAGATGACCAAGTTACACCACCAAAAGATAATCCGCTAACTTCAAAATATCAAGGGGTATATATTGTAAACGAAGGATTATACGGACAAAATAATGCTTCTTTATCTTTTATAAACATTACAGATAATGTAGTATTTAATAATATTTATGAGGATGCAAATAACAGTAATAGTTTAGGTGATACCGGTAACGAAATGGTAATATTTGGCAATAAGGGTTATATTGCCGTTGATAACAGCAATAAAATTGAAATAATTAATATGGATACATTTAAAAGTTTGGGATTTATTGATTTAGGGGGAGCAGGAAGCCCAAGAGATGTGGTTATTGTAGATTCTACTTTGGGATATGTAACCAGTTTATATAACGATAAACTTGTAAAATTTAATCCCACAACAAAACAAATATTAAAAGATATAAGGGTGGGCGGAAAACCGGAAGCTGCTGTTTATGCAAACGGAAAAATATATGTAACAAATTCGGGTTTTGGAAATGAAAATACGGTTAGCGTAGTAGATATAATTACGGATAGCGAAATAGCTAAATTAAAGGTGGGCTTAAACCCCAGATTTGCACATACTGCCGATGACGGAACTGTTTACGTAGTTTGCTCAGGGCAATACGATGCAACCGGAAGAGGGGGAATTTATAAAATTGTTAATTTAACAGTTACCGATTCGGTTATTGTTAATAATAACCCGGGTGAATCGTGCTTAACTTCAAACACTCAAATGATTGTTGCAAATAGTTTTGGTTTGTATAAGGTTAATTTAAGCACTATGAGTATTGATAGCACACCGTTTGTAAACGCTATGGATATTAATCCTATTTTTGGTGTTATTTACTCGTTAGGATTTGATAAAAAAAATAACAATTTATATTGCGGTAACCCTAAAGATTTTCAACAAAACGGTGAAATAGTTGTATTAAATTTATCGGGTACTGAAATAAAAAGATATAATGTTGGTATTAACCCCGGTACCATTTATGTAAAACAATAGTAATTATAACACAAAACAAAGCTTATAACAAATACCTTTCCCAAATAAGATTATATTGTTTTATTATTTCCCCATAACTGAAGTCATGGGTTGGTATAATAGACCACGCTACCATAAATAAATTTATGGGTTGCGAGTGAGAGATATGCTACATTAATAATATTTTGTATAAAGTCATTTAGCTTCGTAGAAGCGATATTATGATAACACTAAAGAATGTAAAAAAGAATAAAGCCTCGTAGAGGCGACATTGTTTTTATTGAAGATATATTATTATTTCCCCATGACTGGAGTCATGGGTTGGCAAAACAGACTACGCTCCCATAAATAAATTTATTGGTTGGAAGTGATAGAAATTGTTAACTATTTATTACAATATGTTTAAATATTGTAAAACTTTAATATCAATTATTTGTAATTGTTCGTTAATAATTCCGTATGAATGAATTAATAATAGCAACAACAAATAAAACGAAAATAGAACTCTCTTGTGAGTGAATTAGAAAAATTAAATCACTTTTACAAAGTTTTATATTACTTTTGATTATTATTTCTATCACTAAGAATCCACTAAGGTGATTAAGAATATATTTATTTATCATTCAACACTTAGCAATTAACATTATTTATTTGTTTCCTGCAAATCCTGGTTCTGATGAATGACAAGTAAAAGAATAACTAAAATAAATAAGCAAATAAAGTAAAAGCAATGTTGAATTTTGAGTGTTGAATGTTGAATTACCTCTCTTCAAACCGAAGAATGTTTT
>ERZ795059.3265-NODE-3265-length-15837-cov-16.861171_pt1 | contig 15837 bp, 15 predicted proteins | sample MGYA00375143_ERZ795059 | MGnify/ENA primary metagenome ERZ795059 (study PRJEB30188, sample SAMN05720168) | activated sludge metagenome | isolation source: Anaerobic digester | place: USA | collected 2015-01-07 ... | reverse complement strand
GCGCAAAGGGCGATACAGGATCAATTGGTTTAACTGGAGATCAAGGAGATACAGGAAGCCAAGGCGATACAGGCGCAACAGGATCAGCAGGCGCTAAAGGAGATACAGGAAGCCAAGGCGATACAGGCGCAGCAGGATCAGCAGTCGCTAAAGGAGATACAGGAAGCCAAGGAGATACAGGCGCTAAAGGAGATACAGGAAGCCAAGGCGATACAGGCGCAGCAGGATCAGCAGTCGCTAAAGGAGATACAGGAAGCCAAGGAGATACAGGCGCTAAAGGAGATACAGGATCTAGTATAGATTTAAATATGTCGCTATCAGATCATTCTGTTAGCGGAATAACTATCACAAGACGAGCAGATGCAGCATTTTCATTATTTGAGATAGGATACATAAAATCAGATGGAGATATAGCGAAAGCAAAAGCAGATGCAGCAGGAACAGTTCCGGCATTATTAATTGCATCAGCAGCAATTGATTCTGAATCAAATGGAAGTTGGCTTTCATTCGGAGTCGCAAGAGATGATTCATGGACATGGACAATTGGTGGTCCATTATACGTTTCTCCATCTACTGCCGGCGCGATGACGCAGACAAGACCTAACACAACCGGAAACCAAATACAGATTGTAGGGTACGCATTGTCTGCAACAATTATACTATGGTGTCCAAATTCAACAATCGTGGAATATGTAAAGAAGTGATGTGAAAAAAGGAAAAAAGAAGCATGGAAAGTGATGCCTGGACAACAGCTAATAAATGGGAATCAGAATGGTGGGGAGACTGCTTAAATACACTAAATGAAGAAACAAAGCAAATTGTATATGCAAAAAAAATGGGACTTAAAGTATATGCAAATCATAAAAGCCAGGTCGTTATAGATAAAGAAGAAAAGAATGTACTTGATATAGGCGGAGGTCCATGCTCAATGCTACTTAAATGCACGCATACAAATGGAACAGTGATTGATCCATGTAAATTTCCATACTGGATACACCACAGATACGAAATAGCAGGAATTGAAGTATATATTGAAAAAGCAGAAGATGATTCACTATGTTATAGGCATATATATGATGAGTGTTGGATATACAATGTACTGCAACATGTAGACAGTGTTGAAAAAATTATAATTAACGCACTTAATTGCAGCAAAATAATTAGAATATTTGAATGGATATGTACAGAAAAAGATATAGGGCATCCAAATATACTAACAAAACAATTATTAGATTCATTGCTGAATGGACATGGAAAAACTGAATTCATAAATCAAGGCGGATGCAATGGAATGTGTTATTATGGAATTTTCAAAGGAAAGCACTATCGTGAATAGAAAATTAAGATTTCATCTTCTTGGTCTAGCACACTTACCAACATCAAAACTATATAATTCATGTGCGTTTACACAGAAAAATATAAAGCTTTCAAAGATGCTAACATCACTTGGGCATGAAGTATTCCTGTATGGGTGCAAGAGTTATAGCGAAAATTATACATTACCAGTATGCACAGAATTTATACCAACCCATACAGTAGAAGACATTAGAGATGACTATGGTGAAGGAGACAATAGATTTGAAATAGGATATGACTGGATGAAAAATGAATTTAGGCATGATATAAACTCAAAGCCAAACAAATCAACATTAAGATACATAGAAAGTTGCATACGCGAAATATCTAAAAGAAAAAGAAATGGTGATATATTATTAATAACTCAAGGAGTTTATCAGAAGGCAATCGGAGACGTAGTAAATATTGAATTAACATGCGAACCAGGAATAGGGTACAGAGGAAGTTATTGTAAGTATCGTGCATTTGAATCTGCATATATACAGAACTTTACATATGGATCTGAACATCCGAGGCAATCAATTAATGGAAATTATTATGATAGGGTAATACCAAATTATTTTGACGAAGATGATATATTGTTTAGTGAGGAAAAATTTAATTACTTTTTATACATAGGAAGAATGATATCAAGAAAAGGAGTAGATACGGCAGTTAAAGTATGTAACATAATAGGCAAAGACCTGCTTCTTGCTGGTCAAGGAGCAGATATAATAAACGGAAATTTAATTGCACCTGGAGAATTAAACATTAAACCAGGAAAATGGATATATGCTGGATATGCAGATTACGAGAGAAGAAAAAGATTATTTGCAAATGCATGTGGAGTATTTGTTCCTACTCTATATCTTGAACCATTTGCAGGAACACACATAGAAGCAATGTTATCTGGAACTCCAGTTATTACAACTGACTTTGGAGTTTTTCCAGAGACTGTTATCAATGGAGTCAATGGTTTCAGATGCAATGTATTGCAAGATTTTATTAACGCAGCAAATAAAATAAAAACATTATCTCCTGTACAGGTTAGAAATAGTGCTGAAAAATTTTTGTGCAACAATGTTAAATGGTTATACGAGAAATGGTTTCAAGAATTATATGACTTGTACGAATCTGTTCACAATAGTAGTAAATTGGCGTGGCATAGGATAAGGAATACAAGTGAGTAAAACAATAGTAATACCGCACCCTGATGGATCAAATGATGCAAACGTCTATATGTTTATACTTAATGAAAACAATGAATTTTTAATTATATCTTCACTTGTATTTGAAGAATATGATGTATCGAATAGAGATAACTACAAGCTGCCACTTTCAGAAATAGACGACACTGGAATTTACAGTGTAAACTTTCCATCGCTCGACCAAGGCGAATATGGTATTATGGTCAATGATGCAGACAGGACTCCATTATTAATTGGATGCGGCACTGTTAGTTGGGATGGAAGTAATATAATTAATTTTTATACAATTGATAGCAAAATTGATTTAATTGCATCGGAAAATCTTGGGCCAAATAAATTGACAATAACTGTCATAGAGAAAGATAGCGATCCAGAAGTTAAGATACAGAGTGCAAAGATTAGACTTTCTAAAGGAGCAGAAAGGACATCAAAAAATACAAACTCTCTTGGTGTAGCAGAAATAGGATTATCAAGCGGAACGTGGGATATAGTTATAGTTAGATACGGGTACGACTCGTATGTTGGAAGCGTAATAGTAAGCGGCGACACTGAGATAGAAATAGAATTAACAAAAAATGCAATAAGCGAACCATTGGCACCTGGATTGTCAACTGGATTCTGTTTATGCTTATCTAATAGTGGTCTTCCTGTACAGGGAATAGATATATTTTATAGAGAAGCCACTGCTGTTAGTAATGGGTATTCGTACTCAGATGAGTATGGATCATTTGAATCAGATCAAAACGGGTTAGCGCAGTTTGCTGGTTTCATACAAGGAGCACAATATAGAATATGGCGCGGTCAATTAGACTGGGAAGAGGATAAAGGTGTATTAATTACTGTTCCCGTGGCTGACAATTTTGAATTACCAAAACATCTAGGATCACCATAATGAGCTTGCTGACACTTGCACTATTGATTGCTATGCCATGCGATATAGGCGGACGTGTAGAAAAAGTTTATCCGATTTCGGCTAAAGTTGCTCCGCAAGTTTACACTGTAAAGAATAGTTCAATACAAAAATATACGGCTGACATAATAGTTAGCGCTCTTTTTGATAATGTAAATTTTCCAGCAAAAATTGATAAACGATCACTGGCTAATACAGTAAGTTCAATAAATAACATATGTCTTGACATTGATGGCAATAAAGAATATGGAATATTAGGAATGCTAAAAGCAGTTCATAGACTATCATTATACACGTTTAATAAAAAGAAAGATGGATATGTATATTATAGCTACAATATTAGGTATAAAAATTTGTCGATATCTAGGTCAACAACTATGTCTCATAAAGTAATAAACTTATCAACATCTGTTGTAGGGTTTAAAAAAAGCATTAGGCTTAATTATGCAAACATTGATATATGTATTAAGGAATTGAATAGCGATTTAATATTCGATATAAATGCGTTTGGAAGTATACGCGATTTTAAATGTTGTATTATAAATGCACTTGCAAGGCGAGCCGCTCCAAAGCAAATAAGAAGTGGCATGAACTCAGCTATTACATCTTCTGTCTTAAGCATTAGAAAATTTAGAGAGAAAAATTCTATGAACGATATTATTTATAAATTTATTAACAGAATAAAAAATGGGATAAGAGGAATTGATTGATATACTACTAGTAGAAGACTGCCAGGCTGACAGAGAATTTATTAAGTCTAGTATAAAATCAGCTTTCAATAGCTCTGTTAAAATAATTGAAGCAGAAACATTGAAGAATGCAAAGCTTGAGTTAATAAAACCGGAGTCAAACTTTGATATAATATTACTAGATTTATTATTGCCTGATTCCAGTGGGATAAATACGCTTTCATCAATAATGGACATGGGCGTCGATGTTCCGATAATAGTAATAACTGGAATACAGGATGGTGGAATTAGATTAAAATCACTAGAGTCGGGAGCAAGTGAGTTTATTGATAAAAGCAAAATAAATCAAAACAGTGTATCAGACTGCATAACATCAACTTTATATGTATATAAAAATAAAGCGTGTATAAGATGTAATATAACAGAACAAGTAAAGAGAATGTTTGATTTGTTTTCTGGAATGAAAGATCAGATGGATTCCGTTATCAGGAATGATGCCGCAATAGACGCAAGATTGCAGCAGATAGAGAGATGGGTGCTTGGAGAGAGGAGTATAGACAAGAGCATGGAGGGTGCCGTTCAATCAATAGAAGACTTTAGGAAATATAAGAAATGGACAATAGCAACGCTATTGTCGGCTATTGTTGCAGTAGTAATGGGAGTCGTAAATTTTTTTGTGTCAAAGGTAATGAATTAACTACAAGACAAACAAAAAGGGGAGCGGCATTGCCGACTCCCCTTTTTTGTTGCTATAACTCAAGAACCGCATTAGCAATGCAGTTAAAACTCTGTCCATTTATTTGATAAGATCTTTGGCATACAGCATACATATTCAATGCATTTATATTGTCAGTGTATGTATCTAGTACAAGATCGTTTGTAATATTAATTATTGGACCATGATAGTTATTGCAAAGATACTCAAGTTCATTTTCACTAAATGGATCATCAGTGCTATCTATTATTATTAATGAGTAATCATTATCAGGCTCAATGAACTTATCGAATATAGTTCTTCTTTTAATTTTTTGACACCCTATCTTAATTGCTTCAGGCGTGGTTATATTATCTGATATAAGAAGTCTTGCTGGCATCAATAATTTTGATATCCTTCCAATATATTCAACGCATTTACTTAGTTCTCCACATACATTTATTCTGTAGTATTTAAAAAATAAATCTGCTATCAGTCTCTGTTCATTCGTAAGCATTATATTTATTTCTTCTCTTGCATCAGATATAAGTCTATATCTTGTATTCTCATATGGATTGATTCCATTGACTATGCACCACTTATAATATCCAAGAAAATTTTTCACGTTTAGTGATATATTGTCATCTGAATAATCAATGTCTCTTTCGACCCAATCTTCATCTTTAATCAGTGATACATCTTCTCCAAAGATCTTTCTTCCAGCCACTTTTACAGAAGGAATTTTTCTATTGCTTTCATTTATATCATCTGCTATACCTACTATTCCAAGAGGAATACTCCATGACAACTTGGAATACTTATTAACTATGAATATATTGTAACCATTTACCCTGCTGTTTACAAGTATTCCTATGTTGATAAATATAAAACTTGGCATTAAAACAAGAAATGAATTATTCCCTATGAATTCGTCATATGCTGTCATCCTTATTACACAAAACGGGAACTCAATGAATTTGCCAAGTTCTTTTTTTCTTATATCGAATACATAATTAAGTTTCTCCCACTTAGGAGAAACTGAGTTAATTATTGATTCTTTGTATTCACGCAGTATAATATCTGATTCAATAAGCTGCCTAGATAACTCAGTACTTAAATTTGATATATGCTTAATCATGCCACCTAACTGTTGAACAAGACTTTTTTCAGTCTTCTCACGTATTGGTTTATCTATAATTATCCATTCACCAGTATTTTGAGATGAATCTCTGAAAGCCTTACATGTTAATACTCTCGATGTTTTTAATAGGCCACTACATTTTGAACACTGTATTACTATTGGAAGCTCTTCAATTGTAATATCCCTTGTAAAGAAATTTATTATACCGCACTTTCCACATTGAGATGCTTGATCTTTATGAACATATATACTAGCCACTTCCGTATCTTGATGCTCTATCTTTATTCATTTTTCTATGCATACCCCATCCACCATAGTCGTTCTTTTTTATTACTGCATTTCTCCAGTCATTCGGAGATCCTAGCCAAATTAACTTCCACTCAGTATCGTCGTTAACCGTATTAACAGTAGTAAGATATGTCATTGTTTGGCTATGATGTCTATGGCCGAGTAATTGAGATATATATACAGCATCTTTTCTTCCTCCAGCCCAATCCCTATGATACATCAATGATGTAAACGTATACCTAAATGCATGTATATGTAGATTATTCATTTCGTGTGTATCGTCAATTAAAACATCATCTCTTTTGTTTGACCTTTGTATATTTTTTATTCTGGTTTTAATTCTGTTTACTAGCCTTTTGTTTATCCCTTCACCAGTAAATAATTCTCCAATCATAAGTTCTGGATTTATTTTCAATGATCTTGAATCATCTATCTTTTCATTGCTATAAAAAGCGTCTCTTATTTTTTTAAACTCTATACCTATTTCTGAAAAATAAGTTCTGAATGTATCAGTAGCCCAGGGAAATAGTGGTGAATTTGATTTAAAGTTAAGGCCCATTACATCCATATAAAACTTCAACATTTTAAGCGCATATGCACTTATGTAAGTTACTCTTTTTTTCCTATTCTTAGTTCTAATTAATCTTGGATCTATTAATATAGCGGCTCCAATATACTTTGAATTACATCCATCTATTTTGTCAAATACTTTTTTTCCAACATAAACATCGCAACATCTTATATTACATAAATCAGATAATCTCATTCCAGATGAAATAAATACTTCAAATGCAGCTACCATTCTTATATCAATCTTAAGTGTTCTATATAATTTAATTTCGTCATAAGTCATTGTATATCTATTTCCTGGTTCATGTTTCTTTAATATTATTTTACTAAACGGATTTTCTTTGACTACACCAGATGAAAGTAACTCATCATAGAAATTCTCTAGTAATTTTATCTTCATTATAAATGTACTCCCTGCCGACCTAGCTTTTCCAGCAAGTTTTTTATATTCAATAACATCTTTCTTTTGTACATCTACCATCTTCATTCCAATTGAATCAATCCACTTAAAGAATGATCCCATTGTACATTTAAATGCCTCAACTGTTTCATGTGTGTATACTATACCTCTATCATTTTGCCTTCTTTCTAAAAATCTAGGGAAAAGCAATCTAAAAATTTCATAATTTGTCATCTATTATTCTGCTTCTTTATCACCAAGATACTTTCTTATCATGTTAATAAACTTTATATTTTTTATTTGCTTATTAATATATTCATCTCCTGCGATTGATCTATCTATATCAGTTGCAGTCCACATTGGAGGGCCAAGGTTAAAGTAATCATTGACTGCAACAAATCCGTATTTATACACAACAGAATCTGGAACTCTTGTTAAATCAGCAATATTAAATCCAGCGACCTGGCAATACCTAGATGCTTCATGTATTAATTTTTTGATCAACTTAACTTTATTATCAAACCACGTCACAGAAGACCAATCTTCTCCTGTACAGGTATATTCTTTATTTACTCCATATCGAAGAATCTTCTTATCTCCAGTTAATATAAATTCATTTTCTGGGCAAGACAGAGAACCTTTTAACTTCAGCAACGATTGCAGTATCTTAGAATTCTTTGGTGTAACCATCCAGCATCTAACCATATTCATTTTATGAGTATCAACCCATGCGCTAAATATATTAGCAATTACTTTTACTTTTGTTGGAACAGACTCCTTTGTATCTTTGTATTCAATTATCATAGTACATCGACCCATCTTTTTATTCTTTAACAGCTCAAACTTAATATCGTTTACTCTTGCGTATTCAATTGCCATTATTCAATCACTGCTTCACTTGACATTGTTAAATAGATATGACCAACATCTCCAGAACCATTCATTAAAATAATGAGTGCATCATCATCAGCATCTTTAATCAATTCTTTCAGCTTTTTTACGTCAACAAATTTCATTGCTATTCCCTCTTCTTTGGTACTTGATAAACAATTTCCTCTGAAATAGTAAATACTCTTTTTGCCTTGACTGCTTCTTCTATTGTGTGGCAGTAATTAACTTTTCTTTCTGTTGGTTCAATTATCTTTAGCCTTCTACTTCTTAGCCATTCACATTTAATGATCCTGTATTGTCTATCCATTGAAAACATTGCATTAAATCTATTTGCGATTCCTTCGCCAGAGCAATGGCATTTAACTAAATCTTCAATCCATGTTATTAATTGCATATACTCTGGATCAATTGAAAATAATGAATGCTGTATTTTACTTACTCCATCTTCTCCGTCTATGTTTGCGCACCCAGTTGTTACATTATCTTTAGTAATAAAAACCTTAACATTTATTTTTGCCATATCATATACCTATTCTCTTTGCATATCTTTATTAATTCACACGCTATGAAACACGGAATGGTAAACACTACCTTTTTCTCCTCTCTCATTAGCATCGCAGCTTTTATAGAATCTGTGTGATTTCTTTCGCTTCTGGTATACTTTACTATTTTTAATCTTCCATTAATCCACTTACATAATATATTTCTTGATTCAGACATAACTCCAGAATAATGAAATTTGATTTTCCAGTTTCTGCAATCCCAATCGTATCCACCAGGAATCTCAAGCTCATGTTGGTTATGAAATAAACGAACTTTATTCCTTCTTGATATTGCTGCGCTATATTTTTTATAAAGCTCAAAGTTTCTAAGCTTCTCAAAATTACAAGCAACTCTAATTAGTTTTCTATTGTATTCATTATTAATAAACATATTTTTACACCTAATATAGATGTATTGCCTAATTGCTTTATTTTCTTTTCTCCATATGCAATCACTTATAATCCTTGTCCACGAATCATCGTCGCAATTGCATTCGTCAAATACAAACTTAAGAAGCCTATTAGATGCTATTATAGATAACTGTCCTTCAGTAAAAGTTTTCGTTAACTTATAACATAATCTATATGTAGAAGGCCAACATTTTCTTACATCACATATTAATGGCGTGTATGGATCTCTATATAATAAACACGTATCAATCGAGAACACATTGCATATAATTGGTGTCCAGCATGAATATTTATAGTATTCAATAATTGATCTATATTCATCTTCGTTCATTTGTTTTCATACAAATCATTTTCCTTTCTCAATTAAAGCTATTCTACATATAACTGCCATCTTGTGAATTAAGTTACACAGTTCAACAGATGGTACGCACTGATCATCATTGATGCTCCATTCAGTATCTTTGGTTACTTGGTCAAATACATTCTCTGCGCTATTAGAAAATAATTCAATTAGCTTTTTATTCTCCCTTAGTTCTGACATATATTGATCACATAGTCCAGTAAGCATTACCTCTGCATTGTTGAGTTTACTGACTACAGTGCCGCGTAATAAGTTTACAATGTAAAGAATATCTTCAGATTTAATTTTAATTGCAATACCGTAAGACACTAAGTATACATGGGCGTTTCCTTTTTCAACACATATAGATATATGTCTTCTGTCTACTGCTTCTTTTTGTGCTTTGATATCTAGTATGCTATATTCAAATTCTTTTGTATCTAAAGTCAATACTTCTTGTGTCACCTAAGATTAGACTTCCTAAGCTGACGTTGTTGATCAAGATATTCAATAGAGTCAACACTTCCATTAATAAAATCAATATTTGCATTAAGAACCAATCCAATTCTTTTCCAAGATGCAATTTCTTTTTTACTTAATAGCTTAGCAAAACTAGATACAGTAACCCATTTGCCTTCTAAATCGCCAGTCTTAAATTCTATATGAATCATACAAGAATCTTCTCTGATTCTGACGATTACTTTCTCTGTGTCTTTGCTACTCTTCTTCGTCGTCGCTCTCTTCGTCATCTTCGTCTCCTTCTTCTGTCATTTTCTTTTCGAGACCAACTTCAAAATCATGTTTAACTTTTTCAACCATAGTCCACATTTGCCTCTTCATTACTTCTTCAGTTCCATCAACAATTGCATTTGCATATTGAACAATATCTGGAATCATTTCAGAACTAATATCACTAAACGCAATACCGTCTATTCCTTCTGTATGGGATCTTAGCTTGAGATAATTTGTTGCAAATAAATATTCTTCAATAGTTCCTTCATGTATAAGCATATTAGCAAAGATTGTTTTTCTTTGCTGTGGCCTTGCCATTCTTCCTATTGCTTGATGTATATCTTTAGGTTCCCATGTTGTATCAAATACTGCACCATGATTCGCCTCTGGAATATTCATTCCTTCTGCAAGTGCAGTAATGCCAGCCCACATAACTGGAATATTTTGAAATCTAAAGTCCTGTACAAGTAGATGCCTCCTGCTTCTCTTTTGCCCTTTTGCTGTTGTTAATGGAACTCTTCCATCAACTATAACTGATGGTATCTTAAATTTATCACATATAATTTTACCCATATCTAATGTCGCAGTTCTGTTTGCATACACAATTGTCTTTTCTTTTCTTGCAACTGCCTCTTTAATTATGTCAAATGTTTTTATCATCTTTGCAACAGGCGGTCCCTTATATGGTTTAATTATTTTTAACCATTCTCTAATGACTTCATCTTTTACTTGCTTTCCCTTTTTTATATTATCAAGAATTCTATTTAATACACTATGAGGATTTGTAGATGCTCCAATTAAATAAATCATCTTTGCTAATAAATTGTCTTTTACTTTTTTACCTTCCCATCCTTCCTCTTCTTCCTTCATCTTTGACCACCATTCTCTAAACAGTTTTAACCATAGTGCATAATATTCTCTGTGTTGATCATCCATCTTAACAAATATATCCTGAAATAGCACCTTGTTTGGAGGAATATCTTTAGTTACATCTGGGTCTGTTCTTACATGTCTAATTAAAAGTGGGGACACTTCAGCCTGAAAAGCTTCAGCATTTTTAATCTTATGTATTTGCTTTGCTTTAGTTAGTCCGCTTTGATTTTTGATATAAACATCAGTCTTATATCTCTTAAGAAATCTTTGCAATGCTTCTGGATCATCTCTTCTGTAATCTGGAAAGGTTTCTTTTGGTGCCGTCCAGTTAAAGTAAAATAAAATTGTTTGCGGAAGTCCTTTCATTGGAGTTCCTGTTGCAGAGTATCTACACCTAGAACACAAATGATCTACTGCTCTTGCTCTCTTTGATCCTGGGTTTGCAATATACATGGATTCGTCTAATACTATAATTGGAAATTTGTTTCTTAATAATTCAGCAAATGTCCATTTAACATGATACTTTCTTTTCTTCCTTGATACAACTGGAACTTTAATTGAAAGCCCTGATGCATCTGTTCGCTCTTCAAATCCAGTTTCACATGTAGTCATCTTATCAAACATTGATTCTTGAATCTCCATAAATGGAGGCATTGGAACTTCACCGAATTCATTTACAAATTTGCTATCGCTTCTGTTATCAATAACAATACAATCGCTATCCTTAATTCCATGCTTAACTCTATATTCATTTGATTCATCCCAATGTACGCGCAGACCTGTATCTTTATGTACTTTATATTTTTGATGTATCAATTTATCATTTGCATCTCTCTCTTTGACCGAAGCTTTATATCTTCTGTATTCTCCTACGCATGAAAGATCCTTGTCTGGGTCTGGGTTTGCATAATAAGGATCGCCTGGACATCTGAAATGTTTTTTCTTTACACTGTAAACTACGAATCCACATTTTGGGCACTTATAAAAATATCCATCTCTAGGAATTGACTTCAGTTTATCATATCCAATTATATTAAACATCGCAAGGTTTTTATTTTTACAGTCTTCTGCTGTTTCTATTACGTGCGCTGATGCAATATTGATATACCTTCCACTCCAATGCTTTTTATATCTAATAGAAAACGGGATTAGCACATTATCTATTTCATCTTGCCATGTTCCAATTAATTTCGTTGGACACACAATTAACATCTTTTTAGCTCCTTTTAATATTGCAGTAAATAACATTTGTCTAGTCTTTCCAAGACCAGGAGCATCGCTATTTACAACTCCATCTTTCATACACTGGAAGATGACGTTTTCTAATTGAAATTCTTTAAGGTAGTGGTTCAATCCAATTTTATATGCCCTATCATACCATTGATAATATATACTAGATGAAGTTGCCTTTATTCCAATGTCTTCGTATAATCTATACCAATCTTGTGAATCAATTACAGACATCTTTGATCTGCTGTCATGTTTAGATATTGAAATGTTTCTTGGTATAGGTGCAAGGTTTCTATTTAACCACCTTGCTTTTGCTTTAAGAGACTCTTGATCACTCTCCGTTGTGCATGGAATTATATTGCATTCATTAAGTTTCTCAAGCATTTCATTCTTTATTTCGTGAAAACTTCTTTTTAATTTTACAGACATTCTTGGCGTGGCGTCTATGAAGCCATCTGATATCATGAATTCATGTATCAATGCACGTTGAACTAAATTTTCTGGCTTTAACCTAACCTTTGATCCAGATGTTTGGATTCTAATTTTATTTCTAGTCTTAGCGATGTTCTCATCGTTTTTGATTACATTTAACTTTAACTCATTGTCTTTTGATGGCCTCACTATAATCATTGACTCTTTATTTTTAAGTCCGTGTGGTCCATATGATCTTTTAAATGGACTAAATCCTCTTTCCTCTTTTAGTTTTATCCATTGAAATACAGACATTTTATACCAATCAGTATTTTGAAATGTATCTACTATATTGTTTGCTGATTTATCAGTTCCATCAAACTCAGATATATATGGAGTCCATGTCATTTCAGCATATTGCAAAACCTTTTCGTATCTCATTGAATTAGCGGCAGCTATATCATTATCAACTTGAGACGGTTTAAAATAAATACATAGATTCATATCATCGCAAATATTATCTTTAATAATTTTATCATACATTGGATCTTTACTTTCTGAGCTAAAGCAATATAAATCCTTAGATAATTTTATCTTTGCAACTGTAGCTATATTTGTATTGCACCATTTCATGTATCTCGCGTTCATGTACCATCTAGCTGGTAGAACTGAAATTAAGAAGCATCCAACCATAATAGAATTAACTGATTGCTCAAATTGAATTTGATGCATCGCAACTAATCTATCATCAGTGAATTTTGAACATTTAAATATAGACAACTCATCTTTTACAATACACGGAACCAGTGATTTACTATTTATATCATAGTCAAATGTTGGTATACACATAGACATCTCGAATTTATCTTCCATTGTATATATTGATGGATTTTTTGTATAGAGAATTGAATTACTGTATATCCCATCTATTACTTTACTTTTAATTTCGCTAGAAATTAGCCCAGATATATAGCACTTTCTTTTATGTTGATTTTCAATAGCAAACTCCATCATATTTCCAACCTCAGGAATAAAAACTTGAATTGTTTCTTTACACTGTAAACAAGCAAGTGCTACATTTAGCACTCGCTTGTCTACTGATATTATTCCTCTCGTTATTGCTCTTGGCATTACTCCAGAATTGTTTTGTCAAGTACGGGGAAACTGCTTTCTATTGATTTAAATTCGTCTGCATTCATGTTTTTTCTAGCGAATTCTATTAATCCAAATAATAATTTATGAGTCTTATCCATGTAATTAAGATACGCTTCATTTATTTTTATCTTCTTTGTATTATCACCCATTGCATCATATGTTGCAACTAAATCACAAAGAGTGCAAAGCATTTCAATAAACTGATATCCATCTTTAACATCTATTGTGTCAATTAATACAATTAATTCTCTCGCCTTGGCCATTAATGACCCAATTGATTTAACGCTTAATACTTTTTCACTAACGTCAGTTCTCTTTGTTGACTTTTCTCCAGTTATAATTTTTTCTATATCAGCAATTTCATCTTCATCTTCATCTTCGTCTAGTTCACCGTCTACGCTGTCTTTCATTATAGAATCCAATCCAAGTCCTTCAATGCTTTCAAGCGATACATTATCAATGTTAACTTCATCAACACCTTCAATTCCATCAGATTCAGATTCAATTTCTGTATCTACTCCAGTCCTTATTGCGTCTAATTTATCAGAACTTTCTTTAGCGGCAGCAGTTGCTTCTTCCGCAATCCTTCTAAATACATCATCACTAATATCTTCGTCTGGCGTAGATCTTGTTGACCTAATATCTTTAGTGTTTTCAACTTCCTTTTCAACTGATTTAATTAGTGACTCTGTAGTTAAACCAAGTTTTGTTGCAATTAAGTTAAACTGATCATCTTCACCAGCCTGTTCGACCAATTCCTTTGCTGTTAATTGATCTGAAACAGCTTGTTCAATTATATTTGTTGTCTTAATACTACTTCCTGTAATCCCGCCTTGAGAAATAGTTGACTCATTCTTTACTGCTTCAATCTGCATTCTAAATATAGACAGATCAACCCTTTGTGCATTTGTATTTGGTTGCTGTGTAGTTTCGTTAACACATGTTAATGCACACAATATCTTTAAAACTGATGCGAACTTTAACTTAGACTTTTTGTAGTCCTTAACAAAGATTGCAAAATCCCTTGCGTGTGACTGAATAATTGCACACGGATCTTTAGTTGGTAGCGATGATCTCCTCTTGAATTCTTTAATGCATACTTCCATTAAGGCTTTTTGATCATCATTTGCTTTTGCATATTCAGCAAATTCTCTTACAACATTTTCAATATTAAAAACAGATAGCCATTGAGAAACCATAGCAGGTGATACATCAAACTTCTTAGCTATATCTTTGCCTTTCATTTTTCCACCTTCTTCACTTGAAAGCCATGCTATATTTTCAACAATTGCATTCAGTGACATATCAGTACGCCTAAAATTTTCTTCAAATCCAACTATCCTGGCTTCTCTTGGATCAGATTTATCTTTACCATGAATTGCTCTAATATTAACTCTAAGTGGATATGACTTTAATGCAGATTCATAAGCCTCTTTCCATCTGCCTCCAACTTGAACAAGCTTATTATAATCTTTGTTTGCTTCAGCCTTTGTCTTTCCTGTACAGGAAGGATCTATGTAATCTGCATGTGATTTTGTTAATTTATTTTCACTATTCCATTGACTAATAACATTATTCAATGCATTCCTCTTCGCTGCTTCTGCTCTTGTGTATCCAGCATTAACAGCAGCGACAACTAATCCATCATCCTTTATTTCAATTGTGCATACAATATTTTGTAGCTGTTGACCTTTATCATTCATCTCAAGGCTATTCATCATTTCTTTAATAGCTTCCCATTCTTCAGTGCCTCTTGGATTGGGATAAAAATCTGTATCAATATCAAACAAAGATAATACATAATCGCCAGGTTTATCAATTGTAGATACTGAAACTATCTTGTTGCGAATGTCTTCTGTCACTTGTTTGTTTTCTCCTATGGAGTTGGGAAACCAATTTGAAAACCCATTTCAATAAGTTCATTAAACATAATTGTTTTAATTTTATCTTCTGGAATTCTAGCAATTACTTTTGCATTATCAAAATGACATGTCCAATTTGGCATTGGCTGACCTAG
>ERZ795059.3258-NODE-3258-length-15854-cov-11.253624_pt1 | contig 15854 bp, 16 predicted proteins | sample MGYA00375143_ERZ795059 | MGnify/ENA primary metagenome ERZ795059 (study PRJEB30188, sample SAMN05720168) | activated sludge metagenome | isolation source: Anaerobic digester | place: USA | collected 2015-01-07 ... | reverse complement strand
ATCCCCGGTGTTGCCGGTATTTCCTGTATCTCCTGTGTTACCAGTATTGCCGGTATCACCAGTATCACCTGTGTTTCCGGTATCTCCTGTTTCCTTGGATTCCTCGCCGCAGGAAACGATAATGAGTGCAAAAAGTGTGACAAAAACCAGTGTAAAGATCTTCTTCATGGGAACCCTCCGTTCTCAGATAAATAAAAGGACAGCTCATTAATTTTATTCTTAACCGCTTTTTTCTCAATATTTTCTTTTCCGCCCAAAATAAGTAAAGTATCAGCATGATCTTTTACGGTGGTTGATATGATGCAGAAATACGGATTCATTAAGGATATTGATGTCAAAGCCCGTTTTGATGAGGTGAAGGCACAGCTTTTCAAGGAATACGGGATCCGGGAACTCCACATTTTAAAGCAGATACATAGCGACATTATTCTTGTTGATGAAGGGGGAACGGGAGATGGCATCATAATCACGAAGCCGTTGACAGGTGCACTTGTCCGTACTGCCGACTGTTTCGGAGTTGCGCTGATTGACAGGAAAATGAACATTTCCGGAATATTTCACAGCGGCTGGCGGGGAACTGAACTCAAAATAACAGTCAAGGGTGTTCAGATGATGAAGGATCTTAAGTGTTCAGATATCGAAGCGGTGATATTTCCCGGGATTGAAAAGTGCTGTTTTGAGATCGGCTCTGAACTGGTTGAAAGATTTAAAAATGCCGGCATTCCTGTTGAAATGAAAAACGGCAAATATTTTGCCGATCTTAAAACTTCGATCATAGAAGGTTTGAAAGCACAAGGTGTTGAAAATATTAAAGATATGTCTGAATGCACATTTTGTGGCAAAGGATTTTTCTCTTTCAGAAGGGATGGAACAGAAAAAAGGCACGGTGCTTTTGTTATAAATTTTTCGTAAAAATATCCATGGAAACATACTAATTTATCATGAACCGTTTTTTGGGAAACAGATTGGAAAAGCAATTGTTTTGCGAGCTTGATGACAATGAACTCGTTTCATACGCTATAAACGGTTCAAAGGAGTGCTGGAATGAACTGGTCAAAAGGTATTACAGAATGATGTTTGCAACAGCTTACAGAATAACCGGAGGAAGGGACACTGACGATGTTGTGCAGGAAGTTCTGATCCAGCTCTTTAAATCACTCGGTTCTTTCCGTAAAGAAGCGGCATTTTCGACATTTCTCTATCGCCTGACGGTCAATATCGCATGCAGGGAAGTGAAAAAAATGACAAACCTTTCTTCGATCGTGGCTGTCGGAAACGAAGTGATTGAGAGAATGCTTGAAGGTGAGCCCAGTGAAAACAGTTCATTTGAAAGTTTGGATAAAGACGAAATGGAAAAAATGATAAGAAAAGCACTTTTTAAAATTTCTTCCGACATGAGAATGTACCTTACGCTTTTCTATGTCGAGGAACTCACTTTGAAAGAGATCTCGGAAATAGTGGGATCGCCTATTACCACAGTGGCATCAAGAATTAAAAAGGGGAAAGTTCTTTTACTTAAAGAAATGGAAAGAATGGCATGAACATTAAGCATCTGACTTTTGAAAGAATTGTGGAAGTATCTGAAAATCCTGAAATTATCAGATCTGAAGAGAAGCTCCACATTGAAAACTGTCCGGTATGTTCCAAAAGACTGGTAGCTGCAGGTATGATAGCCCCTGCCTTGAAAAAGACACCGGAAGTGGATCACCTGGTTGATATGTCTGCTGTGGAAATGATGGCAGATAATGTTTTTGACATTGTTTCTTCGCAGGAGAACAGAAAAGGCGGTTTTTCAAAAAGAGCGGTGCTGGCTTTATCCGGAGTCGCCGCATTGATAATAGCAGTACTGTCAGTAGTGATGTCAATCTCTGAAAATGACGATAAAAAAGTTGAAGATACTTACGCTCAAAAAGAAGTGATTCAGGAAAAATCAGGAACAGATAACAGTGAAGTTGAAAATGTTTCTGAATTCCAAAGCTCGGTCATTGACATTGAAAAAGGGTCTGCAATAAAAAGGGGAAAATATGAAATTGCCGCAAAAGTGCCAAGCAGAATAGTACATGAACACGAAAATTATTATTCAGTCAGAAAAGGTGTTGTTGAATTCAAAGTTCAAAGCGGAACCGATTTCATGGTGAATTTGAACAATGTTGCATTGGTCAGGGTTCTTGGAACTGTTTTTACGGTTTCTGTCGAAAAGACAGGATGTTCAGTCAGCGTAAGCGAAGGACTTGTTGAAATAATAGATCTTGAAAGGGGTCTGAGCAGGTCTGTTGCAAAAGGGGGGAGTGATACGGTCTCAAAGGTGAAGCGGCAGCCGGTTCCTGAAACTGTCACAGAATTATCAGATACCATTGTTGCAGAAGTAAAAAAAGATGGGTCAGGAAAGATCTCTCTGACAGACATTTTCAGCGGATCGCATAACGATGAAATGACCCGTGTATTGATAAACGACCTTGAAACTGCTCTGAAATTCTCTGATTCTCCTGAAATTCAGCTTAACGAACTGTTCGGATTATACAGGCATACCGGTCGCTGGGGCTCAATAATACACCAGTGGAATGCAAAATCTGACAGAGTTGATACAAAAAACAATCCTTTCTTAAGGGAAATGAATTTCGCGGCATGCGAAGCGTCAATAAAATTATATCTTTACGACAACAAGGTCTGCAAACGGTATCGTCAGCGCTTTCCTGAAGGACCCGATCCCGACGGAATGGAAGATCACCTCAAAATGGCCTGGTGATCCGATTATTTGACAGATCATCATAAAATCTTATCCTTTCAGCGGTTTGTTAATTGAGGTGAGATGACACTTTCAGAACTTGTTCTCGTAATAAACTTCCCGATATTCTTAGGGTGGTTTTTCAAGCAGACAAAAATATTCAGGGAAGGGGACATCTCCGTTTTAAGGAAATTCGTTGTCAAAGTAACAGTCCCTTTCATTATTTTCAGGAATCTTTATCATGCAGATATTAACGAAATGGGTCAGCTTATCCCTGCTGCTGCGGCGTTTTTCACTGTATCGATTCTTTTTACGGCAGCGGTTCTGCTGATCAGAAAGTTCACATCTTCGCAAAAAGAGATATCAAACAGTTTCTGCATCGGCTCATTCATGGGTAACTACGGATATCTCGGCTGGGGTGTTCTTTTTTATTTCTACGGTGAGAGCGGTTTTACAAGAGCTGTTTTTTTCACAGTGTTCTTCTGGCCTGTTTTTCTTCTTCTCGGATTTGTGATGGTTGTTATCCTCTCAGCCAGAAAGCTGGACAAAGAATCAAAGACAGCAGTTTTTTCAGCTTTGAGAAGCAATGCCGTTGTTCCTTTAGTTGCAGTGTTTATAGCACTGGTAATGAATTTTCAGAATATCTCTCTTGCTCCATGGCTTTCAAAAAGTATTGAATCATTTGCTTCAATAACTATCCCTGCAATTCTTTTCACAGTCGGACTTTCATTTTCTATCATCATAAAAAAAGCTCACATCAGAGCGGTTGCAACAGGAGCCGTTCTCCGTCTTTTCTTAGGAATGGTTTTCGGAATTTCCGCAATGTTACTCACTTCGTTACTGTTTGACATAGATATCGTGACAAAAAAGGTGATACTTCTTGAATCAGTCATGCCTTCAGCGGCGATATCGCCATTTTTTGCAGATTTTATAGATTCGGATAAAGAGGCGGTAAGCGGAGTGGTTACATTTTCAACACTCATATCTCTGATAACTCTTCCGCTCTGGTATTCGATCATTGAGACATGGAGCTGGATCTGATGAACATTAGAGAAAAGATAATCCTCACTTTGTCATTTACAGGACTGATGATCTCAACCATGCTGGTCATGAACGAGATCGAACTTAGGGGATACAACCCTTCACTTGCAGGTGTTCCTTCAAGCTATATTTTTGCCAATTCATTCATATTGATCATTTTATCGGTTTTCTTTCTGAAAGAATCAGTAAAATCCATCCTTTTTGTTGCAGGATCAACGCTCGGAATTTCTGTCTCGATCTATTTTTCTGCAACGCATCTTCTCATGGTGAACCTTTCCCCGTCACTGTATTCTGTTTCAACAAGTTATATTTTCACCGTTTTGTTTCTTGTATGTACGGTAGCGAAATATCTTGTGATTAAGTGATCTTTAAAAATGCCTCTTTTACAGCCGGCTCGACCGTTTCGTCTTTGAGCATCTGTCTGACGATTATTGTCATTTCCGGGTCTTTCGGCAGTAACTCTTTGATAAGATTGGTGAAAACCATCTTTGTTTCAGTTATTTTAGGATCGCTGTGAATGTTTTTTTCCCGTATCATCGAGATCACGATGTGTTTGAGATCTTTTCCCCCTGTCGCAAGTATGAACGAACAGATAGTCTCTTTCTGGGTTCTCGGGATACTGTTGAAATCATAAAATTCACTTGTAAGAGATTTTTTGAGAAAATATACGGCGCCTGTTTTAAAAAGTTCTTCATTGACAATTCCCATTTCAAGACAGTCTCTCATAAGTGCAAGCATTTCAGACCGTTCGTTTTCGCGTGGTGAAAGAATGAATACAAGGAGAATATCAAGTGAAGGGTGCTCTTTCATTGCCGACATTATTTTTGAAGTGTACTTCTCCTTTGTGCTCTGGTAGAGGATCAGTTCAGTCCATTTTGAAACATGCTTTGCCGGAACAAAAGGAAGTTGAGGAATGCTTGAGAGGTAGAAAGCAAGAAATTTTGAATCTGCGTGTTCAATGAAACTTAAGATGTCTTCGTCAGCTATCTCAATGAATTTCTTATAGATATTCTCAGAAAGCTTTGCATTGAAAAGGCCGTATTCCTTGAAAATGAAACTTATAAGCTCCATTAAAAGGGCATGGTCTTTGCCGAGAATATCGGAAAACATTTCGTCCAGCTCAACACTGCTGTAAGTTATCGACTTTGTGAAAAAAACATTGATGTGGGGATTGAGGATCTCTTTCATCACAGGATAGATGTTTCCTGTTTCAGATTTGATCTCATTGTGATTTTTCAGAAAAATGAAGATCGTTGCAAGGTCCAGATATCTTTTTGCCTCTATGAGAATGTTCACCATATCTCTGATATAGGGTTTGATGTCTTTACCCGTTTTTAGATAAGGGGAAAGTTCGACAAGAAATTCAAGATAAAGTTTTAAAGGTTTCCCCCGGTACTCTTTTGAAATGCCGGAATCCTTTCTGTCAACTGAATGTTGGTAGTCCTGAAGCGTTTTGTCTGTCGTATTTGTGTTGAATTCGCTCATCAGAACTCCGCAGGGTCAAGCATTCCTTCAAAAACTTTTTCAGGAACACCGCTCATAATTATCTCATTTCTGTCGTTAATTCTGTATGTTATCTCTCCGCCAGGGAAAAAAACTTTCCAACGCTCATCCGGTTTAACGATATTTTTTTGTAAGAGTGAGTGCATTACTGCGCCGCCTCCTGTTCCGCAGGAAAGAGTAAATCCGGCGCCTCTTTCCTTAACGATCACAAAAACGCTTTTTGACCGCTTGTTAATGTCTGTCACGATCTCGACATTTACTTCACAGTTCCATGAACTGTTCTTCTGAAAATGATTTGCGATGCGGTGTATTTCAGAAGCATCCGGTTTTACAGATGGAAAAAGGACGAAGTGGGGGTTTCCCATTGATACGGAATATGCATCGAAATTTTTATTGTTGAATTCAACCGTTTCTTCGCTTTTGAGTTCAGGTTTTCCAAGATTGGCTTCAACGGAAAGTTTTCCGTTTCTGAGCTTTTCCCATTTTACCTCAAGCTCTCCTCTGCCAGTCTCGATCTTAAGAGGGTTTTTTCCCAAACCGTAATCTGTTACAAGATAAGAAACGAAACATCTCAGTCCGTTGCCGCACATTTGTGCAGTTGAACCGTCACTGTTAAATATTTTCATTCCCGCATCGGACGAATCTGAGTTAAAGTGTATCAGAACTCCGTCAGCACCGACACCGAAATGTCTTTCGCAGATGTTTTCTGCATTCTCAGATGTAATGGTCGGCTCTTTGACTATCACAAAATCATTTCCAGCCGCTTGATATTTAAAGAATTTCATCATCATTTGCTCTTGAAGACAATGAACTTGCTCCCGAGAAAGTTCACAAGTGTGCCTGCTATTATCCCTGAAAGATTCGCAATGTCGGGAACAAAACCGCGGTTGCTTGTAAAAGAAGCTAAAACTGAATTATAGACAATATATCTCGGAACAAGCGAGATAATGCTTACAGAAAGGAATTTTATAAAAGCATCCTTTGAAAGTTCCATTTCGACTGTCTGGGAACGGAATGTCCAGAAGTGGTTTATAATATAATTCTGAATTACAGCCGCAGAATATCCGACAACCGGAATGATGTTGAGCAGAAGCCAGTTCTCTACACCGAAAGATGTTTTTATAAGATGAAATATTCCTGCGTCCGTTATCAGCCCGAGTCCGCCTGTTATGCAGAATTTCACAAACTGTGTGGAAAGAAGTTTTTTGAAAAAACTGTCCATCAGCACTCGACCCTGTTGCGGCCGTTGTTCTTTGCTTCATAAAGTTTTTTATCTGCTGCATCAATGAGAGCTGTGGCTGATGCTGTTTCCGGCTTATATTCAGCAACACCTGCACTGATAGTGACCCTGATGGTGTGCTGGTTTACAAAAACTTCGTTCTGTGCCACAGCGAGACGGATCCTCTCGGTTGTGAGAACGGCTCCGCTTAAAGGTGTTTCGGGAAGTATTATTACAAACTCCTCGCCACCGTATCTGGCTATGAAATCCACACTTCTGAAAAATCTTCCGAAAAGTTTGCTCAGATTTGTAAGAACGGCATCTCCCGCAAGGTGTCCGAAAGTATCGTTGACCGGTTTGAAATGGTCTATGTCGATCATGACAAGCGACATTGAGTGCCCGTATCTTTTACATCTTGAAAACTCGCTTTCAAGTTTGTCGTCAAAAGATTTTCTGTTGTAAAGTCCGGTAAGTCCGTCCCTGATTGAAAATTGGTAAAGCTGGTCGTAATATTCCGCTTCCATATCATGGCTTGAAATGAATTTGAATATTGTGTTGCCGATCTTTACTCGGTCACCGTTCTCAAGTTTTTTTATGCCGGAGATCTCATCTTCGTTAACATATGTCCTGTTAGTGCTTCCGAGATCCTCAGCATAGAACAGCTTGTCTTTTTTAAATATTCTCAGGTGGTTACGGCTTACACTCGGATCGTTGACTATAATGTTGCAGTTTTCGCCTCTGCCGATGACTATCGAATCGTCATCTATGTCTCTTCTTTTACCGAGATTAGCTCCGTAGATCTCAAGCAGAATAAACCTGTCTCCGCTGAAATCGAGATCCTCCCGCTTGGAAAGATCGATGATCTGAGTCGCCTTCTGTGTTTCCTCGTTCTTTTTTCCCGCCATTTTATCTCCTCTTAAAAACGAATCCAACCCATTCATTTTCCTGAACTTTTTTAATAAGTTCAAAGCTGTTGAGGTCCATTTTCTGCATAAACACATCAGATTCAGATTCAAGAACTCCCGATAGAACAAGCCATTTTGAAGAAAGCCGCTTAAGGTCGTCGGCCAGAAAATAGAGAACAGACGATATTATGTTTGCAACGACAAGGTTGCAAGGTTTTTCAAATCTGAAAAGTGGTTCCCTGCTGATGTTCACTGAACTCACAAGATCGTTGAAAACGACATTTTCAAAAGCATTTTCAAGTGCATCAGAATCGTTGTCGATGGCTGTCACTTCAATTCCCGGCTTCATACGCAGTGCCGAGATCGCAAGTATGCCTGAGCCGGTCCCGACATCCATCATTGAAGTTACACAGTTATCTTTTTTCAGCACCTCTTCGATTAAATTGATCGAGATCTTTGTCGTTTCGTGATGACCAGTTCCGAAACCGCGGGAAGGATTTATGACAACATTTCCCTCTTTTCTCCGCCACGGCGGAACGACGGTGATCTGTCCGACTGATACAGGAACGAAATATTCGCGCCATTTTTCAACCCAGTCACCTTCAGATATAACTGTAAGATCAAGGTCTTCAAGCATTTTCCTGATGATATCGTTCTTTTCAAAATAGAGAACCATTACATTCTCTCTTTCCATGCTTCCGAGAAATCCTTCGATCTGGAAAAACCGTTCGATTGAATAATCTCTCGGTACGACTGCCTGATACCACTGATTCATGCTTCACCACAAAACAAATAATTGACTTAATAATAACGATAGCTGTCAAAAATGCAAATTAGTTTTTATTCCGGAAAGTGATTTAAAAAATGTTGACTTTGAGTCATTTTTAATCATTATACTTCTGCTTTGCTCTTTTTAACAATTGAGCCAAAATTGCGGAGGAGTGGCCGAGTGGTCGATGGCGGCGGTCTTGAAAACCGTTGACGTGAGAGCGTCCGTGGGTTCGAATCCTACCTCCTCCGCCATTATTTTTTTGTGTTTGCGGAGAGGTGTCCGAGAGGCCGAAGGAGCTCGCCTGCTAAGTGGGTGTAGGGCTAAAACTCTACCGTGGGTTCGAATCCCACCCTCTCCGCCATTTTTTTTGAGTGTGCCCATAGCTCAACTGGATAGAGCGTCTGGCTACGGACCAGGAGGCTGGGGGTTCGAATCCTCCTGGGCACGCCATGGTCTTTCAGGATGGAAAGAGAAATCAGTTATATGAAACAAGCGCTTGAACTTGCTGAAACGGCAGGTTCACAGGGTGAAGTCCCTGTCGGTGCTGTAGTGGTCTTTGAAAACAGAGTGATCGGAAAAGGATATAACAGGAGAGAATCGACCAATTCGCCTTTGTCTCATGCTGAAATAGAGGCGATCATGGAAGCATCAGAGAACATGGGAAGCTGGCGGCTTGAGGATTGCGAGCTTTTTGTAACACTTGAACCCTGCATTATGTGCAGCGGAGCAATTCTCCAGTCAAGGATAAAAAGAGTTGTTTTCGGCCCCAGAGACCCTAAAGCAGGGGCTGTCAGATCTCTTTATAATCTTCTCGAGGATACAAGGTTGAATCATAGAGTTGAAGTGGTCGAAGGCGTTCTGGCGGATGAGTGTTCCCAAATCCTAACATCTTTTTTTAAAGAGATAAGGGAGCGTCAGAAAAAGTACGCGTCAAAGTCAAGACCGGAAAATTCTGATGATATTTAAGCGGAGAGATGTCCGAGTGGTTGAAGGAGCCTGACTCGAAATCAGGTGCGCTCTTTACGGGGTGCCTGGGGTTCGAATCCCTATCTCTCCGCCATTCTTTTTTCGATCTTTTAAACGGAGAGGTGTCCGAGAGGCCGAAGGAGCACGATTGGAAATTGTGTGTAGGTTAACCCCTACCGTGGGTTCGAATCCCACCCTCTCCGCCATCTTTTTTTTATGGCCGGGTGCTGTACAACAAACCCCGTGAATCCCGTCAGGTCCGAAAGGAAGCAGCGGTAACGGATCGTTTGTGTGTTGCAGTTTTCCCGGCCTTCATTTTTTAAGTTTATTTTTAGAAAAATGACACTCGAGTCCACTTTTTGCATTGACTAAATCTTTAAAATTGTTAAAATTCTGTTGATTGTGTGTTTATGGAGAAAAAATATGGTTAATTTTTTTAACTTTCGAACGGGATACAGGGTTATGGCTGTGGCAGTTCTCATGACAGTTTTCTTCTCTCTCAACAGTGAGTCGTTCGTTTCAATTCACGGATATCCGCAGGAAAAGCCCGAAGTTCCGGATTATCAGTTCCAGACTCAGACAACTATGATCATAAACCAGACGATTGATAGAATTCTTTATCCGGTAATCGGTTTTCCGGCAATGGTCACAGCGGTTGATCCCGAAATGTCATTTATAATCCGGTCTGAGAATATTCCTGAAATAGATCATGTGAGAATAATCCGAGAAATAGGCGATAATGTTAAGGAATTTCAAGATCTTATCCCTTATTCCGTTGAGCAGTGCGGATTTGGTCTTTATAAAGTGAAAATGATCGTTCCTGTAATTCTTCCAAGTGTAAGATATGACCTCAGTGTTAAACTTAAAGGCGAAGAAATGCCAATAATATCAAGGAATTCTGTGTTTTTTCCCGAATTTGATGCATCCACGAAATTTTTTATCTGGGCTGATCCGCAGATAGAGGACCTGCAATCAAAAATGGCGGGAGATCTCAATTACAATTCGGGGGAATATCCTTACAAAAGTGATTCGATCCTCGATTTTTCAAGACAAGCCGGGATCATAAAAACCACCATATCGAACCTTAATATGGGTGACCGCCATTTTGTCACAATGCTCGGTGACATAGTTTTCGGAATAAATTATCAGAGAGAATACGAAGATATTCTTTCACTTATTGTCAATCTTGAAATTCCGTTCTTCCCGGTTCCGGGCAACCATGACGGGTATGCGAAGTTCACTGAACAGAATAACCTTTTTTCACCGCTTGACTGGGATGGTTTGCAGTACTGGACGAAATTTGTGGGCCCTCTTCATTATGCGTTCAATTTTAACGGGCAGACATTTCTGATGCTTAATACTTATGACGGAACTCCGCAAAGAAGGGCGGCAGGCGATGCTCTCGGAATTGGTGATAATGCGGCTGTGCCGGTCAGCAACTGGGGCGGATTTCTTACCGACAGGTCTCTTGCCTGGATCGAGATAATGATGGATGACTATGATGTTTTCGGGCTTTTCAGTCACATGACACCTCTTGGTCAGAATGCAACTGGAAAATATCATAAAATGAAGAAATTCCCCAAAGATTCTGTAATTGGAGTAACTGATTCTCAGGAATGGAATATTGAAACCTCTGAATATGACAGTGATCCGACAGACCTGATCTTCAATGAAACAGAGAAAATTAATACAGGCATCAAACTTGCGGAACTGATCACAAGGCAGTTTCCACCACCCATCTATTTTTCAGGACACACCCATAAAGATCGTCTGTATCTGTTCGAAAAAGACTCGGAGCTTGTTGATGGAAGCGGGGTATATGCAAAAGATGACATGGAATTCATAATGACAACAACCGCTGCTACAAGTGGTCAGCTTTACTGGGGATTTAGAAAAGTCGATGTCGGTGTTACGGGAGATGTTTCTTACAACTATACCTGTGAAAGGGGTGTAAACTGCATGCCCGGCAGTGAAACGGAAAAAGGTTTTCAGTCGGTTCCGGCAGGAAATATGTGGGTGACATACAAATGGAACTCTTTTGGAAATGAAACAGAGTCAATCTTTGCAGGTGGAGACGGTTCTGCAGATTCAGTCAGTGCCGAAGTGATGAATTATCTGCCTACAGAGGAGCCGGTGACTTTGAGATTTTTTATGCCGGCAGGTAAAAGCTATAAGATCGAAAATCCCAAGTTCCATATATCAAATGCGGCTGTTTCAAAGGATATGACAACGCTTATCCTGACAGTAAAGGGAAGCATTGCCGCCGGTTCGGAAATGGATAAATTCCTCGCGAAGGATTTTTCAAGGAAAGTTGAATTTGTTACAGTTACCCCGTCCACTGCGACAGTTGTTGAGCCGCAGATCGAATATCCATCATCAATTTTTGAAGATGAGCCGCTAAGTGCTGAAGTTAAGAACGGTGATGATTTCCTTTCACTTGTATGGATAAGGAACAAGATCGAGTTTGCACAGGGGAAGAGTTTCTCAGTAAAATTCGATAATTATCAGAATGTTGAGACGATCTTCCTTATTTATATTGATAAAAGCGGTGTTCACGGCACAGCACTCTTTAAAACTGATATTCAGAAGCGTCCTGAAGAAGAACCCGATGAAGAAGTATCTGAAGAAATTGAAGAAATCTCTGATCCGGATATGATCGAAATTGATGAAATTCAGGAAGATTCCGATGAAGATTCCGACACACAAGAAGCAAAAAAGAAAAAATCGGGCTGTTCAGTTACTGTGATTTAGGGTCATTCATAAATCCTTGATAAACCCAAAACATTGTATAGTGGTTTTTTTTCTTGACTGCTATACTATGGCAAAGTATAATTTGCCAAGAAATTATTCTTTGGGAATGTAAAGATGCAGAAGTTGTTGAACACATTCAATCCATGGTGGGATGACGGATATTTATTCCAGATGCAGAAAAGAGATAAATATCTGAATAGAATTTTTCAACACATGGAAAGCAGGGATATCATTCTTCTTGCAGGACTCCGGCGTGTCGGGAAAACATCAATAATGAAGCTGATAATCGGTGAATTGATAAGCAAAGGGTTTGACAAGACAAGGATTTTATTCGTAAGCATGGATGATTTTCTATTCAACGAAAAATCAATAATAGACATAATCGCTGAATACCGGCTTCTTCACAAAATAAGAATGGAAGAGAAAATACATCTCTTTTTTGATGAAGTAACTTACAAAGATAAATGGCAGCAGCAATTGAAAAATCTATATGACAAAGAAAATGTAAAGATCATCGCCAGTTCGTCAAGTTCTTCGATTTTTATAGATGAAAATGCATATCTTACCGGAAGAAGCAGAATAATTGAAGTCAAACCGCTTGACTTTGATGAGTGGATTGAGTTTAAGGACATTAAATTGAAAGCTGTGGATAAGGATCTGATGGTGACATATTTTGATGAATATCTGTCTGATGGAGGAATGCCGGAATTCGTTCTGACCAAAGACAGAGCATATCTTCAGAATCTTGTCGAACAGCTTATTTACAAAGATATCATAGCCCGTCACAATATAAAGATGAAATCAGTAATAAAAGACCTTTTTCTGTTATTGATGGAAAGAAGCGGAAAACAGTTGAGCATAAATAACATAGCGAAAATATTGAACATTACTCCGAGCAATGCTAAGAGGTATATTGAATATTTCGAAGAGACTTTCCTGATCGGGCTGATAAAAAAATATGGAAAAACAAATGAATTGATCACTTCACAGAACAAACTGTATTCAGGAGACATCGGAATAAGAAATGCTTATACTGGTTACAGAGATAAAGGGGCAGTGTTTGAAAATTACATTTATCTCAAAATTAAAGAAAAGAAGCCTTCCTATTATGTGGAAGACGGAATAGAGATCGATTTTATAACAGACCGTTATTCAGGAAGTCAGTATTTAATAGAATGCAAATATAATTCAGAACTTACCGAAAAACAGAAAAAAGTGTTTGAAAAAGCAGCCGTAAAAAACAAGATCATTCTAAACGGATATGTTGATTTGCATCTGCTGAAAAAGCTTGAGAATTGATGGATGGCACGAACACCTATACCTACACAGCTAACGGTGACCTCATGGTGAAAACAGGAGGGCTTGAGAAAGTTGGAAAGGATAAACACATGTACTTATGGCGACCTCTATTTGTGTGAGTATTTGTGAGTGTGAGGAGAAGTAGAAGATTCCATTAAAATCCAACAAAAATTCACCAAAGCGAAGAAATCCCAAATAAAAACGCTTCTGGACTCCGTATCTTGGAATAAAAATATTTGTCTTTCGGTTTTAATAAGTTAAAATAATTTGAATTTCTTAATTCATTGTGGAGTCAGATATGAAAAGAGTTTTAATTCTCTCAACAATTTTCTTTTTATCGGTTGCGATGGTTTCGTGTGGTGGGGAGGATAAGTGTCCGGACAGTAATAAGTTCTGTTACGAATATGCCAGTTTGAATTGGTCAGATATTTCAAGCAATTCTATGTATTGGGATGCAGCCGTAACCTATTGTGAAAACATTGGTGGCAGGATACCTACAATAAGCGAACTCAGAACGCTCATTCAGAACTGTCCCGCAACTGAAACAGGGGGCGAGTGCGGAGTTACCGATGATTGTTTGTCAAATATTGATTGTTATAGTCTGTCAATATGTTCTGGTTTTGACTCTGACGATTCCAACGAATATTCTATTTTTGGAGACAAAAAGATTCTCTGGTCTTCTTCGGAAGTACCGGATAAAGACTATGTATACCTTGTGGATTTCGAGTTTGGCAGAGTTTTCTACTATGATAAGATTAGCGAACCCAACAATGTCCGCTGTGTGCGATGATATTTGTTAGGATTTCTTTTAATCTCACTTAAATCAACCCAGAAATTGCTTAATGGAAAACAGCGAACCAGTTATATTGACAAAATTCATATTTTGGACGATCCAGTCTAATATACACCATGCTCTTTTGTAACAAGCTTTTTGTAAACCACCTGTTATAAAAGCTTTAATAGAAGAGAAGATTATCATATACAATATGAAGCAATCCTGATTTTAAAAAGGGATTTGTAATTACATAAAAAATGATATAATTTAAATTAGAAAAATATTGAAATTTATAAAAAATTTAAATATGATTTTTCTGTTGAGGAACTCATATTGATATTGAAAATAAAGAAACTCCTTCTGCAAAAGATTCTTAGAGGCAAGGTTTTATTTTTTTTATACCTTACGGGAGGTGTTTGATGAAAAAAGGATTTATTTGCTTAATTTTATTCAGTTTCTTTTATTTATTTGGAGCAGATGAACTTTCAATAGTTTTAAGTGAATCTGAGGATAGCCCAGACGGATATTTGCTAGTGTAACATTGTTTCTGTAAATTCATTTTGACCTCAAAAAAAAGGTTGAAATGAACTTGCAAAAGTGGGTCAAATCTGCAACCTTCGATTTGCACAAAAAGGAGGTGTAGACATGACCCAGAAAGATTTTAGCAAATTAATTGAAGCTGTAAAGATTGTTGAAGAATTTGGTTTTGAAGGACTGGAGGAAGCATTAACGTTGATATTTAATGAGGCGATGAAAGCTGAACGAAGTCGGGCACTTGGGGCAGAAAGGTATGAGCGGACAGAAAGCAGGAAGGGATATGCCAACGGATTTAAACCGAAAACAGTGAACAGCCGTTTAGGGCGACTTGAACTTGAAATACCTCAAGTCCGGGGAGAGATTGAGTTTTATCCGTCAGCACTTGAAAAAGGATTGAGAAGTGAAAGAGCATTAAAAATAGTTATGGCGGAGATGTATGTTCAGGGCGTTACAACCCGTAAGGTTCGGAAAGTATTTGAAAAGCTGTGCGGAGTTGAAGTCACATCAATGGAAGTAAGCCGTGCGGCCAAGCTTCTGGACGAGGAACTTGAAAAATGGAGGAACCGTCCTCTTGGAGAGATTCCATATGTTCAGTTTGATGCCAGATACGAAAATGTAAGAATGAACGGATCAGTTGTTTCAGCCGCAACACTTATAGCGGTAGGTGTTAGAAAAGACGGAAAAAGAACGGTTATAGGAGTGAGCACATCAGTAAGTGAAGCAGAAATTCACTGGAGAAAGTTCTTTGAAAGTCTGGTTAAGCGTGGTCTGCACGGAATAAAAATGATAACAAGTGACGACTGTCCAGGGCTGAAAACCGCCATGAAAGCTGTTTTTACCGGTGTTCCGTGGACCCGCTGTCATGTCCATCTGCAAAGGAATTCTTTCAAATACATTCCGAAACAGGCGATGAGAGATGAGGTTTCAAGAACAATAAGCGGAATTCTCAACGCCCCAGATCTTCATGAAGCACAACGGCAGCTTGCAAAAGCAGTGGATCATTACGAAAAGAAAGCTCCGAAACTTGCTGAATGGATGGATACCAATATCCCTGAAGGATTCGCCATTTTCCAGCTCCATCATAAGCTGCGGCGGAAACTGAGATCCACGAACCTGCTTGAAAGACTGAACAGAGAAATAAAAAGAAGAACCAGAGTGAGCACATTGTTTCCAAACGAAGAATCAATCCTCAGACTGGTAAGCGCAATTCTGATGGAACAGAGCGAGGAATGGGAAACAGGAATTTGTTATATTAACCTCGAGGATTGCAGTGATTGACCAATTTACAGAAAAATTGTTGCTTTATCAAAGGAGATGCGTGTGATTTTGAAAATTCAAGTTATACAGACGGATTTTTCTAT
>ERZ795059.3257-NODE-3257-length-15858-cov-8.338353_pt1 | contig 15858 bp, 15 predicted proteins | sample MGYA00375143_ERZ795059 | MGnify/ENA primary metagenome ERZ795059 (study PRJEB30188, sample SAMN05720168) | activated sludge metagenome | isolation source: Anaerobic digester | place: USA | collected 2015-01-07 ... | reverse complement strand
CACAAAAGAATGGGCGGGCTTTTTGGCGCAGCCCCGCTAACCGGATCTGTCGGAGTGGTTACCATCAATATGCCCCGGATTGGTTATTTGGCGAAAAACAAAGCAGACTTTTTCAAGCGTTTGGATGCTCTTATGGACTTAGCGCAAATAAGTCTGGAGATTAAAAGAAAAATAATTGAAAATTATACTGTCAAAGGGCTTTATCCATATTCCAAATTTTATCTGGACAATATTTTCAAAAGAAGAGGATCTTATTGGGGAAATCATTTTTCCACCATTGGTTTGGTTGGCATGAATGAAGCGCTGGTTAATTTTATAGGCGAAGGAACTTCGACCAAAAAAGGAATAGCGCTGGCGGAAGAAATTTTGGAACATATGAGAGATAGGATGATAAAATATCAAAAGGAAACCGGCAACCTTTATAATTTGGAAGCCACTCCGGCCGAAGGAACAAGCTATAGGCTGGCCATTAAGGACAAAAAAAGATTTCCCAAGATGATTTTTGCCAACAATGGGGCGGTGGAAAAAGGTGCCCAGCCGTATTATACCAACTCTTCCCAGCTTCCTGTCGGGTATACGGACGATCTTTTTGAAGCGCTGGAACTCCAAGACAAATTACAGACCAAATATACCGGCGGAACGGTACTTCACGGATTTTTGGGAGAGAGAATATATGACATCGACACCACCAAAAGACTGGTAAAGAAAATAGCTGAAAATTTTACCCTTCCATACTTTACTCTTTCGCCGACTTTTAGCATTTGCCCGGCTCACGGTTACATCGAAGGGGAACACGAAACTTGTCCCAAATGCGTGATTGAGCAGAAATGCGAAGTCTATTCCCGAATCGTCGGCTATATCCGTCCAGTCGCTCAGTGGAACGCCGGAAAGAGCCAGGAATTCAAGGACAGAAAAGAATTTGTGGTGCAAAAGAGCAAAAAATAAAAATTAATTATATAAATAAAAACAAAAATATGGAAAAATATATTTGCCATGATTGCGGAAAAACACTTCAAAAAAATGAAGAATTTATGTCTTACGAAACAGCAAGCGGATTGTTCATAAAATGCAAAAGTTGCCATAAAATTGATCCGGTTCTGCGTAATTTCCAAAAAACGGAAGTCTATTCCCGAATCGTCGGTTATATCCGTCCAGTCGCTCAGTGGAATGCCGGAAAGAGCGAGGAATTCAAAGACAGAAAGGAATATTCCCTAAATAAATCTTATTGTTGAGATATAAAAAATATTAGAAGATAGCGGGGTGATTTCATTTATTTGGAATCGCCCCGATTTATACTAAATAATGAACATTGCCGGTTTTCAAAAACTGACGCTTATCGATTATCCGGGAAAAATTGCCGCTACGGTTTTTACTGTGGGCTGCAGTTTTCGCTGTCCATTTTGCCATAATCCGGAATTAGTGGGGGGCGGTATGTATAATATATCCGGCATAAAAAATACGGAAAAAGAATTTTTGGATTTTCTTAAAACAAGAAAAGGAAAATTGGACGGAATATGCATCACAGGCGGAGAGCCGACTGTCCAGCCGGACATCATCAATTTCATCAAAAAAATTAAAAAATTGGGATACGCTGTGAAGCTGGACACTAACGGCACTCGGCCGGACGTCTTAAGAAAAGTGATAAGCGAAAAATTGGTGGATTTTATCGCTATGGATATCAAAAATCAGATTAAAAAATACGATAAAGCCTCAGGGGTTAAATTTGATATAAAGAGAATTGAATTGAGCGTCAATCTCATTATGAACAGCCGCATTCCATATGAGTTTCGGACAACGGCAGTGCCGGGAATCCACGAAGAAAAAGATTTTTTGGCCATTGCCAAGTGGATAAAGGGCGCGCAATCTTATTGGCTTCAAAGATATCGGGAAAAAAAGACGCTCGATCCGAATATCAAGAAAAAAACCAAGGGTAAAAAGCTGGATTTGGAAAAAATACTTAAAAAAATTGAAAAAAATTTTGAAAAATCAGGAATAAGAGGGTGATTTAATTTTAAAAATAGGAAATTATTTTTCTATGCGAATTTATGTGAAAGTCATTCCCCGGTCTTCCCGAAATGAAATAATAAAAATTTCCGAAGGGGAATACAGGGTGAAATTAACGGCGCCGCCGGTGGAGGGAAAGGCCAACAAGGCCCTCATTGAAATTCTGGCAGGTTATTTTAATGTTTCCAAATCGAACGTGGAAATTGTGGGCGGAAAAAGCGCCAAGACTAAAATAGTTGATATAATTTTATAATATTTCCCTGACTTAACCCAGAACCCGTTATTAATTTAAGTTGCTTCACTAGATTCCCGCTTTCGCGGGAATGACAACGCAAGTGACTAAATCTAAAATATTCTTCATTTTATCCTTAGCTTTCATCGGAGGCGTTTTTGGCGCCTCTTTTTGGTATCCGCGCAATTTCGATAGTTTTCTTTTGTTTTTTCCTCTCATAATTTCTCTGGTTGTCATTGTCATTTTTTACAAAAACAGACCGGCGCTTATTGCCGGATTTTTTATTTTATTTTTCATTTTTGGAATACATTTGACGGAGAAAAATCTTGATAGTCTAAAAAACGCTCAAGGTAAGGATTTTTCCGGGGAGGTTATGGTAATCAGAGAACCGGAATTAAAAAATGGATACCAAAATTTAAAAATTACACCCTTACTTGGACATCCAGTGTCCAAGGGCGGGAAATTCATCGCGAGAACCGGAATATTTCCGGAATACCGGTACGGGGATATTTTAAAAATAAATTGCCGGCTGGAAATTCCCAAAAACAACAAAGAAAGCAATTTTGATTACCGGATGTATCTGGCCAAAGATGGTATTTTTTGGGAATGCAAAAGTCCAAAAATAGAAAGTCCGCCGGCTGAAGGAAAGGCAAACGGGGGAAATAAAATTTATGTCTTTGTTCTTAATTTAAGAAATAAAGTTGATTCTAAAATAGCTGCTTTTCTTCCTGCTCCTCAGTCGGGGCTTCTATCCGGTCTTCTTTTGGGCGGAGATGACCAGATGAGCAAAAATTATCAGGAAGCTTTTTCCATTACTGGCATGACTCATATTGTGGCTGTTTCCGGTTATAATGTCACCATTATTGCCGAATATCTTATGGCGCTGGGAATTTTTTTGGGACTTTGGCGGCGTCAAGCGTTTTGGCTGGCAATTTTAGGAATTTTTCTCTTCATTTTTATGATTGGCTTTCCCTCATCGGCGGTGCGGGCCGGAATTATGGGCGGACTTCTTTTGTGGGGAATAAAAAACGGCCGGCTGGCCAATTCCCAAAATGCCATTTTAGCTTCGGCTGTCGTTATGCTTTTCATAAACCCGCTTCTTTTGCGTTGGGATATCGGTTTTCAACTTTCGTTTTTGGCGACTCTTGGCATAATCTATATCTATCCGCTGTTTCAGAACTATCTGGTCAAAAAATATAAAGCATTTGGAATAACGGAAATCCTGATGCTGACAATTTCCGCCCAAATTTTTGTTTTGCCGGTTATATTTATTAATTTTGAAAAATTATCCCTGGTTTCGCCGCTGGCTAATATTCTAGTTTTGCCGATAATTCCTCTTACTATGCTTCTTGGTTTTTTGGCAGTAGCTTTTTCTTTTGTTTTTCCGCCTTTCGGGCAGGTTTTCTTCTGGTTGGCATTCTTGCCGTTAAAATATGAAACGGAGCTGATAAGATATATGGCTAGTCTAAAATATGCTTCTCTCAAGATAGAATCTTTTCCATGGTGGGTAGTGGTTTTGTGGTATATAATTTTATTAGGAGGAATTTTTTTGTTCAAGAAAAAAATAAAAAAAGAATCGTCATCCTTAGATATAGATAATTAAAATTAGAAAGAGATTGCTTCGGTCGAAGACTTCCTCGCAATGACATAAATAAGCTATGCCCAACAGAAAAGCTCTATATTCCATCCTTCTTTTCTTGACTTTACTGGCGGTAATTTTAGCCGGAATTATTTATTATGAGAGAAGTCGGGAAATAAAAGTGGTCTTTTTTGATGTCGGACAGGGCGATGCGATTCTCATTGAACAGGGCAGTAAACAGATTCTTATCGATGGCGGGCCGGACGGGCAAAAAATTCTGGAAAAACTGGGCGAGGAAATTCCTTTTTGGGATAGGAACATCGAATTGGTAATTGCTACCCATCCGGACGAGGACCACATCGACGGGCTTATTGATGTAATGAATAATTATCAAATCGGCCAGCTGATTGATAACGGAGTGGAAACGGAAACCCAGGTTTATAAAAAGTATAGGGAAGCAAGAGAGAGAAAGAGTATCAATTATTCAGAAGGAAAAGCGGATATGGAAATAAAAATAAGCGAAAATATTAATTTGAATATTTTGTCTCCCGATGGCAGCCAGGAAAAAAATCATCCAAAAGATACTAATATTTCCAGCATCGTTTCGCGTCTCACTGTGGGTGAAAACTCTTTTTTGCTTGTCGGAGATTTAACAATGGAAGGCGAAAAGAACTTAACTGATAAAAAAGTCAATCTGGAGTCCCGATTTTTAAAAGTGGGGCATCATGGATCAAAATATTCAACCAGCAAGGAATTTTTGGAGGCTGTGAAGCCGAAAGAAGTCGTAATATCAGTCGGTAAGAATAATCGCTTTGGGCATCCGGCGGCTGAAACTTTGGAAAGAATAAAGTTATATAATGTGACCATCAAAAGGACGGATGAGGCGGGAAACGTCGAATATGAATTTTAATGCAAAATGACACATAAAATTATCCGATTTATTTTTAATTTATTGACTTTTCTTGCCAAATCATCTGTTTAATGATAATCTACTTTGTGTTATAATTAATCAGTAGATAAATAAAAAATATGCCAGTAGCAAGACAAAGACACACCAAAGCCAGAAGAGACAGGGCGAGAGTGTTTCTAAAGCTTAAAACTAAAAAACTTTCTGCTTGTTCCAATTGCGGAGCAAAAATAGTTTCCCACACCACTTGTCCCAAATGCGGATATTACAAGAAAAAGGAAGTGGTGAACACTATGAAGAAAGTGAATAAGAAGGCAAAGAAATAAGGATTTAAGTCGCCAATTGACGCGAATTTTTCCCAAATAATCTCAAAAATGATATAATGCCAAAATTAATTTACCCAGATCTAAGTTATAAAATAGTGGGTATATTGTTTGGGGTTTATAATGCTATTGGCAGCGGATATCAGGAAAAGCATTATCAGAGAGCTGTAAAGAAAGAGTTTTTAGAAAATGATATTAAGTTTACAGAGCAAGCTCCGGTAACTTTATACTATAAAGGAGATAAATTAGGGGCATATTATTTTGATTTTATAGTAGAAAATAAAATTGTTTTGGAGTTGAAATGTGCATCGAAATTTTATCCTAAAGATATAAAACAAGTCTTGGGGTATTTAAAAGCTAAGAATTTAGATTTGGGAATATTGGCCTGCTTTGGAAAAAACGGTTTAATTTATAAAAGAATATTAAAAGGAAATTAGGGATAATTAGGGAATTTATTAGTGTTAATTGGAGATTTATAATATTATGGCAAATCGTCATCTCTCACGTTCAATTGCTATGCAATCCCTCTATGAATGGGATTTTAAAGGACGCGATAAATCAAAAATTGAGGATATAATAAAAAAAAATATTCAGGAGTTTGGGCCCGGGCTTGAAGATACTTCTTTTGTGGAAAGCTTAGTCGAAAATACCATTGCCAACCAGGAAAAAATTGATCCGCTGATTGAAAAATGCGCCCCGGAATGGCCGCTGGATCAGGTGACTATTGTTGACCGAAATATTTTGCGTCTGGGAATTTATGAGCTTCTTTTCGGCAACTATGAAGAAGTGCCTCCAAAAGTAGCCATAAATGAAGCGATAGAATTGGCTAAATCTTTCGGGGGAGAAAGTTCCGGACGGTTCGTGAATGGAGTCCTGGGAACAATTTATCGAGAGTTGGGAGAACCAATGAAGGACGATACTTCCAAGAGGAAAGATAATGAGAAAAAAATTGAGAAAAAAGAAGCCAAAGATAAGAAAAAAAATAATTAATTTTATAATTGTCAATTTGTGTTAGAAGAACTTACTAAAAAAATAGGAGTAAAGTTTAATAATCCCGATATTCTCAAACAAGCTCTGACGCATCGGTCCTATCTTAATGAGCATCGGAGTTATAAACTGGATCATAATGAGCGTCTGGAATTTTTAGGGGACGCTGTTTTGGAATTGGTGGTAACGGAATATTTATATAAAAATTACAAGAATCCGGAGGGCGAACTGACTAATTGGCGGGCGGCATTGGTCAACGGAGAAATGTTGGCAAAAATTTCTAAAAAACTGGGAGTAGAAGACCATCTTCTTATGAGTCGTGGGGAATCAAAGGATACGGGACGTGCCAGGCAATATCTTCTGGCTAACGCTATGGAGGCGATCATCGGCGCCATTTATTTGGATCAAAAAGAAAAGGGATATGAAAAGGCCGGGGAATTTATTCATAAATATATCATAGTTAATTTATCGGAAATTATCGAAAACAAAACTTATCTTGATCCAAAAAGCCGTTTCCAGGAAGAGGCGCAAGACAAGGAGGGCATTACTCCCGGTTATAGAGTATTGGAAGAATCCGGTCCGGATCACGACAAGAAATTTATTGTAGGAGTCTTTTTAGGAGAAGAAATGGTGGCGCAAGGAGAAGGGCAGTCCAAGCAGGAAGCGCAAAGAAAAGCGGCGGAAAAAGGACTGGAAGTCAGGGGCTGGTAAAAGATAAAGCGTATAATATAGAAAATAGAGCAGATAAATCCCATTAAATGGGATTTATTTTTTTCCAAAAATATAGTATAATAATCATAAAGTTACGGAGCATAAAACATACATTTTGTTTTATGTTAGTTATTTTATTTTGCGCGAATAATGTTTTTAAAAAAACTGGAAATTAACGGATTCAAATCTTTTGCTACCAAAACCACTTTGGATTTTTTAATTGACCAAAAAAACCATAAAACCCATGGCATTACAGCGATTGTCGGACCTAATGGCAGCGGAAAATCCAATGTGGCGGATGCCATGCGCTGGGTAATGGGCGAACAGTCGATGAAAAATCTCAGAGGCAAAAAATCGGAAGATGTCATTTTTGCCGGCAGTGGAAAGAAGGCCCGTCTGGGAAGCGCCAGAGTGACTCTTTATCTTGATAACAGCGACAAAAAAATTCCGTTGGATTTTTCCGAAGTGGCTATTACCCGAAAAGTTCATCGTTCGGGAGAAGGGGAATATTCCATCAACGGTTCCCGGGTGCGTCTCCAGGACATTGTCGATTTATTGGCAAAAGCGGGAGTGGGGAAGGAAAGCTATGCCATCATCAACCAGGGAATGGCAGATGCTATTTTGAATTCCACGCCGTTGGAAAGGAGACTGCTCATTGAAGATGCAGCCGGAGTCAAGCAATATCAAATCAAAAAGGACAGATCTATCAGAAAATTAGATTCGACTCGGGAAAATCTTACTCGTGTCAAAGGGCTGGTCGAGGAAATTCAGCCACATCTTAGAATGCTCAAAAGACAATCGGAGAAAGCGGCCAAAGGCGCGGAAGTTTCCAAAAAATTAAAGGAAAAACAAACCCAGCTATTCACTTATCTTTGGAACAGTTTTCAAAATGAAAGGGGAAAATTGAATGAAGAGAAAGAAGAAATGGGCCGTTTGATGATGAATGTGCAACGAGAAGTGGACAAACTGGCGGATGAAATAAGCAGGGAAGAAAAGGAAGAAAAAGGAGGGTTAAAACTTTCCGAGCTGGACAGAACCGGGCGAGAAATGAAAAACAAACTCAGTCAATTGGAGAGAGATCTTATTATTACCGAGGGAAGAATAGAAATTGAAAAAGAAAAAGAAAAAAATCGGGAAATCATAGAAGAGATAAAAATACGCAGTATTCCGGTGGATCTTTCTTATGTTCGCGATAATATCGAAGAAATAAAACGTCAGCAGGAAGAACTGATACGAAGGATAAATTCGGCCGAAAAATTGGAAGATCTGCAGGATATTAAAGAATTTGCCCGAGTCATAAGCCAAAGGCTTCACGACCTGAAAGCAGATATAGAAAAAGGAAAAAAAGAAGAAAAGATAGACAACCAACGGGAAATAAAAACGGAAAAAACAGAACCAGAAGAATCAAAGGCATTGATCGAACTTAAAGAAAGATCAGTTAAAATCAGAGAGGAAATAAAAAGAGTCGAAGCGGAAATAAAAGAAATAGAGGAAAAAATTGAAAAAGAAATTCAGTTGGACCGGGAGAAAAGAAGGAATTTTTTTGAGGTTGAAAGGAAAATGAGAATCAAACAGGATGAATTGAACAAGCTGAAAGACGAATTTAATGATTCCAAAATTGCTCTGGCCAAGGTGGAAGTGCGGGAAGAAGATCTCAAAAATGAAGTGAAAGACGAGCTAAAAATCAATGCGGAGGATTTGGAAAAAAAGATAGAGAATATAAACGAGGCAGAATTGGAGAGGGAAATTTCCCGCCTCAAAATCCAATTTGAGCAAATCGGCGGAATTGATCCGCTGATCATTGACGAATACGAAGAAACTCAAAAGAGATTTGACTTTTTAAGCGGCGAATCGGAGGATTTGGAAAAGGCGATAACTTCCCTCAGAGAAGTCATAAAGGAAATGGAGCAAAAAATTAATAAAGAATTTGAATCGGCTTTTTCAGAAATCAACAGGGAATTTACCAAATATTTTAGAATAATTTTTGGCGGCGGAAACGCTCATCTGGCAAAAATAAAAGTGAAAAGCCAAAGGGGAAGAGTTAAGAGAACAGAAGGAGAAAAACTGGAAGAAAACTTAGAAGAAGAATTGGAGGAAAAAGAAAAAGAAGAGGAAGAAGAAACGGGCATCGATATTTTTGCCTGTCCTCCGGGGAAAAAGATTTCTTCTTTGGCTATGCTTTCCGGCGGGGAAAGATCGCTTACTTCCCTTGCCCTTCTTTTTGCCGTCATTTCCCATAACCCGCCTCCTTTTTCTGTTCTTGATGAAGTGGAAGCGGCTCTTGACGAGGCCAATTCCAAGAGATTCGGGCGAATCATTTTGGAACTTTCTTCCAATACCCAATTTGTCATTATATCCCATAATCGGGAAACTATGAGACAAGCCTCGCTTCTTTATGGAGTAACTATGGGTGAAGACGGAATTTCCAAACTCTTGTCGGTAAAGTTGGACCAGATTGGGCAAGGGGGAAGAATTATCAATTAAATTTATGCGTAAAAAATATTGGTTTTCCTCTCTTATTATTGCCATTATTTTTTTTGGTATTTTCATCCGTTTTTGGAATCTGGGCAATATTCCTCCCGGCGTTCATTATGACGAAGCCTATAACGGCATAGACGCTCTTACTGCCAATGAAACGGGGGATTATAAGATATTTTATTCCGATAACACCGGTCGAGAGGGATTTCATATAAATGTTATTGCCTTTTTTATCAATCTTTTAGGCAATAATAATTGGGGACTGCGCCTGGCCAATGCTATTTGGGGCTCTCTCACTGTTATAGGTTTCTTTTTTCTCTTAAAAGAATTGAGGTTTTCTCGTCTTTCAATGGCTATCGGAACTTTTATGATAGCCACTTCTTTTTGGCATCTGGTTTTTTCCCGAACAGCATATCGGGCTATCATGGTCCCCTTAATTTTGGTTTGGACTTTTTATTTTTTCTGGAAAGCGATAAATGTTTCTTTCCAAAAAGATAGTCAGGAAAAAGGCGAGAAAAGAAAAAGTTTGATATATTTTGCCGTTTCCGGTCTGCTTCTGGGGCTGGGATTCCACACCTATATTGCTTTCAGGGTGGCCCCATTAATTTTAGTTATTTTGGGGATTTCATTTGTCTTAACTAAAAAAGGTTTTTTTGCTCGACATAAAACAAGCATTCTTGTTTTTGTTGCCGCATCTTTTTTGTCCGCTCTCCCTCTTTTTCTTTATTTTTCCAGTCATTTTCAAGAGTTTCTTTATCGTTCCAGCTCTGTTTCCGTTTTCAATACCCCGAATACAACTTTTATCCAAGCTTTTTCCAAAAGTATCGGCAATCATCTGTGGGCTTTCTTTGTTTCAGGAGACAGAAATCCGCGCCACAATTTCAATTCCCAGCCGCTCCTGCCGGCTGCCTGGTCGGTTTTATTTGCTATCGGATTTATCATCAGCGTAAAAGAAATTGGTAAAAAATTATTCAGTTCGCTAAAAAAAGAAAAGGGTGACGCAGAAGACAACCAATGGTTTTATGTTTCCGTTTTATCCCAAGCTACTTTTTGGATTATGCTTCTTCCAGGAGTTCTTAGCGCCGAGGGTGTTCCTCATTCCCTCCGGATTATTGGTGCCATTCCGGCCGTATTCATACTTTGCACATTGCCTATTGAATATATCCAAAGTTTTTGGAAAAATGTTAAAAACAACGAAATTTTTCAAAAAAAATTATGGAGCAATAAATTTACAACCATTTTCCTCGGTCTTATAATAATGGTAATTTTTGGCGGATTTTCCCAGGTTTTTATTTATTTTTATAACTGGCCCAAGGAGGTGGGAACGTTGGGCGCCTATGAAAGAAAGCTCTTTAACTTGGGGCTATTGGTGCACGACTTGCCAGTTCACGAAAATAATTACCTCATTACCGCCTTTAACGCCTTTATCACTTCCGACAGAAAACAATCAAGTCTCAAAACGACGGAATATATAAGCTACCCGAAGATTAAAAACTATATTTTTTACAGGCCAATGGACGGAAAATCGGAGATTTCCTGCATTGACCCGCAACTGGTTTTTCAGGAATCTGACCAATGGCTGAGGGACCAATATCGAGAAAAATGTCCGGACTTAAAGGCAAAAAGGTATAATTTTGACAACGGAAAATACACTTTTTGGGTGATGAGCCAAAACCCTTGACAAATGATGGACATTCGGATAAACTGAATTAGTAATTAATTTCAAGATATTACGGGTATAACTGTAACGTTTATGCCTGGGTTTTAAATACTAAAATGCTGACTATTAGATTTTCAAGAGTAGGAAAAAGAAATAAGGCGCAATTTAAGATAACTCTCCAGGAACATACCGTGGCACCGGGAGGAAGGCATGTGGAAATTTTAGGTTCCTACGATCCTCATTCAAAAGTTGCTGTTTTGAAGGAAGAAAGAATAAAATATTGGCTGGAAAAAGGGGCGAAAGTTTCCGATACAGTCCATAATTTGCTAGTTTCCAAGAATGTCATTTCTGATAAAAAAAGATCGGTAAAATTGCCTAAAAAAGAAGAGCCGGTAAAAGAAGAAGCCAAAGAAATTTCGGAAAAGCCAGCAGAAGAGAAAAAGGAAGAAAGCGCTGAAAAGCCGGAAGAAAAGAAAGAGGAAGAAAAATAATTTAATATAGAAATTCCGCAGACAGCGAGCGCTAAAATAAGTCTCGCCGAGGAAATCAATCTTATTTATAAGATTATTTACTTTAACTGCGGATTACATTCCGCTTTTTATTTTGTAAATTTATATTTTTTTAATTTGTAATTAGTAAGGAAATTCATGCAAACTAAACAACAAAAAAAAGTTATTGTTCAAGACTTGGTGGAAAAACTTAAAAATTCCAAGGCGGTGGTGTTTTCCGATTTCAAAGGGCTGGGTGTAAAAGATATGACCAGGCTCAGACGGGAGCTTCGTGCCGAAGGGATTGATTTCAAAGTAATCAAAAAAACCCTCATAAACATCGCTCTTAAAGAGGCAAAGTTGGAAAATGATGTTAAGGAAATGGAAGGCCAGCTGGCCATTGCCGTTTCCAATCAGGATGAAGTCCAGGCGGCGAAAATTATCGCGACCGCATCAAAAACCAATGAAAATCTGAAAATTTTGGGAGGAATTCTGGGAACGAAGAACATCACCAAAGAAGAAGTGATGGCTCTTTCCAAATTGCCATCCAAGGAAGAGCTTCTGGCTAAATTTGTCGGATCAATCAACGCTCCGGTTTCTGGGTTTGTCAATGTCTTGGCTGGAAATTTAAGAAGCTTAGTCCAAGTTTTAAAAGCAGTAGCTGATAATAAACAATAATTTATTAATTCAATATAGGTTCAGTGGTATGTCGGCCAATAATAAACCAATATGCCAATTGACCAATTAACTAAAATTTATGACCGAAGAAAAAAAGGAAAAAAAGGCAGTGGAAGTTCCGGAAAAATTTCAAAAGCTGGTCTCTGAAATAGAGAAGATGAGCGTTTTGGAACTTTCCGAGCTGGTAAAGGTTCTCGAAGAAAAATTTGGCGTGTCAGCCGCCGCTCCTATGATGATGGCGGGTGCCGCTCCTGCGGCTGGTGCTGAAGGCGCTGCAGTTGAAGAAAAGAGCGAATTTGACGTTGAAGTAACCAGCGCTGGCGCATCTAAAATCAACGTTATTAAAGTTGTTCGCGAACTGACCGGCCTCGGATTGAAGGACGCCAAGGATTTGGTTGATGCCGCTCCAAAAGTAATCAAGGAAAAAGTAGCCAAGGCAGAAGCAGAAGCAATGAAAAAGAAATTGGAAGAAGCTGGCGCTACCGCAGCATTGAAATAATATCTGATTTTTTGGATATCACAAAAGCCCCCGCTTAAGCGGGGGCTTTTTGCATCTTGCTAATTATTGGAAAAATAATTTTTAAAAATCACCGACATTCCTTTGAAGGCGTCTTTTAGTCCTATTTTTTTGCCTTCCTTGAATTTTCGAGGGGAATAACTGATGGGCACTTCCTTTATGCGTATTCTTTTTTTGAGAATTTTTGCGGTTATCTCCGCTTCAATTTCAAAACCGGTGGAATCCAATTCTAAGCTTTTTATCACTTCCCGACGGAAAGCCTTATAACAGGTGTAGCTGTCGGTGAGGCGGGATTTGAAAAGGCGATTGATGAGAAAGGTTAAAAACCAGGCGCCCAAAACATAATGGGGATAGCCGCGCTTTTTGGGATGGATGTTTCTTGAGCCGTAAACAACCATAACTTTTTTATTCTCAAATGCCCTCAGGATCTTTGAAAAATCGCTGGGGTTATATTCCAAGTCAGCGTCTTGAACAATAATTATATCGCCGGAAGTCCTTTGGAAACCGGTTCTTAGAGCAGAACCTTTGCCTAAATTTTTAGGATGACTGATAAAAACAAAGCTGAATTTGTTCATCAAATCTTTCAGGATATTATAAGAATTATCAGTGGAGCCGTCATTTATAACGATTATTTCTCTTCTTATGCCGTCCGTGTCCGCCCTAAAAACGCGCTCGATGGTTTTCTGGATAGTTTTTTCTTCGTTAAAAACCGGAATAATTATGGACAATTTTTCTATGTTCATATTTTTTATTTATTTTTTACGCTGAAACGGCCGCTTGGAATTTCAAAGCGACCAATAAGATCACCGTTTTTTTCGTTTCTTTTTAGAAATATAATGGCAAAACTGTCAACATAAACCGGTGCCCAATTAGGATCGGAAACGCGCTCAATGAGAAATTTTTGTCCCCAGGGAGTGGCATCATTAACATAGAAAAATATGGCGTTGAAATTATATTTTCCGTCAGTTTCTTTCCATTTGTTGTTATCTTCCTGAACGGGAATATAAACATCCTCAAAGAAAGAAGCGGGGTAGGCTTCCGGCCGATTGTCGACAAAAACTTTTTCTTCCGGATAAAGATGATAAATTAAATAACTGCCGATGTCGTAATCGTTAAAAATCGGTCCCTGAATATTTTCTTTTTTGAAAAATTCAGCCGAGGCGTTGATTTTGGAATAAAGACCGCCTCGGGGGCTGGAATTAAATTTAGTCTTATGGGTAAAAAAAGTAACGGCGAAAATGGCGATAGCCAGGACAAAAATAGGAAGTTTCAACGTCTCTTTTTTTTCGGGAAACTTTTTTTTGATTATTTCCCAGGTGTTATAGGAAAGAATCGGCAGGGCAAAAAAGCCGAATAAAGACAGGTTTCTGATAGCCAGACCGCCGATAGTGCCGAAAGAAACGGCAAAAATGAAAAGGGAGAGGGAAAATTTCTGGCGATTTATAAAGATCAGGAAGATGAAGCTGGCAATAATGGCCAGGATGACAATTTTATAAAGAAGAAAATTAGGATTTTGAATAAAGCCCAAATTTTCCAAAAACCAGACGGATTGGTTTTCCAACACCATATAGCCGTAGTTTTGGAAGATATTCAAGGGATAGAAAACTCCTTTGGCGCCGAAAGGATTAATGAAAGAAAATAAAAAATTAAAAATTATCACCAATAACAGCGCTTTTATTTTTGTACTTTCCGTCTCATAGCCTATTTTTTTGAAGATAAAAAATTTGACCAGCTCTTCCAGGAAAAATACGCCCGTAATGGCAATGCCCAGAAAAAAATAAACGTGGAGATTTATCCATATCATTTCAAGAATAGGCAAAAAGAGAAGCCATTTCCAGGACAGCTCGTTTTTTTTAAATTTCCATAAAATCCAGAAAAAGATTCCGGAAAAAAGAAAACTGAAAACTTCCGGCCGGATTTCTGTCCGTTCGCCGATCAGGGGAATAACCAAAAATGAAAAAGCGGTGGCGATATAAAAATTGGAGCATTTTTGGGCTACTCGGAAAAATATGAAAAAAGTCAAAATATTCAGGGCGACATAGAAAAAAGACAGGCCATTCATGCCGAAAAACCGTTCTGTGGCAAAAAAAATGACTCCCGAACCCCAATGATGGGCGATAAAAGGGAAATCGGGATGGGTGTAGGAAAAAAGGTTGGTGTGGGGGATGGTGGAGTCTTTTAAAAATAATTTTCCGTTTTCAATATGTCTTCCAAGGTCGGCGGAAACAAGGTTTATCTCACGCAGTAAAAACATATCGCACCAGATGATGAGAAAAAGAATGACGATAATAAAAAAGAGGTTATGCTCCAGCCATTTTTTAGCTTTTATGATTTTTGGCAAAAACTCTTCCATGGCTAAATTCTAGCAAAAAAGCCGGTTAAAATAAAGAAATTATTTTGTTTCAGAGTATAATTTTTTGAAACAAATCAAAACCACCAGCTAAACGCCAGTGGTTTTTATTGTTTGTTGACCATCGTGGACAATGTTAGAACCTTGTTTCGTGAGATGAATCAGTATGTTTATGTGCCGGATTTAAGCTAATTTTATTTTAACAGAATGAGGGATTTTGGAAAAATGGGGGATTTTTGAAGCGAAGTGGAAAGAGAGAGGGAGTTGAGGGGGAGGTAAAGAAATTATTGAAAAAGAAAGAGAGCCAACGCGTGTTTCACTTGACTTTTTACTAATTTAGATATACTCTGAGACTCAATAATACTGTTCTTTGTTGTCATCACCGCGAAGGCGGGGATTTAGTTTCATAACTTGGCTTATTTACTGGATTCTTGGTCAAGCCATGAATGACAAAGCGAAATTAATCTTAAGAGCTCGGAGGACGAGATGAAACCAGAGATTAGGAAGTTGCTCAAGGCGTTAACAGATGGTCATGTAAACGATATGCTTTCGGATTGGGATTACTATGCGTCCATAAAACCATTTCTTGAAGCACTTACGCCAGAAGACTTGGGAATCCTGGAGGAATGTGTTTCTGAAATAGTGAATGGAGCATGGGGAATGAGAATTGAGCTTATCCAAAAAGACTGCTGCGAGGGGATAGCAGCCACTAGTGTTGTCTTTGCTATTGTACGAAAATTTGTCTAGTTCTCCTTGTTTTTTATGTTTCTTATTCGGACACTTGAACACACCCTTCGCGGATAATGGATGCCCGAAGGGTGGTTTTTTAAAAAAGCGACATCTAGCTTTTATCAATCAAAATCTAGAAACAATCTTACGCTTTCCATTTATTTAAGGATTATGACTTCAGTATTGCATAAGATTAAATTTTTATCCTCACTAAT
>ERZ795059.3256-NODE-3256-length-15859-cov-11.587699_pt1 | contig 15859 bp, 10 predicted proteins | sample MGYA00375143_ERZ795059 | MGnify/ENA primary metagenome ERZ795059 (study PRJEB30188, sample SAMN05720168) | activated sludge metagenome | isolation source: Anaerobic digester | place: USA | collected 2015-01-07 ... | reverse complement strand
GAACAGTTAGAGTTGCCTTGGGATTTGTAAATTTTTTTTGGACAGCAGTGATATGAATTATTTTATCTACAAAGAGGGTTTTGGATTTTCTGATTTAACTTGTTTCACTGAAGCTTTAAAATATGCGGTTCAATCCGGTTGCAGTCCGTATTTCAAATCTTACGCCGGTTCGTCGATAACCGGTTCCGGTTTTTATTATAGTCCTGCATTTCTGAGTTATGTCAGTTTATTTGTAAAATCCGATTATTCGGCGAACTTAAATTTATATTTGTTTTTGAATATCTTTTATCTGATAGCCGCGTTTGCAGTCTGGATCAGATTATGCGGACTTTTGAATAAAAACGCTATAATCAGTCTTTTGTTTCTTTTAATCATAACCCATTTCCACCCCGGTATAATCTGGAATGCTGCCGCGGCAAATAATAATGAACTTTCTTTTCTTTTTGCAACTTTATCCTGTTATTTTTTTGTTAAAGAAAAAAATTTCTTTTCCGGTTTATTTTTAGCGCTCTTATTTTTGATTAAAATTCATTTTACTTTTTTTTATGTTTTTTTTCTGTTTGCTTTTTTTAAAAATAAAAAATTCAAACCGATTCTTTTAAGCGGCGCCGGTTTTTTCTTGGTTGTTATGATTGCGATCCTGATTGTTCAATTTCCAGTCGAATGGTGGAAAGACTGGTTGAAATTTATTTATTACAGATTTTCTTTAGCTGAAGCAAACGACAGAATCTTTATAGATCAGAGTTTCAGTAAATTCGGAAGCGTCGGGATTTTTTTAAGATATTTATCTTTAGCGTTTGTTGTTTTATTTTCTTTAAAAACTGATTTGTCAAATAATAAAGATAAATTATTCCTTTGCGCTATTTCATTAGCCGCTATGATACTGTTTTTAAAAAACGCTTGGATTCAATATGTGATATTTTTTATTCCGCTTCAGATAACCGCGTTGAATTATCTGACTTTTCCCAAATCCGGAATTTTAAACATAACCGCCGCGGTCTTTTTAACTCTCTCCCTGATATTTCTTAACGGACCTTTTCCAGACAATAAAACCGTAGTTTTGAAAACCCTGCAATCCGGAATTTTCAAGGATATAGCGCTTATTGTAATAAATAAAATCAGGGTATTCGGATTTTTATTTATTTTGGGTCTTGTCGCCGTTATGACTTTGATACAATACAAAAATCAAAAGTGATTTGTATAATTTTATTTTTTGTTGAAATTGTTACGAACGACCCTGAAAGTTGCATCAAGTTGCAAAGAGCGTAGAATTTCACATAGCCGTTGTGAAATCAACGGAAAAAGAAATGATTTAAGTTAGCGACCCTGAAAGGGTCGAATTTCAAAACAGTATAAAATTCAACCCTTATTCAGGGTTGGATACGCAAGTGTTTTTATACCGCAGTTTATTTAAAATTCAACGCTTTCAGCGTTGTTATACCGAACCGCTGTCAAAATTACTAAACCGAAATGGTTCGGTTTAATACTAATCCGCCGTTCTAAAATTTTTTTTCATAATTTTGAAAGCGGATTAGTATTATTTGCAACAATAATATTTTTTTAGTTTTTTTATTTCCGAAATCATTTGACCGGTTTCGAATCCAACGGTTTGCAAAAATTCATATTCGTCAATCATATAGTCGTATTCGCGATTTTTATAATAAATATTTAGAATTCTCGATTTATCCCATTTATTCTTCTCCAATTCTTCAAGCAGATTTAAAGGAGATTTTCCTTTTGCAACCGACGCGTTAATTTTATATAAAAAAGAACCGTGTTTAAAATATTCAAGCGATATATGTTTTTTCCAGAATTCGTCGAATACAATTCTGTCTTTCCGGTTCCAATAAAACGTATTATACGAAGGATTTACTCGCATCGCTTCCCAATAATTTATCAGCAAATGAGTTATGCCGCTTTGCCTAATTTTTTCATATAAATCATTCGCGTCAACCGCGTTTTTTATAAACTCCATTAAAGGCTGCTTATTAAGTTCTACCGAATATCCGGCATATTTATTCTTGATGTAGTATCCTCTGCTTTCTCCGACAAGCATTATTTTCGATTTGGAATCAAGATTCGAGTTTGCCCATTCTATAGTTTTATAACAATATCTTGGAAACAACATTTTCGGTTTTGAAAGATAATCGCTTAACGATATTTTTTTTTGAAAATATTCCGCAACTCTGATATTTTCAAATAGCATAAGATTATTAAAAAAAAACGACAAGAGTATTATAAAAAATGCCGGAATGAAAATAATTTTATTTTTTTCAGCGGTTAAACAAACGCAAAAACTTGTAATTGCCGACAAAATCACAGTCGCCGGCATAAGAAGTCTGTAATCGCCAAGACCTCCGGCATACCAGAAAAAATAAGAAACGCCAAACCCGAATAGCAGAATAGCCGCGTTTGTTTCGCGTCGGACAAATACTAAAACCGCAAGCGGTAAAAACGCTAAAAAAAGAATTCCGCCTTCGCTATTCGACATAGTCAAATCCCAGAATGAATAAAAAAACTTTTGAAAAGAAAATGAAAAGATTTTAGATTTCAAATTTAAAATATTTTTGCTTACTCCGGTTTCCGCAAGATTTTCGTTATTGAAAACATCGGATAAAAACGGATAAACCGGATTTCCGGTATTCCAAAAATTTTTCAAAAACCATGGAGCCATTATTAAAAAAATAATTGCGGCGGATTTCAATAAACAAATCGAAACGCGTTTAAATTTCAAATCCGGCATTTTAAACAAGTAGAAGCTCAAAACGGCGAATAATCCGGCTACAGAAAAAAAAGCGGTATATTTTACGCCCATCGTCAAACCTAAAAAAATCGAACTGATATAAAAAAATTCAATTTTGTTTTTGCGCGATAAATTTAAAGCCGCCGAGAGCGCCGCCGTAAAAAAAAACGTCGAAGCGACGTCGTTGCCGCTATGCCATGAATTAAAGGAAACCGTATCCTGAGAATAAAAAAAAAGAACTGCTGTTAATCCCGAATATTTTAATTTAAAACTTTTTGAAACTCCGCAATATATGAGCATAAGAGTAGATAAACCCATAATAAAATGAAGCATTTTTGCCGTTGTTGCATCGCCCTGAATTAATGCCGTTAAATAAAGCATTTGCTGCAGAGAAGGAAAATTCGAATGCGCGATATACGGTATATTTATAATCCGATTATGCTCCAGATATATTTTAGGAACCGCAAGATGATAAACAAGCGCGTCGTAAAAAATTTCCGGCGAATAAACCATAATAAAATTCAAAACTATGAAAAGAGATAAAATAATTAGTATAAAAAGTGAAATCAAATCGACTTTCGGTTTGACTTTGAATATAAAATCGGTTAACGGAAATTTCCATAGACAAACCGCGAACAATATTAAAAAAAAAATAGTCAAAGGAATTTTATACAATAATCCCGCTAATCCCGCAAATAATATGGAATAGCCGAGCGCTCCAAAACCGGTCGCGAGTCTGTAGATATTTTTTTCCATTAAATCAAGTTCGGTTTCTATATTGAATATTTTAAACAGTATTCCGCCTATTCTATAAGATATGACGCACATTATTAAAACAATTATTAAAGACGGGGTTTTTGAAAAGAAAAAACTTTGAATATTCAAAATCGCCGAGAAAAACGAAAGCGCGGGTTTTAGCGGAGCCGCGAAATCGCGGAATTTAAAATAATTATAAACCGAAAAAAAAATCCATGCGACAAGAAAAAAAATCGCGGGATAGAAAAATCTTTTATAAAAATTCCGCATTGAGTTTTCCGGGTTAAATCGAATATTAATTCTTATGAATAATATCGTTTTCCTTTTTTATAGACTCTTCTTTTTGACGAATATATATTTTAACCTCTTTTTTTCTTAAATACGAAGCTAAAATAAAAATGCTGAAAATGAAAAAAATAAGAAGCAGAAACGCCATTTGATTCGGAATTTTTAAAAAGGCGTATGCGATTACTCCGAAATAAACGCTTAAACCGTATAACAAAAGGAGAGTTTGCCTGTGAGACAAACCGACTTTCAGTAAACGGTGATGGATATGTTCCGAATCAGCGCTGAATATTTTATTGCCGCGTCTTGTCCGTCTTAAAATCGCGAATAACGTGTCATATACCGGCAGACCTACAGCCGCTATTGGAACCATCAACGCTATAGCCGTGGTGCTTTTATTAATTCCGGTTATGCCGATAACCGACATTATAAAACCGATAACAAGACTTCCGGCGTCGCCCATAAAAATCGAAGCCGGCGGAAAATTATATTTTATAAATCCGGCTGCGGCTCCCAAAATGGAAACTGTTAAAATAGCCGACACTATATCTTCTGTCCCTCTGTTTAAAGCGATTATGAATAAAGTGGCGCTGCCGATTATTGTTATGCCTATTGCAAGACCGTCCATTCCGTCGATTAAATTTATGGCGTTAGTCAAGGAAATCACCCAAATAATCGTTAAAACAAAACTCACTGGCTCGGCAAGATTAATGGTTTCGCCGGTAATAGGATTTGTCAATAAATCAATTTTATAATCGTAATAAAACAGAATGATAGCCGGAACAATCTGAAGAAATAATTTTAAAAAAGGCGTTAAACTATACATATCGTCGAAAATACCTATCATAAGCATAAGTAGAGAACCCAATAATAATCCGGTATAATTCTTATAAGGCATCAGCTTATAAAAGGGCTCGATAGAATAGTAACAAAAAATTATTGTGGAAATAAATGCAGCGTATATCGCCAATCCGCCCATCAAAGGTCGTGGTTTATCGTGAAGTTTTCGTATATAATCCGGTTTATCGACAAAACCGAATTTCAAAGAAAAAAAACGAGCTAACGGAGTTAACGCGAAAGAAATTATAAAAGCGATTACGCCGATAGAAATGTAATTGAATAACGATAACGATAATTTTGAAAAATTTCCCATTTATATTTAACTATAATTTATAAGAATTTAAAAGTCAAGAATCAAAATTTAATTTCCAAATTGAATCTCGTATGAAAATATTTTTTTTATTAGAAGTCTCGTTGCTATTCGGCTACTTTTTTAAACCGTTAAAACGGTTTTGGTTTTGGGATTATTTTCATAAACTCCGCAATTAATTACGGAAAATTATAAAAATCAAATCGTTATTTACTAACCGTTTTAACGGTTTTTTTATAAATAAATTTGAATAGTAACAAAGTCTCTGCGATTATACGATTCGGAAAAATCATTTTATTAAAACCGATTCCGCCACCGCGTCTGAAACTCCCTTATCAAAAACCGACGGAAGTATTTTGTCAACTGATAATATATCAGGTTTCACAAGATTGGCTATGGCTTCCGCCGCTTTGATTTTAATTTTATCAGTCGCAGTTCTAATTTTATATTTCAACAATCCTTTAAAGATTCCCGGAAAACATAATACGTTGTTTATCTGATTCGGGTAATCGCTTCTGCCCGAACCGACTATATACGCGCCGTAAAGTTTAGCTGTTTCCGGCATTATTTCAGGAACCGGATTAGCCATTGCAAACACCGCGGGTTTATCGTTCATTTTTTTTATCCATTCCGGTTTTACTATATTTCCGGCGGATACTCCGATAAAAACATCGGTTCCTTCAAACCCTTTTTCCAAATCTCCTTTTATCAATTCATTATTCGTTTTCAAACTCAATTCTTCAAGATACGGATCCATCCCTTTTTTTCTTCCCTTATAAATAATTCCGTATTTATCAGCCGCCATAATATTTTTGATTCCGTATTTTAAAAGCAAATTGATTATCGAGGTTCCAGCCGCTCCGGCTCCAATCACAAACGCTTTGATTTTGTCTTTTTTCTTTTTTGTTAGTTTCAATGAATTAATGACGGCGGCAAGGACAACTACGGCGGTTCCGTGCTGATCGTCGTGAAAAACAGGGATATCGAGTCGTTTTATTAATTCCCGTTCGATATAAAAACATCTCGGCGCGGATATATCTTCAAGATTAATTCCGCCAAATACCGGAGCAATATTAACGACGGTTTGAATTATCTCATCCGGATTTTGAGTCGCGAGACAAATTGGAAACGCGTCGATTCCCGCAAACTCTTTGAATAAAGCGCATTTTCCTTCCATAACAGGCATGGCGCCGTAATGTCCTATATTTCCAAGTCCAAGCACCGCGCTGCCGTCGCTGACTACCGCCACCATATTATTTTTTATGGTATAATCGTATACGTTTTTTTTCGACGCGATAACTTTTTTGCAGACCTCGGCTACTCCCGGAGTATATACGCAGGATAAAATATCTTTATTTTTAATCTTAGTCTTACAGTTTATTTCAAGTTTTCCGTTTTTATGTAATTCAAAAATTCTTTTAGAGTTCATAATAATTACTAATCATAATGTTTTTTTAAATTCGTCGATTGCAAATTTCAATTTGGAAACGTCTTTCACTCCAGCTTGCGCAAACATAGGAGTTCCGCCGCCGCCGCCGCCGGTTATCGTCGTAATAATTTTCGCTACGTCTCCGGCTTTAAATTTTCCAGTCATATCTTTGGTTAAACCTACGCATAATACGGCTTTAGAATTATCGTTGATATTGGCTGCGAGTATTATTCCCGATTTCTGATATTTCTTCCTGAATTCGTCCGCAATCATTTTAATCTGTTCAATGTCGCCGTTATGAAATTCAAGAAATAAAAAATTAATGCCGTTAATAGTTTCGGTTTTGCCGAAATATTCGGAAATCCCCGAAGTAAGCGATTTTAGTTTGAGTTCCTCGTTTTCTTTGAGCAGTTTGCCATATTCGGTTTTTAATTTTTCAATTTTCACCAATAACGCCGTCCTGTCTGTTTCGAGCGCAGCCGACATATTATTTAATATTTGTTCGAGTTTGAAATAATAATTCAGCGCTTCGGTTCCGGTAACCGCTTCTATTCTTCTGATTCCGGCGGCTGCCGCGGACTCGCTTAATATTTTAAAAACGCCGATTTCTCCAAGCATCCCTATGTGGGCGCCGCCGCACAATTCCATTGAGAAATCTTCTATTTTTACTACTCTTACGATGTTCCCGTATTTTTCGCCGAATAAAGCGGTTGCTCCCATTTTTTTTGCGGTTTCAATATCAGCGTTAAAAATTTCGACTTTAAGATTTTCCTGAACTTTTGAATTGACGATTTTTTCGATTTCCGACAATTGTTCCGCGGAAACTTTTTCATAATGCGAGAAATCAAATCTGAATTGCCTGTTCGAAACGTTCGACCCCGATTGTTCGCAATGATTCCCGACTACTTGCCGCAAAGCTTTATGAAGCAGATGCGTCGCCGTATGATTTTTCTGAATATTTTTTCTGCGAGCTATGTCGATTTCAGCGTAAATAACGTCGTCCGGAGATAATTCAAAAGATTTCAGCGAAATCTCCGCAGGCGGTTTGCAAATACAAATGTTTTCATCGTTTAATTTTACCGCGTCCAGAACCTTCAACGTAATATTGTTCTTCAATCTTATTATTCCCGTGTCGCCTATCTGCCCTCCCGATTCTCCGTAAAAAGGCGTTCTTTCAAGAATCAATTCGATGAAATCTTCTTTGAAATTTTTTCTATACGCTATAACCCTGCTTTCAGTTTTAAATTCCGAGTACCCGCAGAATTCGCTTTTTTGTGGAGTAAACCGGATGAATTTGTTCTCATCCGAGACGGAATAATCCGCCGCAAATTTCGAGTGTTTCTTGGAGTTTTCCTTTTGAATCTCCATTTCCGCCTCAAACCCTTTTATATCCAATCCAAGTCCGATTTCTTTCGCCATCAAATCAGTTAAATCAACCGGAAATCCGAACGTGTCGTATAAAAGAAAAACGTCTTTGCCGTTTATGGTTTGTTTTTTTTGTTCGATTAAACCCGCGGAAATTTTATTGAAAATTTCAATGCCCCTGTCTAATGTTTGAAGAAATCTTTCTTCTTCGGCGAATATCACTTTTTTAATATGCGATTCTTTGGACGACAGTTCAGGATAAGTGTCTCCAAGCGAAAATATGACCGTATCCGCAAGTTTGAATAAAAAAGGTTCGTTGATTCCTATTTTTTTCGCGTATCTCAAAGCGCGTCTTAAAATTCTGCGCAGCACATAGCCGCGTCCTTCGTTGGACGGCAAACCGCCGTCGGCTATTGCAAAACTCAAGCATCTGATATGGTCTGCTATCACTCTAAAAGGATCCGGATTTTCCTTATATTTTTTTCGAGATATTTTTTCAATGCCCGATATTACCGGTTCGAAAATATCAATGTCAAAATTAGTTTCTTTGTTTTGTAAAATAGCCGCAAGACGTTCGAGTCCCATTCCCGTATCGACGCTCTTCATTTTAAGCGGAGTCAGATTTCCCTTTTCATCTCTGTTGAATTCCATAAAAACATTATTCCAAATTTCCAGAAATCTGTCGCAGTCGCAGGCGACTCCGCAGTTCCGATTGCCAAGCGAACATTGCTTCCCAGTATCGTAATGTATTTCGGTGCAGGGACCGCAAGGACCGGTGGGTCCCATCGACCAGAAATTTTCTTCGTCTCCGTTTGGAACGTCGCCCAGCCGGATAATTTTATTTTCCGGAACGCCTATATCTTTATTCCAAATTTTAAATGATTCATCGTCGTCTCTGTAAATTGAAACATATAATTTTTCAACCGGAAGCTTTAGCGTTTCAGTCAAAAATTCCCACGCCCATTTTATAGCGTCTTTTTTATAATAATCGCCGAACGACCAGTTGCCGAGCATTTCAAAAAAAGTCAGATGCCGCGACGTATGACCCACGTTTTCAAGGTCGTTGTGTTTTCCGCCGGCTCTTATGCATTTCTGCGAAGAAGCCGCCCTTTTATAATCTCGTTTTTCTTTTCCGAGCAAAACGTCTTTAAACTGATTCATTCCCGCGTTCGTGAAAAGAAGCGTGGGATCCTCGTATGGTATTACCGGAGAACTCTCCACTATCGCATGATTTTTTCCTTTAAAAAATTCTAAAAAAATCTTCCTTATTTCAGAGGTTTTCAATTTTATTTTTCTCCTAATTTAAAACTTGGCGCCATTAAAATTTTTATAGATTGTTTAAACGGCTTCCATCGTATTTTCCGGTATTATAATAATTAATAAAAAAAACTCACGTATTTTTTTATTAAAATAAATTTAATCCGAAACCGATTAAATATTAGCCGCCTGAGGGTCGAGTTCACGAAAATAGAAAAAGCCAATCTCGAACAATAAATAACAAAATAATAAAAAATAAAAAATCCGTGTAAATCTGTTAAATCTGTAATCAATCAGCGTTAAAAAACATCTTAACACAGATGTAAATAGATTAAACTGATTTAACGGATGCGGTTATTTGATATTTTTAATTAAAAATTCATAATTACATTAAAACTGTTTTTTGTCCGATGTTTTGCTTCCAATGCCTAATAAATTGTTAAATTATTTTTTTTAGAATTTCCATTTCTTTGGACTGCGCCAGCCGCCTGGTCGCAGGCAAAAATATAATTGACAAACTGAATAAAAAATTCCGAACCAGCGCTAAATAATAAATTAGTTCGCGCTGATAAAAGCTCCGGATTTAAGCAAAACGAGATTGACGTCTGATAAATCGTCAATAAGTTGTTTAAGTTTTTTGTGATTTTCCGTCCATTCGCGAACTAATTTTTCATTTTTATTGCCGACAAAAGTAAGTTTAGATTTAGAATTCTTGCTTTGAGTCAAATAAAATTGCGGATGTTTTACGCCAGATTTACATTTTGAACAGTTTTTGTTTGAGCATGACTGCTTCAATAAAACCACAGTTCCCCTGCAAAGATTCCCGATATTTTGAATTTGCCGCAATAAATCCTGTTGTTTTTTGAATAATTTTTCAATTTTTTTATTAGTTTTCGCTCGCATTTTTTTCTCTTTTAATTTAGTATCTTATATAAGATACCATATATTTTATGAAATGTCAAGAGGTTTTTATGAAAAAAAATAATTCCAGCGAACAAGCGTTAGAAATTATTAATCCCGAATAATGCAATAAAAAAAGTGAAGTTTTTCAAAACATATATACGCGCTTGTTAAAACTTCTAAAAACCCGAAAACTTTTTAGATTTACGGCTTCAGCCGTAAATCATATGTTTTTAAGATTTTGAAAAATTGTCTGAAACAAGTATTCTATGCTGTCTGAACAATTTTTCGAAATCCTTATGCAGTTTTCGGGTTAAAATCCCATTGCGAATTTCTTTTAATTTTTATTAGTTCTATAAGATAAGGATTTTCCGGAAAATAATCAAAATATATTTTTTTAATATTTTATTAAATCTTGTGGGGATTTTTCCGCCTTGCTTACTTTGACTTTTTTGCCCCGCTCATCTTTTATTTATTTTTTTGCTTTTTTGAGGGGTTTATTATTTAATTCTGCGTCAAACATTTTATTTTATTGAATTTTTTTTAACGTTATTTTAAAATTATAAAAATAATTGATTGGTTAAAATTAATTTTAGCGTTTAGCTGTTATATTTATAAACTTTCAATTAATAAAATTGTTGAACTTTAAAATTGAAATATAAAGTCGGGGCGGAAATTTATTATGGAAAAAATCAATTTTTCAAAAGACGACGTTATTTGTTATCAGGGAGAATCAAGCGACGGTTTTTATATTTTGCTCGATGGCGAACTTGAGGTTTTAATTTCCGAAGACATCGAACCGGAAATGAAAAAAACCGAGATACTGGCTAAAAGCAAACGCGTAGGGTTGATAACCGAAAAAAAAACTCCGTTCGGCGAAATCAGTTTTATTTTAAACGCTCCGAGAAACGCAACTATCCGCGCAATATCAAACGGAACGGTCGTTAAAATCGCAACCGGTTCGGATTCTTTAAAGACGCTGCTTCGCTCCAATCCGGTAATAGGTTTATCAATAAGTAAAACGCTGCTTCAGAAATCTCTTTCCACATACGGAGTAATTGAAAATTCGTTAAAACTTATTCAACAGGCTCAGATGTATTACGACAATCTCGCGTATATGTATTATAAAATTAATATGAACGCGCAAAATAAAGAAAACCCCGTCTATAAAAACGGAAAAAATCTTCACTCGAAAGCTCATTCAAACGGAAACAAAATTTCCGACAAATTATCGCTTGCAATTATTGAAACGAATTTAAGTCAGGCGTTTGAAAAAGATTACGGCATAGACATAGAGCTTCCAAATATTAATCTTGAAATCATCGACATAGTAAAAAGCATTCTCTATCTGCCTGAAAAGGTGGCGAAAATCGCCATAAAATTAAGCCCGAATATCGTAGAATTCTGTTGTTTGAAACTCAGCGAATATCTTCAGGAACTCAACGGTTTTTTCGTAAAAGCCAACAATCTCGCGGAGGAAGCTATTCTTACGCTTGCAGGTCAATCGCAAAGCATATTCGACTCTTATTATTCATTATACTCGTTGCTTAAATCCGCTAATCATCCCAACATAAAATTCGTTGAAAAAACGCTTGGAAAACTCATAAAATTGACTAAAGAGCTTCATAATCAATACAGCGAAATGTATAATTCGAGAATAAAAGATTTGCATAAAGATTATTTAAAACAGGAATCGAAAATTAAAGACGAAGAAAAAACCGTAGAGGTTAAAAAAGAGGAAGCTAAAAAAGCGGTAATTATTCAGCAAAGCGATTTAATCCTTGAAGATAATTTCAATAAACTTCTTTCTCTGCAATGTTCAAATGATTCGGTTAAAGAAAAATTAAAAAATTCGCTTGAAAAATACCATAAAATAATCGATAAATTCGATACCGCCGGCGACGCTCGAAAAGTAAAAAAAGAACTCGAAGCGGCTTACTGGGATTTTTACAAAGACGTTTTTATTCATTATATGGAAAAAGATGGAAACCTTCCGAATTACGTATTTCTTATGCTGCGGTATGGAATCCTCGATGAAAATCTTTTAAACGAAGAAGCCGTCAATTGCATAAAATCAACCTCGCTTGATACTAAACATACGTTCCCAATATTTTACGCCGACGAATGGCTGAGCAAAATTTACGACAACGAAGAAAAACCGAGCATAAACGGTCTTGGACAGTCATACGACGAATATGTAAAAGAAAACAAAGTCAATATTTCAGACCCGTCCGCGGCTTTGTTGAATTTTGAGGTTAAAGAGGTTTTAGCCGCTCAAGTCAGAACCGCCGCAGGATTAATCGCTCAACAATGTCCTATAGTGGACAGCGACTATATCAACCTTAAACCCGAGAATTCTATCGTCACTAAAGAACGTCTTGAAAACGTTTTGAAAGAAATTCTCGACGTTGATTTTTCTCTGTTCTACAGAGAAGTCCGTCTTGTCTACGGCGATCAGGCGGATTTTGTTCAAAAAGAAGTGATTCCTAATTTTATTATCGTCCCGGTAGCCGGCTCTAAAGCTATCTGCTGGCAGGAAATAGACAACCGGAACAAAGCAAGCCGCGCGAGAATCGCAGTTCCTTTATTTACAACCGCTGATTTAAAAGAAATGCTGCTGCTTGCATTGGCGCATTTCAGATGGGAACTCGCTAAAACCATAGTAGGTCCAAACTGGGGCGACCCGATTGAGGGAGGGATGACCGGAAAATATTTTGATTACACTTCCACATACAAACAAAGCAAAGAATTAAACGCGGAAATAAAAGAAAAAATAAAAAAACAATTTAAAAAACTTCCTCAGACAAAAGACCGATTCGCCGAAGATTATTTGGATTGGATTATCAACGAATCGCAGGCGGTATTTAAACTTAACGTTTTGACGCGAGATATATTTTTCCAGTATGTTCCGTTCAATAAAAGAATCAGGGATAAACAAAGTCAAAACCCGAATTTCGCCAAACTAAATTTTAAATTTGTCAATTTGAACAAGAAAAAAATCACAGCTATCGATAATAAAATCAAAAAACTTGAAAAAATGGAAATTCAAATTCCCAAAGAAGTCAAAGACGAATTTGAATATTATAAATTGTTAATATAAATTTTTATTAATAAAATTCAGAGGTTAACGCGTGCCTGATTTCTGGTCTGACAAAACAGATTTTATGTCTAACTTCGGTATCGATTTAATGCTTCTCGGAAGCGCAATTGTTTTATTGCTTATAATGTATTTCATACCCAAACGGAGACGTCCGCTGATAAACACAAATTCCGACGCTTTGGATTTTTATCTGCGTTCTATTTTCTGGGCTTTGATTCTGACTACTATTGTTTTTAATGTTTTCATGTATTTTTCTCAACCTACTTATAATGATTATTCAATCGGACTTGAAAGACGCGAAAACACCAAGGACGTTCATATTCAACATCTTGAAACCGGAAAAACCTACACTTTCGGTCCGCATATTTATAAATTTCTGTCCGGACATCCTGACCAGTTTTATTATAAAGACGCTACCAATTGGATTTGGGACAATATATTCACAATAAATAATATCGCCATTCTGATTATTGTTTTCTATGTTTTTATTTTATATTACGTGTTTAAACTCAGCATTTTTTATTCTGAAAAATATTATTAATGAACCTTTCCGATTTCAACTACGCTCTGCCTATTGAATTAATCGCTCAAAATCCCGAACCTAACCGGGATGACAGCCGGCTTATGATTTACAACCGGACGTCAAAAAAAATTATTCACGCAAATTTTAAAAATATAACCGATTTTCTTTCAAAAAACGACATCCTTGTTATTAACAATTCCAAAGTGATGAACGCAAGATTCAGATTTCCGCATGACGGAAAAATCTTTGAAATACTGATTCTGAAAAAATTAAACGATATGACTTTCGATTGTATGGTAAATCCCGGAAAAAAATTCAAACCCGGAATTGAATTTAAAATAAACGAGAAACTATTCTGTAAAGTGAACGGCGTTTCAAAAGCCGGTAGAATCATAGTATTTTACGGGGAAAAAAAATACGCGATTTCCGAATCCGAATTATTCTCGTTCGGCGCCGCTCCGCTGCCGCCTTACATCGAGCATTTTTCCGGCGATTTTGAAAAATATCAAACGGTTTATTCAAAAATAACAGGTTCTTCAGCCGCCCCTACCGCAGGTCTTCATTTTACAAAAAACCTTTTAAAATCAATTAAATCAATAGTATCCGATATTATTGAAATCACCCTGCATATCGGACCAGGAACGTTTCAACCCATAAAAACCGAAGATGTAATTAGTCATAAAATGCACTCGGAATATTATAACGTTGAGCAAGAAGCATTTGAAAAACTGAAAAAACACAAATCGGAAAATAAAAGAATTATTGCGGTCGGGACTACGAGCGTCAGGGTTCTTGAAACAATATTCTGCCGCCCTAATCCGGATTCCGCCTTAACCGGCGAAACGGATATTTTCATTTATCCCGGTTATAATTTTAAATTTACAGACGCGTTAATAACTAATTTCCATCTTCCAAAAAGCTCGCTTCTTCTTCTTGTTTCGGCGTTTGCCGGACGCGAAGATATAATGAATCTTTATGACGCCGCAATAAAAAAAAAATACAGATTTTTCAGTTTCGGCGACGCTATGTTTATCGAATAATTATTTTAATATTTGCTATCCTAATCCGAATTTCATCGGAATAAGGATAACCGAATAATTTGTTTTTAATTATTTTTTGGAAATTCGGCTTTATATAAATATAATAATCGAAAATCGTTTCACGATTTTCTCAACTTTTAAAAAGTTGAAGATTAAAAAACTGCGCCTTAATAAGACACTGTAATTTATATAGGTTTCGAACCCAAATAATGCATTTGGGTTAAAGCGTTTCAAAAAATATTCTTGCCGTAAATGCAAGAAATGTATTGATAAGACGCTAACGCTCCGTCCCCATTCAACGCCATTCAACATTCGTCAAATCAGCTCAGAGCTTTTATGAGTAAATACATAATAATAATGAACAATAAAATCTGTATAATTAACTGAAATATTGTTTTTTTTCCTTCATATTTTCCACTAAATTTAAATAAGTCGATTATTTTTTTCATTCATATTACCTCTTGAAATATTAGTATTAAAAATATACGATTTTTAAAATCAGATAACTGTCCTATTATCTCTTATTCCTCACAAAAACAAATATTTGGCTTTTTTTGTATTCCGCGAGATATTATGATAAAAAAAAAGACCGCTGCCTGATTTTCAAAATCAGATAGCGGTCATATTATCGCTTATTCCTCACAAAAACAAATATTTGGCTTTTTGTATTCCGCGAGATATTATGATAAAAAAAGACCGCTGCCTGATTTTCAAAATCAGATAGCGGCCCGACTATCTTTTATTAAACCTTCGGTATTACCGAACCCTTTAAATATTTTCTACTATTTTTTATAATTTTATAATTTCGACAAAAAAAATCAATATGTTTTAATATTATTTTTTTCAAATATGAAAAGCCTGCGGACTTTAATTAAATTTAAAACAGAGGTTTATCATTTTTTTTGTATGGATGAAAAATATTTCAGCGTCAAATTAATATTTAAAAAATATATGAGGTCTTTTAATCCGAAAACCGCATAAGGATTTTAGAAGTTTTAACATAAATTGCGATTTTAAATCGCAATAATACATCTGTTTTAGAAAAAAAACGATTCCAATTGGAATCGCTACTTCGCTTAACGTTTAATGCGCTATCCGGATTTAACAGTTAAGAAAAATATTGGAACAATTTATGACTGCTCTCGACATATGGGTCGAGTTCACGAAAATAGAAAAAGCCAACCTCGAACAATAATTAACAAAATAATAAAAAATAAAAAATCTGTGTAAATCTGTTAAATCTGTAATCAATCAGCGTTAAAAACCATCTTAACACAGATGTAAATAGATTAAACTGATTTAACGGATGCG